>FZPS01000110.1_pt3 | contig 14406 bp, 13 predicted proteins | sample 1817821 | NCBI WGS metagenome assembly FZPS01 (sample SAMEA104158645, study PRJEB21678) | metagenome | place: Germany | collected 2015-04-21 | reverse complement strand
CAAAGCCTGAGGAGACCACAAAACCAGAAGAGTCAGCAAAGCCTGAGGAGACAACAGGACCACAGGATACTGAGGATATACCAAAAACAAATGATAGGTCTAAGCTAGGGCTTATGTTTGCACTACTACTTATATCTGTAATTGGTATGTTTGCAACTATACTCTTTAGGAAAAGACATAGTTTATTTATAAAAAAATAATTGTCATGTGCCTACTTGCTAGGACATAAGGCAACATAAATAAATCTAGGAGACTGGCTACGTAAGCATGGAGCGTAGCCAGTTTTTTTATATGGATAAAGGTGAGGCTCGGTTAACATTAGCTATGTACTTTGGCTCAGAGCTTTGCTACTAGTACAGAGCATGGCCTTTTCGTTTTAGTAGTAAAGTTTTTGTAGCAAACTAGAGGACCAGGCCTATTTAAAGGTAAGGCTATTAGATGACATATATGCTGATATATAGACATTACCTATTAAAAATATCATATAATAATATTTTACAATATATAGATAAAGTAATATGATTATAGTAGAACATTATGCAAGGATGATTATAGTGAACACTTTATATAAAGCTAGTGATAGTAACAAAAATAAGGGGATAAAAGCTGTAGCCAGGATACTCTCAGTTCTGCTTGTAATTAGCTTATTTGCACAGGTGCTTGTAGGCTGTAGTAGGCAGGAAGAGCCAATCAAAGACGATGAGCTATACTATAGCTTTACAGATGCCCTAGGAAACACAGTAAAGCTAAAGGAAAAACCCCAGAGGGTGGTTTCTCTTGTTGGTTCCTATGCCCAGACCTGGGTTTTAGCAGGAGGAGACCTAGTTGGAGTTACAAATGATGTAGTAAATGAAGGCCGGATGGACCTATCTAGCCAAACAAAGCTAGTAGGTACTGTCAAGGAGCCTAATGCCGAAGAGATAATTGCTCTATCACCGGATTTTGTACTCCTATCACCAGATATTGAAAACCAGGTAAAGCTGTCAGAAATCCTTGACCTATCTGGTATCTGCTATGCCTATTTCAAGGTAGAGCATTTCGAAGACTATCTAGATATGCTAAAGGTCTGTACTGATATAACAGGTGAAAAGGACCTATATGAGAAAAACGGTCTACAGGTAAAGAAACAGATCGAGACTATCATGTCAAAGGTTGATGAGGGCTACAAGCCTCAAATCCTATTTATACGTGCCTTTTCAAGTGGTGCAAAGGCAAAAGATGATGACAATATGGCCTGCAAGATCCTGAATGACTTTGGGACTGTAAATATTGCTTCAAAGCACAAGTCACTATTAGAGGACCTCAGTATGGAACAGATTATTGAGGAGGATCCTGAATATATATTTGTAGTAACTATGGGAGACAGTGAAAAGGCCCTCAAGACCTTGAGGGACGGAATAGAAAAAAACCCAGCCTGGAGCGAGCTCAAGGCAATAAAAAACGATAGGTATATTGTACTTCCAAAGGATTTGTTCCACTACAAGCCTAACGCAAGATGGGGAGAAAGCTATGAATTTATTGCAAAAATTTTGTACCCGGATAAATTTAACTAAAAGCAGCAAGGGCTATAACGTCAGTGTTATAGCTCTTCTTATAATATTACTCCTAATTGGTATTTTCCTAAGTATAAGTATTGGGTCTAGCAAAATATCTTTAGCAGATATAGTTTCAGCAATTAGGCTAAAGGATCAGGGCTCAAACAACTATAGGATTATAAGCTTTGTTAGGATACCCAGGACGATTGCTGCAGTCCTAGTGGGCTGTGCCTTGGCTGTATCAGGCGCTATCCTGCAGTCTGTCCTTAATAACTCCTTGGCAAGTCCCAATGTTATAGGTGTTAACTCAGGGGCAGGCCTGTTCTTTATCCTAACAGCGGCCTTCTTTCCAGTTAATATCTACCTTTCAACGATAGCAGCCTTTATAGGTGCTATTTTGGCTGTCTTTTTAGTGTATTTTATAGCTAGGAAAACAGGTGCCTCTAGGATGGCTATTGTCCTGTCTGGAGTCGCTGTATCTAGCTTTATTGGGGCCATAACCGATACCGTTTTAACCTTAAAGCCTGATACTATGATAGCTCGTGCTGCCTTTCTAATCGGTGGCTTTTCTGGTATAACCATGGACAAGCTCAGCTTTGCTGGTGTATTTATTCTGATCGCCCTTATAGCTTCCTTGGTCCTTTCCTATGATATGAATGTACTTGCCTTAGGAGATGAATCTGCCAAGTCCTTGGGCCTAAATATCTCAAGAATCCGCTTTTCCAGCCTGATACTTGCTGCAATCCTTGCAGGATCAGCTATAAGTTTTGCTGGTCATATAGGTTTTGTTGGACTAATAGTTCCCCATGTAGCCAGGTTCATAGTAGGCCATGACAATAGGCTGGTGATACCTGTATCAGCCCTTATGGGAAGCATTTTTACCCTACTGTGTGACCTTTTAGCCCGTGTACTATTTGCCCCCTATGAAATCCCTGTAGGAATAATTATGTCCTTTTTGGGAGGCCCATTCTTTATCTATCTACTTGTAAAGGGAAGGAGGGGTCAGCTATATGATTAAACTAGAGGATATATCCTCAGGCTATAATAAAATAACCATAATAAAGGATATAAATATTAGCTTTAATCAAGGCACAATTACTAGCATCATTGGGAAAAATGGCTGCGGCAAAACTACCCTACTTAGGACAGCATCAAACCTACTAAAACCTTTTAGCGGGAAAATATCGGTTGCAGATAAGCCTATTACAGACTACTCAGATAAAGAGCTAGCTAGAAAGGTCTCCTTTCTACCCCAGCTTAGGTCTGTACCAAATATTACTGTATATAATCTAGTCATGCATGGCAGATATCCCTACTTAGGTTTTTCACGTACCCCTCAAAAGCATGATAAAGAGATAGTAGATAGGGCAATAGAGGAAATGAACTTAGCTAGCTATGTAAATAAAAATATCCAGGAGCTATCAGGCGGCCAGCGGCAAAAGGTCTATATTGCAATGGTCCTAGCCCAAAATTCTGATATCATTTTCCTAGATGAACCTACCACCTATTTAGATATAAATCACCAGCTTGAGATTTTGCAGATTGTAAAAAGGCTAAAGCAGATGGGTAAAACTATAATTATGGTCCTACATGACCTAAGTAATGCCCTATCCTATTCAGATAATATTTGCCTGATGGAAAAGGGACAGATAGCCATATATGATAGTCCAGAGGGCGTTTACAAAAGTGGAAAGATAGAAGAGATATTTAATGTATGCTCCCAGCAGCTAGCTGTTGCAGATGGGACAAAGCAGTATGTGTTTTATATAGAATAGATAAAAAAATAAAGCTTTTATTACTTCGGGACCTGGCCAAGACGGACCTACAAGGAGCCGAAAGTAATAAAAGCTTTTTTTATGCCTTTTAGCCTACATAGGCTGCAAAAAGGATAACAAATAATAGTGATGAAGCAAAAATAGCAAGCCAGGTGCAACCACCTAGGACAATGGGCTTTACACCCTTTGTAACCAGGTCCCTAAACTGAATCTTAAAGCCTACACCGGCTAGGGCTGTTGTATTAAAAAACTTGTAGCTACTTTTGAAAAAGTCTGATAAGCCCTTAATATGTTGGAAAACACCTAGGGTATTTAAGACTGCCATAAATACAAATACAAGTATAAACCATGGAAACACTTTAATAACGGTTTGGCCAACAGACAACTTCTGTGCGGATTCATTATTAGCTAAACCTGTCTCATTAGATGGACTATTTAGGTCCTTGCTCTCATTTCTAAATGTGAGAACAGTAAAGACAAGGGCCACTACAATCAGCATTGTAATCCTGGTTAGCTTTACCGTTATGGCCAGGCTCAAGTCAGCATTGTGCAATACATTATAGGTGGCCTCTGCAGCTGCAACACTTGATGTATCGTTAATTGCAGTACCGGCCAGGAAACCAAACTGATTGTGGCTTAGGCCTAGAAAGGTTGCCAGGTAGGGGTAGGCCAGGGCTGCGAATATGTCAAATAGGAAAATAGCTGTCATAGCATAGGCAATTTCAGTTTCCTTTGCCTTGATTATAGAAGCTAGGGTAGCGATGGCTGTACCACCACAAATAGATGTGCCGCCACCTACTAGGGTGCTGGTATTTCTAGTTACCTGCAGCTTTTTCCCGACAAGATATGCGACGGTAAAGGAAATTATTATGTTCATAATTATAAGGGGGAGGGCCTTTCCACCATAGCCTAGGATCTGTTTAAAGTTAAGGGTAGCACCAGCTAGGATAATACCTAGATTCAAGAATTTTTTGCCTACAAAGCTAGTACCGGCCTTAAAGTCCTTATCTATAGAGGGTAAGAGGTTTACTATGACAATGCTTATAAAAAGTCCAATCATGGGTGCGCCTATGAAGCCTTGGACCTTGCCTAAGTATGTAGCTACTATGGCAATAACAATACATACAGGTATGGCCAGGTATTTCCTTAGAAAAAGGCTAGAGCTTGTTTTTTTGTTTGAATTAATACTCATCCTTATTAGTCCTTTCATTACAAGATAAAAGCAGGTTCGTTAGTTAATTAATTAACAATACTTATCAAAAAAAATAGTATTTAGTCTTTCCATTAAAAAGGTCAGTGCCCAGGAGGGCATAAATAGCCACTTCCTGAGCAATACTGACGTTTTTATATTATGGAGTGTACCTATACTAGCTTGTTTTAGCAGGTGGCCCCGCCTGTAAGGTGAAGCTGAGCATCTAATATCTCTTGCTTTCTATCAAGTAGATCGTTTGATAGTAGCTGGGCTTCAATAGCTTCAAAACCAATTCTATCTATTGTTTGTGCAAAACGTTCGCCGGTTTTACCCTGCTCTCTAAATAATAGGATAGTCTTTTCTACTACATCTAGGGCCTCTTCTTTACTAGTAAAGACCTTGCTCAATGGGATTCCATGAGCAACTCTCTTGCCCCACATTCCACCTAGGTATATCTTGTAGCCTACCTGACCATCTTCGATGGCGTCAAAGTGGCAGGTGCCAATGCAGCGACCACAGTTGTTACATGCATCTTCATCTATCTCTAAAAGACCATCTTTAACAGTTGCTACTCCTATTGGGCAGGCTTCTTCTACAAAGCATCTTTTGCAACCATTACATAGGTCACTATCATAGTTTGGTATCCTTTGTCCTACTATACCCAAATCATTGAGGTCAGGCTTGACACAGTTATTTGGACAGCCACCTACACCGATTTTGAATTTATGAGGAAGTAGTACGCTTGAATAGCCATTGTAAAACCTTTCGTGAATTTCCTCGGACAATCCAAAGGTATCAATCAAGCCATACTGGCATGTAGTACCCTTGCAGGAAACAACCGGACGTACCTTTGAGCCTGTTCCGCCTGTCTCTAGCCCTTCCTTGGCAAGATAGGCCCTAAAATCCTCTATTTTATCATAAGGAATACCTTGAACCTCTACTGTTAGCCTGGAGGTAAAGGTTACTATTCCATTACCAAAAAGCTCAGCTGCTTCTGCAATACATTTGTTTTGAGCTGCTGTTACTTTTCCGTTTACTGTGATAATTCTCCCTGAAAAGTTATCTGTTCCTTTGTTTACTAGAAAGCCTAAGGCTTTTACTTTCTTTTGATCAGCTGCGCTGATAGTTAAACTTGGCATAATTATTATCCCCTATCTTTATATATTTTTATATTTTAAGTTCATTAAAGCTAGTACCACCCTCGAGAACTAGTGTGTTTGTATAGCCATAATGCTTTAAGCGGTTTTGTAGCATATAGGCACGTTTTCCCTTTGCACAGACCAATAGTAGCTTTTCATCCTTTGCCAGGCCAGGGATTTCACCTTCAACCTTTGTAAGGTCAAGATACTGGACCCCGTCAATACTTGGATTTATTGAAGCATCGATTAGCTTGTAATCATCAGCCTTTCCATCTGCATAGTCACTAGGCTTTATGGTTTCAAAGCTACCGCTTATTTTATTGAGCAGGATATTTACCGTATGGGTAAATGGATGAATAGCGGTTGAAAAGGGTGGAGCATAGGCTAGATCTAAGCTGTCTATATCATAAAGGCTAGCGCCTAAGCTAATAGCTGTAACTGCGATATCCACCATCTTGTCTACAGCGCCCTTGCCAAGGACCTGTAGGCCTAATAGCTTTTTGCTATCCCTGTCGGCTATCATCTTTACAATAAAGGATGAAGAGTCGGGATAGTAGTGGGCCTTGTCGTCTACAACAGATACGACACTTACAGGGTCAAAGCCAGCTGCTACTGCATCCTCTTCGGTCAAACCGGTCCTAGCTGCATTTAGTTCAGGAAGCTTTACTATTGCAGTGCCTAAAACACCCTCATAGCCCTTATCTGACAGCTTGCCTGCTATGCTCTTTGCAGTGATGCGACCTGCGATATTGGCAGTTGAGCCCATAGGTGACCAGGCAGCCTTTTTAGTCAGCCTATTTGTCACAGTAGCACAGTCTCCAACTGCATATATGTCCTCTATATTTGTTTGCATATATTCGTTTACTTTAATTGTCCTGTTTGGCCATAGGTCTATGCCAGAACCCTCTAGGAAGGAGGTATTAGCCCTTATTCCCACACAGAGTATCACTGCATCTGTTTTAAAGGCTCTTTTATCTGTTTTAACCTTGTCTACCTTTTCATCACCTAAAATAGCCTCGAGCCTTGTCTTAGTAAAGGCCATGATACCCTGGTCAGCTAAATGGTTTTCGACATATTCAGCAAACTCACTGTCAAAGCCAGGTAGTATCTGGTCAGCCATATCAATAAGAGTAATCCTTACACCCTGCTCGGCTAGGTTTTCTGCGACCTCAAGGCCAATATAGCCGCCACCTACGACAACAGCACGCTTTATTCCACCTGCCTCAACAGCCTCGCGTATAGCAACAGCATCCTCAGGTGTCCTCAGTGAAAATACATTTTCCTTATCGACTCCATCTATTGGTGGCATTATTGCATCGGCACCTGTAGCGATTACTAGTTTGTCATAGTCAAGCTCAAGTTTTTCCTGGGTTTTGTGGTCTATCGCTTCTACTGCCTTTTCACTAGGTTTGACCCTAGTTACTTCTACCTCAGTCATTACCGTAACACCAGTTAGCTTTGTAAACTTTTCTGGAGTATTAACTATTAGCTGGTCCCGCTCCTTAATAACCTTGCCAACATAGTAGGGAAGGCCACAGCCTGCATAGGAAATATCTTTTCCTTTAGTTACAAGGGTAACCTGGCAGTTCTGCTTTTCGCGTTTTAGCTTTGCGGCAACCTTGGTACCGGCAGCCACACCTCCAATTACAAGAACTTTCATTCGCTTACACCTTCTTTGTTATAAATTTAACATGTTTCCTATTTCAATATATCACTTGTTAGAGTAATATTAAAATGGTATTATCTAATCAAAGTAATAGGTAAAACCTATTGATAAACAAAGCCTTTTAGAAAAGGGGTCTATTAGATGACAATTAGGCATTTAAAAATATTTATTGAGGTTGTAGATAGTGGCAAAATGAGTAAGGCTGCTAAAAACCTATTTATTTCTCAGCCTACAGTAAGCCAGGCGATCAAGGAGCTTGAAGACCACTATGGGGGCCTTTTGTTTGAACGACTTTCTAAAAGACTTTACATCACTGAAAAGGGCAAAAGGCTACTTTCCTATGCCCGAAATGTGGTAAAGCAGTTTGACGATATGGAAGAGATGATGCTTTTAGAAAACTATGTAGAAAAGCTTAGGATCGGGGCAACCATTACAGTTGGGAACTGCATTCTAGGAGATGTTGTAAAGGGTTTTAAGGACAAAAACCCTCATGTAGAAATATATTCATACGTTGCAAACACCAGAGATATAGAAGAAAAGCTACTAAACTCAGAGCTAGATATCGGTATCGTAGAGGGCAGGGTAAAGAGCCAAGACCTAGTCTTTATTCCTGAAGTAGAGGATTTTCTAGTCCTAGTATGTGGTATGAACCATCCCTTTGCCAACAAGGAAACTATCAGGTTAGAGGACCTAAAGAATCTAAAGTTTGCCATGAGGGAGCCAGGCAGTGGGACCAGAGACCTCTTTGAAAGGTATATGCTTGAAAAGGGAGTGCCAATAAAAATCGCCTTTGAGGGTAACAGTACAACCGCTATTAAAAAGATTGTAATTGAAAATAATTTTTTAGCAGCTATCTCTGTTCGCCTAGTCGAAGAGGAAATAAAAGAGGGGAAGATGTACCCTATAATAAGTACAGATAGTGAGTGGGATAGGTACTTTAGCATCGTCTACCACAAGAATAAACTAATTACCAATGAGATGAAGGACCTAATTGATGTAGTTAGCAATTACAAGTATGTGGACATACTCGAAGGGGTAAAGGTAGGGAAGCTGGTCTAGCCGATTAGTTAGCCCTATGAGGAGACGATGAACTATGAAAAGGATAAAGGTAACAGCAGGAATCATAGTCGACAATGACAGAGTACTAATTACCAGGCGGGCAGCAAAGGAAAGCTTTGCAGGTGGCTGGGAGTTTCCAGGTGGCAAGATAGAGGCTGGAGAAGGACCAAAGGAATGCCTGGCCAGAGAGCTAAAAGAGGAGCTAGCTCTAGAGGTTGATGTTGGTGATTTTATAACTCTAGTTGAGCATGATTATAAAGACATCAGTATTAGCTTAGCTGCCTATTACTGCAATATACTAAAGGGTCAAATCAAGGTTTCTGTTCACGACAGCTACAAGTGGGTCAAAATAAGCGACCTATTAACTTATGACCTATTGCCTGCAGATATACCTATTGCGAAAAAGCTCATAAAAACAAGGGGAATGTAGATAATTACCTAAAATTGAAGGAAAAAACCATAGCCTAATAGAATACAAATGTATATATAAAAGGCATGGGAGCAATAGGATGAGTAATTTTATAAAACTATATGAATCAATTATAAATGAAAGGCTGTCCAAGGAGTTAGCTAGACTTGATCCACATCAAAGAGTAGCTCACAGGGAGCAACTAGAGGCTACTTCTTCTGTTCCTCTTATGGCAGAATACCTAAGGGCTGTCATTGAAGATGGCCTAAGGCACTTTAAGACTAGTGAAGAGGACCTGAAAAGGCAGATAAGTATTGCCAATGACCTAATAAGAAGGTTCGGCCAGCTAGTAGAAGATGATAGTATAGAGGAGTATAAAATAACAGAGGATATGCTCCTTAGGGGGATTTCAGATAGCTTTATAGATAAAAATGAATTTAAGACAAGGATCCCACAAAGCTCAGTTGCCACATCTAGCCTCTTTACTGGAGGACAGCACGAACCACACCTATATAGTGAACTTAGACGGGAGATAGCAACCGCTGATAGGGTGGACCTATTGGTGTCATTTATAAAGTACTCAGGCCTTAGGCTGATATATGACGATTTAAAAAAGCATACTGAGACTAAAAAGCTCAGAGTATTAACTACAAGCTATATGGGGGCATCAGACTATGAGGCTATACTAGCCCTTTCCAAATTGCCCAATACCCAGATCCGATTATCCTACAATACTCATAGCACTAGGCTTCATGCCAAGGCCTACTATTTTCACAGGGATACAGGCTTTAGCACTGCCTATATAGGCTCATCTAACCTATCAAAAGCTGCCCTCAGTGAGGGAACAGAGTGGAACCTTAAGGTATCAGAGTATAACTCAGCAGATATTATTGCAAAATACCGTATCACCTTTGAAACCTATTGGAATTCAAATGATTTTCAGGACTTTACACATAAGAGTATAGAGGATAGAACAAGGCTAAAGAGGGCCCTAAATCAAGAAAATAGACCTGAAGACCAAAGCTTTTATTTCTTTGAGATCAGCCCCTATGGTTATCAGCAGGAGATACTAGACCGGCTGGAGATTGAACGAGAGGTATTTGGCTCATTTAAAAATCTAATTGTTGCAGCAACTGGGGAACGTGTCATAATAGTGACAGGGTGCAATAAATGTTTTAAATCAAGGATTTCAGGAGCTTTAAATAATTATATTTCGTGCATTGCTTAGAGTAATTAGGTATAATTATTGTAAGCAGTGCATGATGTGGAAAAGGATTAAGTTGTTTGCAAATTACGATTATATCAAAATCTTTGTTAGTCATATATAAGGGAATTTATAATCATGAAAATGATAAATCGAACGAATACAAGAGAAATCCTTTAACGGATTTTTCCAAAAACGTGAAATGGAAAGCTAATTTTCATTTTTTATATGTAGTTGGAAATATTGACTTTATAGAGGGGAGATACTATGGAAATAAAAGATATAATAAATAACTTACAAGATGATGATGTTAATTTCGACTTGTTTTTTACTCGTAAATTAAGGAATGGAAATTATGTTACTTTTTCTCCAAACATTGATGCTCAAATATTTGATGACTTGTTAAGTCTTATTATAGCTTATTTGGGGAAATTTAAGGATAATGAAGTAATTGAGTATGATCCGACAGGATACAAAGATGGAACAATTGAAACTTGTACAACCTCATATTTGAATGATTATGAAAAGGTAATTGAGAGTTTCGAAAAAGCTAATAATGTTGAAACCGAAATAGACCCAGATAATTATAATTTCTATACTTTTAAAATTACAAAAAAAGATGAAACATTTCCAGAAATAAAATTATTTAGAAGGGTTACTAAATTTAAAAAGCTTCATTCAAAAGGTATTATTGCAAGATTTAATGGGAATACACTGAATAAAATTGAAAGTAAGTTAATAGGAATAGATGGGGAGGTTGATTTACTTGTAATTGCTGATAAAATACTTATTTTGTCACATTATTCGTTAGAACGTATTTTTAATTTAGACGAACAATTTAGAGACACAGCATCGGATTTTTTGAATCAAGAAGGGTTATGTGATGGAATAACAAACTTTGAAAGTTTTTATGAAGATTGTCTTAATGATGGAAGGTACCGTAAGACTCTTACAAAAATGACCAACGAAAACATAAATGTGGCTAAAACATATAAAAATCAAGAGAATATTGTAAAGACTATTGATATGTTTAATTTAGATATAAATTATAGTGAAAATCCTAAGTTTTCAATCATATATGAAGAGAAGAATCAAATAATGGATATTCTGAGAATTTTACGTGATTCCTATTATAAAAGTCTTATAAACGAACAGATCGGGATAGATGATAAATAAGATAGGAGGATAAATCATGAGGACTAAAGATAGGATTATAAATATAATTATTAAGATAATGATGTTTATTTCTTCATATTTTCCTCTTTATATAATGTTAATTATTTTGTATTCAAAGAAAATAAAGAAGGAGATATATGAGAGAAATATCTCATGGATTATTTTTGCTATTTTGTTAGTTTTGCTAATTTTAATTTCAATTAGTACTTTAATTTTACTAAAATCCGGGAGTGGCAGAAGAAAGAAAGATATAGTTAATCTTGAAAGACCAGACGATACAGTATTAAGTTATATAATGACATATGTTATTCCATTAATTGCAAATGATGATAGTTCGACAGAAGTTTATATAGTGAATATTTTATTATTTATTTTGATTGGATATATCTATCTAAGATTGAATTTAATATATTTGAACCCACTATGGGCATTATTTGGACATATAGTGTATCGTGATGCTAATAAAGATATGATTATTACCAATCTTTCTAGAGAAACACTTAAAAGTAAGGAAAGTCTTTATGGATATTATTTGAGTAATGATATATTTGTGGCACACAAGAAAGATAATATTGATTACTGAAAATATTGAAAAAAACATAAGAAATAGATATTATTTTTAAACAAAACAATAATTATAAATCTTAGCGGTTCAGACCTAAAAATCTAGGCCGCTTTTTTTATTTCCCCTAGAAAGGAGGCCAGTTAGATGGTAAATGATGAAGTCAATAATAAGGCTATAAACATTGAGGTTAAAGTTGCACAGTATTCAGCAAAGGCTATTTTAAAAGCTATGAAAAAGATCATAGAAGATGCTGCTGAAAAAAGTCAGCCTCTTGCAGATTATCTTAGTGAAAAAAGGAAAACTAATTCAAGAAAACTTAAGGATATGGTAAAGAAGGGTCAGCTTGAAAATATTGATTTGCAAAAGAGTGAGGTTAAGGAGCTTAAAAAGGACCTTAATAGGTATGTGATTATTTCGCACCATCGAGTCCGTCGGTATCCAATACGAGTCCACCAATTCACGAGTGGAGTCCATCACTATTTTTGATGTGAATACGCACTTTAAAGCAACCAATTCACGCTTCGAGTCCACTTGATCGTTTCATTTGTGTATAGTTATTTTAGAAGTATTTACTTCTAAAAATACACAAGGAGGCTATTTTTATGGCTAGAAAAATTCCCGTGAAACTAGTGATGCAATATCGAGATCAAGGGCTCTCTCGAAATATGATTGCTAAGACACAAAAAACAGGACGCAGTTCAGTGAGTGAGGTCTTCAAACGAGCAGATCAATTAAGTATCTCCTATGAAGACATTAAAGAGCTCTCTGATAATGAAGTATATCGGAAGTTATTCCCAGAACGGCATCAATCAGAAGTCTTATATACATTACCTGACTATGAAAAAGTTCATCAAGAGCTTCAGGGCGTTGGTGTTACCCTTAAACTAATGTGGCAAGAATACATTGATGAATGTAAGACTACTGATGGTATTGCAGTCGGATATACCAAGTTTTGTGAAGACTATCAAAAGCACATTGATCAATACCGCCTAACCAATCATCTAAAACATAAACCTGGTGTCTCAATTCAAGTTGATTGGGGTGGTTCCACCATGCAGCTCATAGACCCAAACACAGGTGAAACAACCCCCGTATACCTGTTTGTAGGCACACTTCCTTATAGCCAATATACCTATGTTGAGCCAACGTTTGATATGAAAAGTAACACCTGGATTCGGTGCCACATCAATATGTTTGAATTTTTTGGTGGTACATCAATTCGTTTAATATGCGACAACTTAAAGACAGGTGTGATTAGTCATCCAAGAGAGGGCGATATCGTTTTAAACGAACAATATCAAGCTCTAGCGAGCCATTATGTGATGGCTGTTATGCCCACCCAAGTCCGCAAACCCAAACAGAAAGCTGCAGTTGAAGGGGCTGTTGGTAAAATTGCATCTGCTGTCATTGCCCCATTAAGAAATGAAATTTTTACAACCATAGGCGAGCTGAAGCTTACACTTTATAGAAAATTGGAAGAATATAATCAGAAGCCTTTTCAAAAAAGAGAAGGAAGTCGCAAACAAATTTTTGAAGAAACAGAAAAAGAAAGGTTGCGCCCCTTACCTTCCATTCCATATGAAATTGCTGATTGGGTGTATGGTAGAAAAGTAAAACTTGATTGTCATATTACTTATCAAAAGAACAGCTACTCTTGCCCTTATCAATATGTTAAAAAGAAAGTCGATTTGAAGGTCACAGAAAACTTTCTTGAAATATACTATCAAAGTGATCGTATCGCAACTCACAAAATGTTTCCTCCGTATAAAGAATATGCATTCTCAACCTTACCAGAACACCTTCCAGAGCAATTTAATCGGGTTGAATGGAATGATGATAGGCTGTTAAATTTCGCTGAAAAGATCGGACCCTACACTCGTAAAGTAACCCAACGAATCTTTGAGAGTGTTCAAGTTAAGGAACAAGGCTACCAGCCTTGTTTATCCGTTCTTAATTTATCAAAGAAACATTCCAGTGCAGCCCTGGAAGCAGCTTGTCAAATTGCCTTAGACCGAATTCATTCCCCAAGGTATCGTCAGCTCCATGCAATATTAACGAATCCTATTAATAATGACATCATAGAAACCGCTGAGAATACTACCCAGGAGTCCATGGGGTTTGTAAGAGGGTCAGAATACTACGCAGGAGATAAAAATGATTGATAACGAAACAATTCGAAAACTACGTCAATTAGATTTAGGTGAATTAATAGATAATTTAGAAATGCAAGAAATGGACAGTGATACTCGTTTACTCTCATTTGATGAACGTCTTCAACTAGGTGTTGATTATATTTATCAAGAAAAATACAATAAACGGGTCAGTGGACTAATCAAACGTTCTAAATTCCGCATTCAAGAAGTTGATGTTGCTTCGATACATTATGAAAATCGCAAAATTGATCGCCAGACACTTCAAGAATTAGCCACCTGTAACTACATAAATCATCGAACAAATGTTATCTTTCAAGGCTTTACTGGTTCAGGGAAGACATATTTAGCCTGCGCTTTAGGAAAAGAAGCCTGCAAACATGAAGTCCGTACACAATACATTCGATTACCAGACTTACTAATAGAGCGAGACGAGGCGACACTTAAGCCAAAAGGAGTGTCCAAACTCATCACCAAATTCTCAAACTATGGACTACTAATCCTTGATGAGTGGTTATTAGATGATCTGTCAGAAG
>FZPS01000094.1_pt11 | contig 14407 bp, 10 predicted proteins | sample 1817821 | NCBI WGS metagenome assembly FZPS01 (sample SAMEA104158645, study PRJEB21678) | metagenome | place: Germany | collected 2015-04-21 | reverse complement strand
CTGCAGCACCGTGGCTGAGCTGGTAGAAACGGCCGTCAACCGCACCATTTCCCTGCGAGACAAGCTCGTGCAGCGAGACAAAGCGGCCCTGAAAAGCCTGATGGAAGCCTTGACCATTACGGGTGTAGCCATGGCCTATGTGGGTAACTCCCGGCCCGCCTCAGGAAGTGAGCACCACCTCGCACATTACTGGGAGATTCGAGCCCTGCTGGCTGGAGACAAGGAGCACGCCCTCCACGGTTCCAGCGTGGGCGTAGGAGCACGGCTGGTGCTCAGGCTCCATGAGTATCTAAGGGAAGCCGGCCTGTCCTCGCACCGGGTCGCGGCAGCCTCTCCCGCCTTCGACTACTCCGGCTGGGAAAAGGAAATCAGGCGTGCCTACGGCCGCGCAGCAGCGGAAGTACTGCACCTAGAAGAGACCGAAGGCAAGAACAGCCCTGAGGGCCAAAAACAGCGTCTGACGACCGCGGCAGAGCGTTGGGATGAGATCGCAGAGGTAAGCCGCGTCCTTCCCAAAAGCCGCGAGCTTGGCGAGATGCTTGCCGCCGTGGGAGGAGCAGCTTCACCGAGCGAGATCGGCGTTGGTCCAGAACTGCTGTGGGACAGCCTCGTGTACGGCAAGGAACTGAGGGCGCGCTATACAATCCTGCAGCTCCTCTACGACTTGGGCCGCCTCCACGAGTTTGCGGAGCGGCTGGTGGCAGAAGAGTTCGCCTCCGCCCGATAAGACAACTAAGCGGCTCCCAGATGGGCAGCCGCTTTCTCTTGTCTAGGCCTATCCTTTGATTTTATTCACCATGTGAGTGCCCAGTTCATATGTGAACCGCAGGCATGCATCGTGCAGCTCATGGGGCAGGCCGTGGAGGAAGTTGTGGATCTCAAAGGTGAAGCATCCGCTGTAGCTGATCTCCCTCAAAGCCTCCAAAATCGGCTCCCACGCAATTGACCCGAAGTAGGGTGCCAAGTGATCATCATCGGTGCCCCGATTGTCGTTGATGTGAAGAGCCTTGAGGCGGCTGCCCACCCGACGCAGCGCAGAAGGCTGATCAACCTCGGCCATGTGAGCGTGGCCCGTATCCCAACAGATCCCGAAGATCGGGTCGTTCAGCTCGTCGTGGAGCTCCATCAGCTCCTCCACCGAACTGCAGTAGCGTCGGTTTGGCGCTTCCATCATGTTCTCAATTGCAATGCCCACATTGTGCTTCGCCGCCAGCTCACCGTACCGTCTATACGCCTCAAGATTAGCCTGAAGGGACTTCCTGTAAGCATACCAGGTTTCATCGTAGATGGTACCGGGGTGGATCACCAGCCACTGCACACCCATAATCCCCGCACCAATGATGGAGCGGCGCACCATCTCTTCGTGAAATTCCCGCTCGGCCGGACCAGCCGTGCTCCAGTCATAGAAGTGAGCATGGCCTTGGTACCACTCCAGGCCAAGTTCGCAGGCGATATCCTTGTGCCGCTTCAGCCAATCCTCCCAGTCTGGTTGAGCCAAGGCTCGGCCCTTCCGTGAATAGCTGTTGAAGGCCATATCTAAGACTTCATAGCCAGCCGCGGCACAGGCTCTGATGCTGTCCTCTAAGCTGTAAAACATCGTGCTGCCCCAACGGACGTATTCATAAATCGACGTTGATGTGGATACTTTCATGCCCGCCTGCTTCCTTCCATAACGGCGGCATCTACGATCCGGCGCATCTCGTCAAACTGAGCTTCCATATCGGCCACCAGCTTAAACTGGGTCCTGGCCCGGTCGAGATTGTGCTGCGGTCTGTGGATGCGGAAGTATTTGTCGCCGTTGAGATAGTCCTCTAAGAAGCGCATACCGCACTCCAAGGTGATCAGCCGCGCCGAAAAGGCCAGGTTCTCCAATTCAGCGGGCGTCATAAATCTCATGTCATTGCTCAAATAACCCTCGGTAAACTGCCGGAACAAGTTGATATCGAAGTTAACTTTGCTTAGATCCTGCTCATCTTCTGCCGCGGTGCTGGCACCGAAGCGGATGGCATCGCCAAAATCATAGAGATAAGAACCGGGCATGACGGTGTCCAGGTCCAAAACGCAGATACCTTCTCCCGTCAGGTCATCGATAAGGATGTTGTCAAACTTGGTGTCGTTGTGGGTAACCCGCAGGGGAATTGCGCCCTCTGCGATGGCATCCACCACCACTTTCGTATCTTCGGCCCGAGCAAATACGAAATCTACTTCCCGCTGGACCTCGGCCAGGCGCCCACAGGCATCAGCCTCCACTGCCCGCCGCAGATCACCTAGGCGCTTGGGCGTATTGTGGAAGTTAGGGATGGTCTCATACAGGGTTTCCGCGGGAAAATCCTGCAGCAGCAGTTGGAAACGGCCAAAAGCTTTGCCCGCATGGTAGAAGTGAGCTGGATCCTGCACAGTCTGATAGGTCTTGGCTCCCTCAATAAACTTATAGGCCCGCCAGAACTCACCGTCCGCTTCCACAAAAGAGCCGCCAGCTTTGGCAAGAATCAAATTCAGGGTCTCTCGCTCCGGGTCTCCCCCGGCGGCAGCAATCTTCTTGCGGAGATGGGCGGTAACGGCTTGGATATTGGCCATAACTTCCGCCGGCTTTTTAAAGACATTGCTGTTAATTCTCTGCAAGATGTACCGCAGCCGACTTCCATCAGACTGCCTGTAGGTCACCACGTACGTATCGTTAATGTGCCCGCTGTGGCAGACCTCCGCTTCCAAAAAGTCACCGGAAAACTGAAACAACCCTGCAATACTCTGCAGTTTCTCCACCGCGCATCTCTCCTCACCAAATATGTTCCCATCTACTTGTGCCCATCTTCTGAACCAGTCTCCACGGCAGCCGCCGCTTGGCTGACCCCAGCATCGACCGCCGCAGGCGCTGATCCAGGGCGGACTACCTTGAACTCAGGTAAGAAGCGCTGGATAAACGCCTCTACCTCTTTCTCGCCCTGGGGAAGGTTCCCCTGGACAAAACCGCGCAAGGTTTCCTCAATCAAACTGGTATTCAGATCGGTGGGCTTTGCTACAAATATGCGTTCATTAGCTGTGGCCGTAGTGCCTTCCTCAGCAGTGAGGAGTTCTTCAAACAGCTTCTCCCCAGGGCGCATACCTGTGATCTTGATCGGAATATCCACACCTGGTTCAAAGCCAGATAGTCTAATCAGGGTTTTGGCCAAATCCATGATCTTCACAGGTTCACCCATATCGAGGACAAAGATCTCTCCGCCTTTAGCCAGAGCACCTGCCTGGATAATGAGCTGCACTGCTTCGGGAATGGTCATAAAGTAGCGGATCATGCGCTCGTCAGTGACGGTGACCGGCCCTCCGGCAGCAATCTGCTTCTTAAACAAGGGAACTACACTGCCGCGGCTCCCCAGTACGTTGCCGAACCGCACCGCCACAAATTTGGTCTTGCTCGCCCGATCAAGGTGCTGAATGATCATCTCGGCGATACGCTTAGACGCTCCCATAATGCTGGTCGGATTGACCGCTTTGTCCGTGGACACTAACACAAATGTGTCGGTACCGCAGAGGCTGGCGGCTTGGGCCACGAAGTAAGTCCCCATGGTGTTGTTCTTAATCGCTTCCTCCGGATTGAGCTCCATCAGGGGGACGTGTTTGTGGGCGGCGGCGTGAAACACCACATGCGGCCGGTATGTCTTGAAAACCTCCAAGACTGCCGCTCGATCCCGGATGTCCTTCACCAGCGGTACCACAGGCACCGATGTGCGGCGGCGCAGCTCAAGGTCAATGTCATATACGTTGTTCTCGCAGATGTCCAGCACCAGCAGCTGCCGCGGATTGTACCCAACAATCTGGCGGCAGAGTTCCGACCCGATGGAACCGCCAGCGCCAGTCACAAGCACCACCTTATCTGCTATGTACCCGGCAATGCCGTCAATATCCAGCTTGACCGGTTCCCGGCTGAGCAGGTCTTCCACCTGCACTTCCCGGATCTCGTTCACCGTGACATTCCCATCGATGAGGTCGAACATCCCCGGCAGGATCTTGATCTTAGCAGGCGTCTCCTGGCAGATGGCAACGATCTCCCGGAGCACGCTGCGCTCCACCGAGGGCATGGCGATCACCACCTCTTCGACGCGGTACTCCTTTACGATCCGAGGAATCGCGTCGCGGCTCCCCAAGATGGGACAGCCGAAAATCTGCAGTCTCTGCTTAGCCGGGTCATCGTCAATGAACCCCACGATGTTTACTTCATCCCGATAGTGGTTGCGCAGTTCCCGCGCCACGAGCACACCACCATCACCCGCCCCGATAATCAGAACCGGCCTGCCTTTGCGGCCGCGGCGAAACGCCATGCGGCCATCCCGGATAATCCGCCAGGCAAGACGCGAACCACCCACCAAGAAGATGGCCAGCAGCCACTCTAGAGCGATCACACTGCGGGGAATCGGGAGCCTCAAGACCACAAGCAGCGCAAAGCCACTCACAATAGTTCCCCCTGTCACCGCCTTGATAGTGGTCACAAGCTCCCCGATGCTCGCGTACTGCCACACGCTATTATACATTCCGAGAACATTAAAAGAGACCAATCGCATGAGCACATGCGGCAGTACAAACGGTAGAAAAACCGCCCTTGCCTGCTCCGGGAAACCTTCGAATCTGAGAAGGACGGCTGCAAAGGCGGCTGTGACTGTTAAGATTGCGTCGACCCCCAGCATGATGTACTTGCGTGCTAACTTGTCCACCCGCATTACCCCCTAAGAACACCGTGGTAACCTTGGTACCACATCCCTCAGCTTACATATTCTAGGAAACTCAGGGGATTCCTGTCGCAGGAAGCTAGTTCGTGAATTCAAACATTTTGTCCTGCATTGGGTCAATGAGGACAATTCTCTCAGCTCTGTCAGCCCGGCAGTATTCTTCATAGGCTGCTAGAGCCTCAGCACGGCAGGAGGTACAGACATTCCACGGGAGCAGCACAGCCACCGTGGCAGCGGGGTAGCGGTCAGAGTGGGATTCCACCAATTCCCATCCCGCACAGCGACTGCACAGCCTGATCCGACCAGTCTGGACCTCCGAGATACCGGCGGTATCGTAATAGATGTGCCGCTTGCGCTGGAAGTAGTCGCCGCGGCCGAATAAGGCCTCCAAGTCAGCTGCGGCGCGCCGGGACCACATTTCCCCCAGTTCATCCGCGAGCCAGGCGATGTGGTCGGTAACCGCTTGGGATTGGTGCAGCCTTTTGCGGGCTAGATCTGGCTCCACCACTCTGGTGTAATCCAATCCAGCCAGAGCCAAGAGAATCCCGACATTTACGTAGGGAAGAGCTCCTTCCACGGAATAGCCGCCCTCCAAAACCACGATATCCGGCTGCAGCAACTCGGTAAGGCGGGCGTAACCCTGAGCCGTCACTTCCATATTAGCCAGCGGGTCCGTGAAATGGTTGTCCTGGCCGGCGCCGTTGATGATCAAGTCTGGCTTCCAGTCCTTGAGAATGGGCAGAACCAGTTTTTCCACCACAAACAGCAGGCCCTCATCACCTGTGCCTGGGGGCAGGGGGACGTTGACAGTCAACCCATAGGCTCCCGGACCTCCCCGCTCGTCCATAAAGCCTGTGCCGGGATAGAGAGTGCGGCCGTCTTGGTGCAGAGAGATGTGGAGGACGTAGGGATCGTTGTAGTAGATGTCCTGGGTCCCATCGCCGTGATGGACATCGGTATCGACGATGGCGATCTTAGTCTTGGGCCCGAGCTTGTGACGGATGTGCTCCACCATAACTGCCTCGTTATTGACCAAACAGAAGCCCCGGGCGCCGTGGACAAAGCGCATGCTGTGGTGGCCGGGGGGACGCACCAGGGCACAGGCTCGCTTTTCCCTTCCCTGCAGGACCAAATCAGCTGCGGCAATTGCCCCGCCGGCGGCAACCAAGTGGGACTCGGTGACATGCTGCTTGGCACTGGGTACAAAAACATGGGGGCGAGCTAGCTCGTGCTCTTCTACCAGTCTTGGGCGGTACTCGCGAAACTCAGCCAAGTCCAGCAGGCCTTCTTCTGCGATTTGGTCCCGAGTGTAGAGTAAGCGCTCCTCCCGCTCGGGATGATCTGGAGTGATGCACCAGTCGAAGGCGGGGAAAAAAACCAAGCCTACACCTGTCACAGCCAGCTCTCCTTTCCGGTTATCCTCTGGGCGCCGGGGCGGATCTGGGCGTGGAGGCTGAAGATCCGGCCCACAGTGTGAAAGCCCCGCACCAGATTGAAACACTCCTCCGCCACAATGTCCATCTGCTCTGGCTCGCCAAGGCCGGCCTGCTCCGCGTATTCCCCCAACCGCTCGAGGGCGGTCTGCCGAGCCCTGCGTGCATCGAACAGAGCGGCGCGCGGAATGTCGGCAAACAGCCCCATTTCGGGGATACTGAGCGTACCAAGGGCAGTATCAGCATACAGAGTAATCCCCATCGTAGGCCGCGCCGCGGCGGCGCCGATGGCGTTGGCGCTGGCGCTGTGGGGTAGGATTTCAACGGGCAGCCCCAAGGCTTGTCCTACCCTCGGCACAATGGCCGGGGCTGGTGTGCCCAAACAGACAATGAGTTCCGGCCGCAGGTTGGGAGCTTCCAAGAACTCCGCCAAAGTATACACAGGCTGGTCTTCCAGTTCGGCGTACATCTCCTTGATGGCCCCACACAGCTGGCGGACGAAGGCGTCGACTACTCCTTGAGCGGCAGCCTGCCAGTTCAGCCCGACCTCTGCTCCTAGATCTTTCAGCGCTGCTTTTGCCCTAGACAGATCGCCAACCCGGGCCAGCTCCAAAGCAACCAGCGCATCGGTGGGTGTGGGATGCGTTCCGCCGAGACAGGCCGGCTGCCCCGCCCTGTTGGGACCGATCCTGAAGGCGGCACAGCCATCTCCACCCCGTTCCACCGTGATTTGGCTGTCTCCACCCAGCCCTAAAGACCGCGCGAACAAGGCCGGAACCGCGGTGGGGTAGCCGGCGATAACCGCTCCTGCTTTGGCGTAGACAGGCTCTCCCGCCACTACTACCGCCAGGTCTGTGGTTGTCCCGCCGATATCCACCACAACCATGTTCCTGCCCGTGGGGCCCGAAAGAGCCAGGGCCGCCATGACGCTGGCTGCCGGCCCCGATAAGATGCTCTCAATGGGGAGGCGCCGGGACTGCTCCAGCGTCATGGTTCCCCCGTCTGCCTTGAGAATACGGATGTTCCCCAGATCCGGCCCGAGCCCATCTACGGCCTGAGCAAACTTGGCTTGAGCTTGCGCGACCAGAGAGTTGAGGTAAGCAGTCACAACCCGCCTGGGAAAACCCAAGCGGGGAGCCACCTTGTGGCCCAGGGACACGTGCCTAAAGCCTAACGCCTCGTCCTGCACAGCTTCCCACACTGCCTGCTCAAGACTGGGATTGCGCTGGGAAAACTTCCCCACGATGGCCAAAGCCTCAGCTCCAGCTTCCTGGGCGGCTTTTGCTGCTGCCGCTGCCGCTTGTCGATCCGGCGCGGCGACCACCCTGCCGCGGTGATCCACATACCCTGGCAGGGAATAGATGGGAAAATCGAGGCCGTGGAGGCGGAGGTCTATCCCGGGGCCGGGAATCACCACGGCAGCCGTGGGGGTTCCCCGCCCTTCCACAATCATATTGGTGGTCAGTGTGGTGGAGAGGTGAAGGTCAACACTGCCCTTCCAGGGGTGCATTTTGCGCAGTTCGGCTAGGGCAGACCTGGTGCTGCCGATCAGGTCGTCATGATCGGTGGCGACTTTGGCCACCGCAAGCACCCGGCCTTCGCCGATCAGCGTTCCGTCGGTGTTCGTTCCCCCCACGTCGATCCCGATCGTGTACATCCTAAGCCAACCTCCAATCCCCTGAGCCCAATATCGGTACGGTAGTGAGCTTGAGGGAATGTGATGCGCTGCACCAGCTGGTAGGCGCGCTTACGGGCAGCTGGAAGATCCTGCCCTACGGCACAAGCGTTCAGCACCCGCCCGCCGCTGCTGAATAACTTGCCGCCGCGGCGGACAGTGCCCGCGTGAAACACCATCTCGTAGTCCTGCAGCGCCGGGATCTCCAGGGGAATTTCTTTGGGGTATTCGCCTGGATACCCAGGGGCGGCCAGAACCACGCATACTGCCGCGGCCGGATCCCACTGAAGCTCCACTTCTTCCAGCCGCCCGGCTGCGCAGGCGGCCAGCACCTCATACAGGTCAGACTTCAGGCGCAGCACCAGCACCTGGGCTTCAGGATCCCCAAACCGCACATTAAACTCCAGCACCTTCGGTCCAGCGGCGGTGATCATCAGTCCCACGAAAAGCACTCCCTGGTACGGCGTACCCCTCCGGGCCATGTCGTCCAGCAGGGGATAAACTACCTGGTGCATGGTCTGCTCCTCAAGCTCCGCCGTCCAAAATGCTGGTGGCGAATAGGTTCCCATACCGCCGGTATTGGGCCCTGTGTCACCGTCAAAAGCACGCTTGTGATCCTGCACCGCCGCCAGGGGCAGTGCGGTGCGGCCATCGCACAGGCAGAAAAAGCTTATTTCCTCTCCCTGTAGGTATTCTTCAATCACAATGCGCCTCCCTGCCCCACCCAGAGCCGGGGAGGTACAGGCTGCTATGGCTGCAGAGGCCTCCCGGAAATCCTGGACGATGAAGACGCCCTTGCCCGCAGCCAGGCCATCGGCCTTGATTACGCATGGAAAGGTGCTGCCTAGGAGGTACTGCCTGGCCGCCTCCCCATCCTCAAACACCCGCCAAGCCGCAGTGGGAACACCAGCCTCTGCCATGACCTGTTTGGCAAAGGCCTTACTGCTCTCCAGCTGGCTTGCAGCAAGGGAGGGCCCGACCGCAGGTATGTCCGCAGCTCTGAGGGCATCGACTAACCCTAAGCTCAAAGGCTCTTCGGAACCAGGGATGACAAGATCGATCTGTTCTGCCGCGGCAAACCTCACCAGAGCGGAGATATCTGTTTGGGAAATGGGTACATTGATGTGAGCTGTGCCGCCGTTGCCCGGAGCGACATAGACCCTGGGGCGGCTTGGGCTCTGCTCCAGCTTCCAGGCCAATGCATGCTCTCGCCCGCCCTTCCCCACAACCAAAACGCGCTTTGCCACTTGCCTTCCTCCCTCTAGTGCTTGAAGTGGCGCCGGCCGGTAAAGACCATGATAAGCCCAGCGCTGTCCGCGGCAGCAATCGACTCTGCATCCCGAACAGACCCACCGGGCTGAATGATCGCACGGATACCCGCCGCCGCTGCCGCTTCCACAGTATCAGGGAAGGGGAAGAAGGCGTCGGAAGCAAGGTAGGCCCCGCTTGCCGCCGCGCCAGCCTGCTCTAATGCGATTTTCGCCGCCCCAACCCGGTTCATCTGACCGGCACCCACTCCGAGGGTCCGGCCGCCCTTGGCGACCACAATTGCGTTGGACTTAACGTGCTTCACTACTTTCCAGGCAAACTCCAGTTCCCCGATGTCCTCAGCGCTGGGCACCGCTGCCGTAACCACCTGCCAACTGTCTGAAGGGACAGTGCCCAGATCCCATTCCTGGACCAGATAGCCTCCATCCACTGTGCGGATCTGCCTCGGCGGCTGCTTTTCCCTACCGCTCCCCCCAACCATCACCAAGCGGAGATTCTTCTTTTGGGCTAAGATGCTCCGGGCACCGGAAGTAAAATCGGGTGCGACAATCACTTCGAAAAAGTGCTGCACCATGTCCATGGCAGCCTCCTCATCCACAGGGCGGTTGCAGGCGATAATTCCGCCAAACGCCGAAACGGGATCGCCAGCAAGGGCCTTGGCGTAAGCCTCCCTAACCGATGCGCCCACCGCCGCGCCGCACGGGTTGGTATGCTTTACAATCACGCAGGCCGGGGCCTCAAACTCCTGCACCGCTCCCCAAGCCGCGTCCATATCCATCCAGTTATTGTAGGACAGTTCCTTGCCCTGCAGCTGCTTGCCGCCAGCGAGAGTACCTTCGCCATCTCCCACACGGTAGAGGGCACCTTGCTGCGCCGGGTTTTCACCGTAGCGCAGGGTCTGGATCCTGCGGGCATCAGTCAGCAGCAAGTCCTGCTCGCCGCGAAGGTAACCCGCGATGGCCTGGTCATAGCGGGAAGTATGGGCAAAAGCCTCGCAGGCTAGACACTTTCTGAGTTCCAGAGAGACTTCACCCCGCTCCCTAAGTTCCGCCAGGACTGAATCATACCGCGCTGGAGATACGATCACCGCGACGCGTTCGAAGTTCTTTGCAGCAGCCCTCACCATAGCTGGCCCGCCGATATCGATCTGCTCGACGGCCTCCTCCAGGGAAGCACCGCTGGCGACTGTCTGCTCAAAGGGATAGAGATTGACTGCTACTATGTCGATAAGCCCGATCCCGTACTGAGCCAGGTCCGCCTGGTGCTGAGCGGTGTCCCGGGCAAGGATTCCACCGTGAATCATGGGGTGCAGGGTTTTCACCCTTCCCCCGAGGATTTCGGGAAAGCCGGTTATTTCACTTACAGGGGTGACTGCCAGTCCAGCCTGGGTAAGCTCCGCAGCGGTCCCACCAGTGGAGATTATCTCAAATCCCATCCCCACCAGGCCGCGAGCAAACTCTACTACACCCGCTTTGTCTGAAACACTGATCAACGCTCTCCTAGCCACGTCCACATCTCCTTTCTGGTCGAACCAGGCCCTCAGCCACCATTTTTAGGGCCTGAGGATACACGCGGTGCTCCACCTTGAGAATCCTTTCTGAGAGGCTTTCCACCGTATCATCAGGGAACACCGGAACTGCCTCCTGCAGGATAATTGGGCCAGAATCTACCCCTTCATCAACAAAGTGAACCGTGCAGCCGCTGACCCGCACCCCGTAGTCCAAGGCCTGGCGCTGGGCATTCAGACCTGGGAATGCCGGCAGGAGCGATGGGTGGATATTGAGAATCGGGCAGCCCAACTCCTGGATAAACCGGGCACTCAAAATCCGCATATAGCCCGCTAGAGCCACTATGTCCACCCTCAAGCTTGTAAGCCAAGCCAAGAGGGCTGCTTCCTGTTCAGCGCGACTCCCATACTGCGCCCGCGGGAAGGCGGCCGTCGGAATCCCAGCCACTGCCGCCCTGGCCAGGGCCTGGGCCCCAGGCTGGTCAGAGGCGGCCCCTACGATCTCCAGGGCTAACTCCCCTGCCCGGACTGCATCGATGATGGCCTGCAGATTGCTCCCCCGCCCAGAGGCTAACACCGCTAAGCGCTTCATCGGTACGTCACTCCCTCACCCGGCCCAATACTTCCGAGCACCACAGGCTCCTCGCCCACAGCACGCAGGATGGCCAGTGCCGCCGGGAGGTCATCAGGGCTTACCACCACCGCATAGCCGATCCCCATGTTGAAAGTGCGGTACATCTCCTGCTCAGCGACCCTTCCTAACTCCCGAATGAGGGTAAAGATCGGCGGTACAGGCCATGCCGGTTCAATGGCAAGCCCCAATCCTGGCGGAAGAATCCGAGCGATATTCTCGGTGAGGCCGCCGCCGGTGATGTGGGCCATCCCCTTCACCCGCACTTTGCCAAGCAGCTCGAGGATAGGACGCACATAGATCCGGGTTGGCCTAAGAAGAGCCTCTCCCAAGGGTTCCCCCAGGTCCTCCACAACTGCGTGCAGATCACGGCCGGCAAAGACGCGGCGCACCAGCGAATAGCCATTACTGTGCAGTCCGCTCGAGGGCAGCCCGATTGCCACATCCCCGCTCGTGATGGTGCTGCCGTCTATAATGTCTGAGCGGTTGACAACGCCCACAGCAAAGCCTGCCACATCATATTCGCCTGACTTGTAGAAGCCGGGCATCTCGGCTGTTTCTCCGCCCAGGAGCGCACAGCCGGCCTCTCGGCAGCCTTGGGCAATGCCCTGCACGACTTGGGCGGCCTGTTCGGGGTTGAGCTTGCCTACAGCTAAGTAGTCCAGGAAAAACAGAGGTTCTGCCCCGTGGGTAAGGATATCATTCACGCACATGGCCACCGCGTCGATCCCGATGGTGTGATGCTTATTGAGGGCAAAGGCCAGTTTCAGCTTGGTTCCCACTCCGTCCGCCCCAGAAACCAGCACTGGTTCAGGGTATTTAGCTAAATCCAGCTGGAACAAGCCGCCAAAGCCTCCGATTCCCCCCAATACGCCTGGGCGAGCTGTCTGCTTAACGTGGGGCTTAATCAGGTCCACAACGCGATTGCCCGCATCGATGTCCACTCCACTCTGCCTGTAGGTTAAGCCCTGCAGTTTGGCCACAGGGTATTCCCCTGTAAAGCAGGCCATACAGGCGGGTCGGTCTCCCAATGCCCGCTTCAGCCCATCTTCCGAGAGGTAGTGGAGAGAGTCGGCCCCCACGAGCTGCCGGATCTCTTCCACTTCAAACCGCCGGGCAATCAAGGTCTCCCGCTCGCTGGTATCCATCCCGTAGTGACAGGCATGCCGCACTGGCGGCGAGCTGATCAGCAGGTGCACCTCAGCTGCCCCCGCCTTTTTGACCAGTTCGATCAGCTTCGAGCTCGTGGTGCCTCTTACGATTGAGTCATCCACCATCACCACTCGCTTCCCCTTGAGGAAGCTGGCATTGGCATTCAGCTTGATCCTTACTGCCACCTCCCGCATAGCCTGGGTGGGCTGAATAAACGTGCGCCCTACGTAGCGGTTCTTCATCAAGCCCTCCGCAAAGGGAAGGCCTCCCGCCTGCGCATAGCCCAGCGCCGCGAGGGTGCCCGAATCAGGCACGGGAATAACTACGTCCGCATCGATGGGATGTTCTCGGTAAAGCTCAATGCCCATCCTAACCCGGCTATCCCCGACGTTCAGCCCGTCCAGGGTGCTGTCAGGACGGGCAAAATAGATATACTCAAACGCGCAGGGCGCGTGGGCTGGCGCCTTAGGTCCCCGGTAAGCTGTGAATCCGTCCCTCGTGAGGGCCACAACTTCCCCAGGAGCTACGTCTCGCACCAGCTCTGCTCCAATGGTGTCCAAGGCAGCACTCTCGGAAGCGAGGCAGTAGGACTCACCTAATCTGCCGATGCAGAGCGGCCGCACACCGTAGGGGTCCCGCATGCCTACTACTTGATCTTCGACCATAAACACGATCCCGTAGCCCCCCTGGAGCCTATTCATCACCTCGGCGGCCGCCTCTAAGATGCTGTCCCGCTTGCACTGGGCGAGGAGGTGGATTACCAGTTCCGCATCGCTGGTCGACTGGAAAACCGTTCCTTCGGCAGCCAGCTCTGCCCGAATCTCCGCACCATTCACCAAGCGGCCGTTCATGGCCAGGGCCAGCATACCGCGGCCGTTGTACACCACAAGGGGCTGAATATTGGCCAGCTGAAATGCTCCTCCAGTGGAGTAGCGCACGTGCCCCATGGCCATCACCGAGCTTGAGCTTTGGTTCGCCAGATCCTGCAGCTGGTCGTTGGAGAAGACCTCGCTCACTAGTCCTCGCCCTTTATGCACCTGAATCTCATGCCCGTCCGATACGGCGATGCCCGCGCTTTCCTGACCTCGGTGCTGCAGCGCGTAGAGGCCATAATAGGTCAGGCTGACTACAGGCTGTCCAGGCGCGTAAATTCCGAATACGCCGCATTCTTCACGCGGTTTGATACTCATAAGCGTGCTCTCTCCTCCCAGGGATCAAGGTAAGCCGGGAGAGTCCCCTGGCGCGCTGCTCGACACTGGCAGATGCTGACCCGACAGTGGGTCTCGCCCGCCTGAATCGTAAGGTCCAGGCCGCCTGTCCGGCCGATGATCCGCGCCGGCACTCCCTGCTGCGCCGCCCGCTCGAGGAAGGCAGAACTGTGGCCGTGCTCCACAGCCACTACAATCCGGCCGAGGCCTTCGCCAAACAGGGCCAGAAGCGGGTTCTCTGCCTCGAGCGAGACAACAGCCCCTACTCCCTCTACCATCTCTGCCAAGGCCACTGCCAGGCCGCCTTCCACCACGTCATGGGCGGCTTTTACAGTGCCTTGGGCCATCTCGGTCAAGAGGAACTCTAGGCGCTGCCGCACAGCTGCCAAATCCAACTCGGGCAGAGCGCCCTTTTCTTCCTGTTCCATGACAGCGAGGTACTCGGAACCGGCCAAACTCCCTTCCTCTTCCCCGATCAGAATTATGTCCTGCTCTGGACCCTGGAAGGTGTTGGGCATAACCCGCTCCACATCGTCGATGAGCCCAAGCATCCCGATCATGGGCGTTGGGTAGATGGATGCGCCACCGCTTTCATTGTACAGGCTGACATTTCCCCCTGTTACGGGAGTGTCCAGGGCCTTACAGGCCGCGGCAATTCCGGCGCAGGCCTGCTCTAGTTCCCAAAAGATCTCAGGCCGGTCGGGATTGCCGAAATTGAGGCAGTTAGTAATCGCCAGCGGCCGCGCCCCGACGCAGACCAAGTTCTGCGCCGCTTCCACGACTGCCAAGGCGCTGCCGACGAATGGATCAAGGT
>FZPS01000163.1_pt249 | contig 14409 bp, 10 predicted proteins | sample 1817821 | NCBI WGS metagenome assembly FZPS01 (sample SAMEA104158645, study PRJEB21678) | metagenome | place: Germany | collected 2015-04-21 | reverse complement strand
GAAACGGGACTGCCGACGTGATGTCGGCAGCCGGATACTTCACAGGACGTGAAGATTGGAGGTGTTCCCGTTGAGCCCGAGCATGAACCGTTCTTTATGCTATGGCCCATGAACGGCCCAGTCGCCAAGCCAACATATAAAAAAAGAAAAAGAAAACGTAGGCAGCCAAGAAAATCCTTATCGATACCACTTACTCACGGAGGGAAACTGATTCCTGGGTTTTATATTTTCGCATACCCACAAAAGAGAGCCTCAGTCACCTGAGGAATCCCCTCCTCGTACACACCTTACCATCGCCATAAACTGGTTCCTAGGCTTCTGTCTTTTCCCCGTACGGATATGTTGGCGTCAGCGACATAGAGTGAATGGTTGCCATAGCCGGTGAAGGCGAGGAAGCGAAACGGGACTGCCGACGTGATGTGACAGTGTAGTACCTGTCATTCTGAGGGAGCCCTGTTTTTTGGGGCGACCGAAGAATCCCCTCCTCGTACACACCTTACCATCGCCATAAACTGGTTCCTGGGCTTCTGTCTTTTTCCCGTACGGATATGTTGGCGTAAGCGACATAGAGTGAATGGTTGCCATAGCCGGTGAAGGCGAGGAAGCGAAACGGGACTGCCGACGTGATGCGACAGTGTATTACCTGTCAGATTCCACGCTGCGCTTTCCCACCGACCAGGGGCGGCGTCCCTGCAAGCTTTGTATAACAGCATGATGCCTGTGTAATGCAGAACACCTGCTCGGAATGACAGGGAGGGGGAGAGGTCGCCGCAGGCGCTGAAGAATCTTGACCACTCACTTTCTCCTACGAAACAATTGTCTCAATGAGCACATGCCTGATTACCGCCGGGGCATCGGGTTCCGCCAGGGCTATTGCGCCTGCCGACCGGGACAACAACGCCCCCCAAAATACGTTCTGCACATTGACAAGCACACCGATATGCTTTAAGATGTTTCAATGCCATAGCAGAGTGAAATATAGCCGATCACCCGCCAGAATCCGGCGGCAACTGAAACAGAATCTCTGCATACTGCATGATCAGTACAGCTTCCATGATGTCATTGATCGGGTAAAGTCATAACAGGCCAATCGAGCATTGGCAATATAACCGGGAGGCGGCTGACGATGAAATCAACAGAAAAAGCTGACCCGGCCATTGTGGTTACCGACCTGCAGAAAACATACCGCGGCGGGATCGAAGCCGTCAAAAAGATCTCCTTCCGGATCGAACGCGGGGAGATCTTCGGCTTTCTGGGGCCCAATGGAGCCGGCAAATCGACAACGATCATGATGTTGACAACGCTGATCAGCCCCACAGGCGGCAGTGCCGTCGTGAACGGGCTCGATATTGTCAAGGATTCCTACCGCGTGCGCACCCAGTTGGGGTATGTTTCTCAAGAGCTGGCCGTGGACGACAATCTGACCGGGTATGAGAACCTGGTTCTGCAGGCACGGTTTTACCATATCCCCGGATCACAGGTTGCCAGCCGTATCAACGAGGTGCTGAAGCTGGTGGGCCTGGGCGACCGTGCCCGTGATCGCGTGGAATTTTATTCGGGCGGAATGCGGAAACGGCTGGATATCGCCTGCGGCCTGATCCACCGCCCCAGCGTACTTTTTCTGGACGAGCCCACCCTGGGCCTGGATATCCAGACGCGTCACGAGATCTGGCACTATATCGAGCGGCTGCGCAATGAAAACGCGATGACCATCTTTCTGACGACCCATTACATGGACGAGGCCGATGCTCTCTGTGACCGCATTGCCATCATTGACCGCGGCGTGATCAAGGCCATCGACACACCCGGAACCTTGAAAGACCAGCTTGGCGGCGATGTGATCTTCTTCCGTCTGGCCGATGCTCCCCAGACGGCAGCCGCATCCACACTGGCGGCACTGCAAGCGCTGCCAGATGTCAAGGAAATTTCGCAGCGCAGCAAGGAGGAGCATATTGTTGTGGCCCGGAACGGTGATTTTCTTCTGCCGCAGATTTTCGAGGTGGCCCAGGACAACGGGGTGAAGATTGAATCTGTCACCCTCAAGAGACCCACGCTGGATGATGTTTATCTGTCCCATACCGGCAGGGGGCTGCGTGACGAGGCAGGGGGAAACAGGGAGGCAGTTTACAAACAGATGTTTGCCATGAGGAGGGCACGCAGATGAAGGCGGAAACAGAAATCAACAAAACCGGAAATATTGCGGCCGGGCTGCGGCTTGGCGATATCTACTGGGTATGCTGGCGCGAGCTGAAAAAATTTTTCGGCCAGAAAGCCCGTATTCTGATGACGGTGATCCAACCGTTGATCTGGCTTCTCTTCATGGGCAATGCTCTGACCGGATTGACCAGCAATCCGTTTGCGGCAAAAATGATCGGCGTCGATAATTACCTGGTCTTCATGACCCCGGGGATCATGGTCATGACTTCCCTTTTTGGCAGCATCTTCGGCGGGATGAGTGTGGTCTGGGATCGGCGTTTCGGGTACCTGAACAAGATGCTGGCCGCCCCCATTTCCCGGGCAGCGATCCCCATGGGCAAGATGCTGGCCGCCGCTATTCAAAGCATAATGCAAGTGACCATTATTGCCATCATTGCCATGTTTCTCGGCGTCCGCATTGCCAGCGGGCCCATCGGTTTTCTCCTGATCGTGGTCATCGTTTTTCTTTTCAGCTTCGGGGTCTCCGGCATTTCGTTGTCGCTGGGGGCGGTAATACATTCCCACGAAACCCTCATGGTCCTCGTCAATTTCCTGACCATGCCCCTGATGTTTGCCAGCAATGCCATGTTCCCGGTGGAGGCGATGCCGGATTGGTTGCAGGCCATTGCCCGCTGGAACCCGCTTTCCTATGCGGTGGGGCCACTGCGCGAGCTTGTCGGGATTGGGCTCTGGTCGGCTTCGATCGGAAAGGGGATCCTGGCCATGCTGATCTTCGCCGCCGTGATGTCACTGGTGGCCGCTCGCCAGTTCCGCCGTTCCATCGCCTGATCCCGCTTCGGGTTCCGTTCCATTCAATCGGGTTGCCTGTTGCAGGCCATGTGACCCCGATTTTGCCGTCCCGCTTCTGTCGGTACAGCCCCATGGGTCGAGGGACGGCAGGCAGCCGCTACCCTATCGGTAGAGAAGATTGCTTTTTACCCCCGTTGCCGTCTCGATGTCGGCGATTTCCTCGGCAGAAAGGGCGGACAGGTCGCCTTTTTCCTTCAGGTTCTCTATTCCCTTGAGCACAGCATCGAAACGCCGCTTGCTGACCTTGTTGTTGAAAGCAAAGATGAGGCAGATCGAGAGCAAGATGATGGGTATCAGGATGAACATCCATTTCACACCGGCAACCACGGCCATCCCGGCGTAGGCGGAATGATCAAATTCGGCAGCGGAGCTTCGCAGAAGATTGTACTGGTTCTGGTCAAAACCAAGCATATTCAACCCCACCCCCAGAATGAATATGGCCACACCGCTGGCAACTTTTCTCAAAAACGTGGTCATGCCGCTGTACAGTCCTTCCCTCCTCTTGCCCGTAACGATCTCGTCAAGATCAAAGATGTCCGTCAACATGGTCCAGGTGACAAGATTTCCGGCCGATGCGCCCACGGCGATCAGGACGGCGAAGAGTATCAGCACCGGGATGGGGGTGCTCCTGTTCACAAAGATGAACAGGATCGCGGTGATTATCCAGATGGGGAAGCCTACAAAGAGAGGAAAGACCTTGCCCTTTTTTCTGGCGAGCCGGCCTTGCAGCCCCAGAAGGACCAGCTGTGAAACGAGCAGGGTGCCGATGAGAAGCTCGTAGTGGTTGTATTTCAGGATGACCAGGTCGACGTAAAAGATGAATATGGCCAGCACAAGATCAATGGCAATCTGGTAGGTCAGGAAGATACCGAGGAAATTGCGGTAGGGCTTGCATCCAAAAACGGAGAAGGAGTCAAACAGGGTTATTTTCTCCGGTTCGGGAAGATCCTCCCGTTCTTTTGTGCCCAGAAAAGTGGAGAGCCAGCATGCACCGAAGATGACGGCAAAGATGGCTGCCATCACCAGGTAGCCGTTTTTCTGGGCGGGGCCGTTGATTTCTCCCCCGACGCTCTTGATGATGAGGCTGGGAACCACGGCGCAGACAAGGGCTGCCCCGCCGGACATGACCATCCTGACAAGCATGAACGAGGTTCTTTCATCATAATCGGAGGTCATGTCGGAGAGGATGGCGTTGTAGGGAACCATGACGATGGTAAGAGCGGTGCCGAAAAATATATATGCAAATCCATGGTAGATCACCCTGGCGGTCTCGCCCTCGATGCCGAAAGAATGGAAGAGCATCACAAAGGAAAGCATCACGGGCAGTATACCTATGAGAAAATATAGCCGCCTTCTTCCGAACCGCGAACGGGTCCTGTCAGAGATCCTGCCGACGAGGGGGTCAGTTATCGCGTCCCAGATCTTGCCAATGAGGATGATCGTGGTCACAAAAACAACGGGTATGTTCTCTACCAGCACGAGATAATTCATGTAGAGCAGGCTGAATATCAGCAGAGCACCCCCCCCGTATATGTCCCCGCTCCCGTAACTCAATTTGGTTTTCAGGTCCTTCATGATATACCTCCTTTGTGGCTGTGCATCGATCCCGGGATCACTTTTTTCAAACTGCGTCACCCGGAAAGGAATTTTCTTACCTCCCCAACATCGGGAATCGAAGTCTGCGCGCCTTTTCTGGTTACCGCCAGGGCAGCGGAAGCGGCGGCCCATTCCACGGCCTCGTCGATATTGCTCCCCTCCGCCAGCGAGACGGCCAGTGCGCCGGAGAAGACATCCCCCGCCGCCGTGGTATCCACCGCCTCGACCTTGAAGGCCGGCCTGTGCACGATACTATCCCCGCAATTGTAAACGACGCCCTTGTCCCCCAGGGTCACCGCCACCTGCATCACTCCACGGCCATGCAGGAGCGCCGCGGCACGCCCGGCATCGTCGATCGAATCGATGGGAAAACCCACCAACATGGCAGTTTCACTTTCATTGGGGGTCAAGATATCGATTCTCGAAAGCAGTTCCTCGCCGAGCGGTGCTGCCGGAGCAGGATCCAGAAATACCGGCACGCCCGATCGTGCGGCGATATCAACGGCATATTCGACCGTTCCCGAAGGAATTTCAAGCTGGAGCATCAACAGATTGCTTTTTTCCATGACGTATCTGTATCTGTCCAGTCTTTCCGTGTTCAGATGCAGATTCGCACCCTGGTCAACGATGATGAAGTTATCACCATCTTTACCCACGACGATCACGGCTACCCCCGTATGCCCCTCGTGGATGATGCTGACACTGTCCGTTTCCACGCCGGCGCTTTCGAGGTTGCCCAGGAGTTCACACCCGTAAGGGTCATCACCGACACAGCCGACCATGCTGACGTCTCCGCCCAGGCGGGCAGCAGCGACGGCCTGATTGGCCCCCTTTCCCCCGGGGACGGTCATGAAACCGCTTCCGAGGATCGTCTCCCCGACAAGGGGAATTCTTGGCGTGGATATTGCCATATCCATGTTGAGGCTTCCAACCACACAGATTCTGTTCATCAATGCAACGCCTCCGTTCCGGCGTGAAAATATGGCGATGAGCGGCCAAAAAGCAAAGCTGGCCGTTTTCAGCAGAAGTTATTTTTCTGCACTCGATGCCGATGCGCCGTTCAACGCCCGATGCGCATCCCCTCCGCCAGGATGAGTTCCATCTCCCCGCGGTTCTTCTCCGGAGAATAGTAACAATCCAGCATGCGTTCATAGGGCAGATTGTTTATTCTTTCATTCATGATCTCCAGCACACGGATATTGATCTCCATGGCTTTGCGGATCGGCATCCTCTCGGGATTGATGTCGATGCCAATATATTCCCTGAAACCGGCCATCTTGAGGGCCAGCAACCCCGCTTCGGCCTGATCCCATTCGACAACGCCGACATTGAGGTCCTGGTCATAATTGCCGAGCGGTTGACTGTTGAAGTGGGGGTGGGACATGCGTCCTTCCCGGCATATACGAGCGAATGCACAGGGAGTGTCCTCGTAGCCCATACGGATATGCCCGATTTCCGGCTGCATGCCGACGAGGCAGTAGCCCTGCTCGAGCAGCCTGCGGTTCACCGGGTTGGAAAGGCGCGCCTCCACATCCCGGGCAAGGATCAGCCCGTCGGAGATGGTGCGATAGATGTTGTTCGGTATCGGTTCGTAGGGTTTGGTTTCAATGCGCACCATGACCCCCGGCACCTCGTCCATGGCATCGGCAAGGGCACCCTCGAAATTCTCCCACATCTGGTAATACAAATGGCCATACGGGTATGTGTATCCGTCTATCCCCGGCCAAAGTCCGCAGGCATCGGCATCCGCCTCCTTGACCAGGCGCAGAACCCGGATGAGTTTCTCCGTGGCACGGTCGCGGTAACGGGCGACGGGATTGGACAATGTCCCGAATTCATATTCCCGGTTGTAAAAAGTATGCGGGCCGATCCCCGAGATACGGATACCGGTGTCCTTCTCCAGCTGTTTGTAGAGATGCAGATTGTCTTCGTTGATTTCCGGGCCGTAATGGGCTTCCAGGCCCCTGACCCCTATCTCCGCCATCTCCCCGATCATCTTGATGCGTTCCGGAATGCTCACCTCCGCGCCGTAAGGCTCATGAAAGCGTCCTCCCGATGGCGTCAGGCTCCAGACCCCCACCGTCGGCTTGATTTCGAGGCGGAATTCCTGCAGGTGACGCAGCATCTCCTCCCGGTTCAAAAATTTTTTCTGATATTGCAAATTTTGCAGTCCCATATCATTCTCCTTTCCCGATTCTCATTTTCCATCGATGGGTTGCTGCGTTCCTTCCCGATTGGCAGCATGCCGTATCATGTCCAGACCGGCCATCCCGGCAAGCGCTTCAAAGCCGGTTAGCATGCCGGAAGCACCCATGTGGCCGATGCATACCGCCCCGGCGGCATTGCCAATTTTTGCACAATCATCCACGGAAAACCCGCGTACATGGGCGGCGATAAACCCGGAAACAAAAGCATCTCCGGCTCCCGTGGTGTCCACAACGGCGGTTTCATGCGCGGGAAATATTTTTTTCTCCCCTGCATGTGACAACAGGGATCCCTCGCCCCCCAGCTTTATGGCCACGGTCCCGGGGCCCCGATCGTGAAAGAAATCCGCCGCCTTTTTCATGTTCCTTCTGCCGGAAAGGGCCGCGGCTTCGCGCCTGCTGGGCATGAAAAAATCCACGTGGCGCAGGGAAGGCGCCAGTGTATACATGTTCCGCTTGCAGGGGTTCGCCGTAACATCCAGGACAATCTGCATCCCGGCCCGATCCGCCCGCTCGAACAGGCGGGCCATTCCCTCCCCGTCCAGACCCGGCAGATCAAATGCGCTTCCGACATACAGGATATCGTGTTCATGGAGGATGGAATCGGGGATGTCCCCCTCGGCCAGATTGTGGCAGGCCCCCTTGCAGGAAACAAAATTTCTTTCCCCGTTTTCTCGTATGAGCACCGCACTGGTGGAAGTTGCTTCATCCGTCAACAGAAGATGGGAGGCGTCCACGCCGGAAGATCTGATCCCGCCCAGCAGCCACCTGCCCGGCTCGTCGGTGCCGATCCTGCCGACGAGGCTGGTTTTCACCCCCAGGGTGGCCAGATTGACAGCCACATTGTGGGCATCGCCGCCGCCACTCATTTTGATCGATTCGGCGGTGGAGGTGTCCACGCGCAACGTCCTGTGCGAAACGGGTTTGATCAAGATGTCACATACAATCAGCCCGCAGCAGAGTACCCTCACTGTTCGATCACGTTCCTTTCGTTTTTCCCGCGCCCTGGATGTTATGCCCTCCTTCCATGCGGCAAAAGGCGGGGGGGAAAGGGGGCCAAGGTTCTCCTCCGGATGGCATGGCTGCAACGGATCCATGCAAAACTTTGGCAAGTTCTTTCATCTGTTTCTTCTTGATCTAGCCAATCAGAGCATTGCCGTCCGGTTCCGTGAGCATCCTGTCCATCACCACCGCATAGGAGGAGGATTCAAAAATATCTTCAACGGGGTTCAACACTATCTCGACGTCATTTCTGTTGAAAAGCCTGCACCCCTGAAAAACACTGCTCACGACCATGTGGAAATATTTCCGCGCCATGCGCATCCACTTGCACTCGATAACGATGAGCGAAGGATCGTACATGTTGATGATATTGATGATGCACGCGGCCAGGTATCTGACTGCTACCTGAAAGGCATGGTCTGCAGCCGCATCGCCATCCGCAGCTTTCCGCGCAAGATCAAGTATGAATTTATTTTCCAGGGAGCGCCTGCCGAGGACGTTGCCAACCTCCGCATCTTCCAGGGACATCTTTTTCAGGTTGCGGGCATAGTTGCGGATGATGGCATCGTGAGAAGCATAAACTTCCGTACATCCGCGGTTGCCGCAGTTGCAGGGTGGGCCGTCCGGGTCAAGCGAGATATGCCCGACCTCTCCCGCCAGTCCATGGGAACCATGGTAAACCCGGTTGTCCAGGATCACTCCCGCACCGATCCCCTCGTCGATGGCAAGATAAACCATGTTGGGAACATCTCCCCTGTCCTCCGCCTGTGCGGACAACCTCAGGTGCCTCAGATGCGCATAGGTATCTCTTTCCACAAATACGGGCATCCCCAGCTCTTTTTCCAGCATTTCCTTCAGGGGAACATTGCGCCACCGGGGCATATTGGTGAGATTGTAGACAATGCCGTTCCGGCAATCCACACGCCCGGGAACCGCCATGCCGACCCCGAGGATATCTTCCCTGTTTCCGGTGGAGCCGGAGGTGATTTTCCTGATTGCTGCAACGATGCGGGAGAGATCCCGCTCGATCTGCTCCCCTGCATGCAGGGGGAGGACGATGCCTTCCGCCATCTTCCGACCGCATAGATCAAAGATGTCCACGGTAGCCTGCTCGATCTGCAGGGTTACACCCACGATCGTCTTCGATTTGCAGTTGATATTGTAGAGAAGCGCCTTTCTGCCGCCCTTTGAATCCTGCAACCCCTTCTGAACAACGATGTTGCGGCGTTCCAATTCGGCCACCAGGGTATTGACCGTCATACCGGTGAGCCCCACCATTCTGGCTATTTCCGGACGTGATAGATACGGGTTCCCCAGGACAACTTCTATTATTTTCAGCAAATTTTTCTTGCGCATCATGGCGGTGCTGTTCATTTTACTTTCCATTTCGCTCTCCCACCGAATGTCCTCCGATTATACGCTTTTCAAACCGGCGATAAATATGCCATACCGGCCAAGATACAATTTTTCGCCGTCAAGCCGGGCCTCGTAACTCAACAATTCTTCGACCCTCTTCGATCCGTGTAACAGCGCGCATTTTCCGGGTGCCGCCGTGAAATTGAGGAGGACAAGAATTTCTTCCTTCTCATCCCGACGCAGATAACCGAGCAGGCCCTCCGGCAATCCCCGGAGGAATATCAGTTTTCCCCCGCCGAGGGCGCTGTGTTTCTTCCGAAGCCAGATCAACTTCCGGTACCAGTTCAGGAGCGATCCGGGATCATTTTCCTGGGCCTGCACATTGCATTCCCGGTAATCGGGGTTGACGGGAAGCCAGGGTTTCGCCCCGGAGAAACCGGCATGCAAGCCATCGTTCCACTGGACAGGGGTTCGTGCCCAATCCCGTCCGTAGAAGGGCCAATAACGGATACCGACAGGGTCCATCAGATCCTTCTTTTTCATGAAGTAGCTTTTCATGCCGATCTCCTCTCCCATGTAGAGAAAAGGGGTACCGCGTATCGTCAGCAAGAAAGCCGCGGCCACCCTGGCCCGTTCCGTGGCCCATCTCCCCTGCCCAAGGGAAAAACGGGTGATATGGCGGGGTATATCGTGGTTGGAAAAAAAATAACATGGCCACCCCCTGTCGGCAACGAGTTCCTCCCACCTTTCAACCTTTTTTTGAAACGCGGAAGCCCTGAAGGGCGAAAATGCAGCGGAAAAATTGAAAACCATGTGAGGCCCGTCCCGGTCCTCGCCGTAGTAGCGTACAGCTTCCTCGGGATCAAAGTTGTATACCTCGGCGACAAGCATCCTGTCCGGGTATCTGTCCGCAACGAGACGCATTTTCTTCCCGACCTCCACGCTTTCGGGCAGATCCTTGTCGTAAAGATGCTTCTGCATGTCGTAGGGGCGGATACCGATGCAATACGGATTGCTGCGGAAATATTTGTCCTTGTATGGATAATTGAGCACATCGATACGAAAGCCATCGACGCCTTTCTGGAACCAGAAATCGAGGACGTCGAGGATTTCGCGCTCCACCTCGGGATTGCGCCAGTTCAAATCCGGCTGCTCGGGCAAGGAATTATGGTAGTAAAACTGTCCAGTTTTTTTGTCCCAGTCCCAGGCCCGCCCGCCGAAGGCGCCGAGCCAGTTGTTGGGGTATTTCCTGTTCGGGGGCGCATCCTGCCAGATGTACCAATCCCGCCTGGGATTGTCACGCGATGAACGGGATTCGATGAACCAGGGATGCAGATGGGAGGTTACACTGGGCACGATGTCCATGATGATACGGATGTTGCGTTTGTGAGCCTCCCGAAGGAGCTCTTCAAAATCCGCCATCGTGCCGTACTGCGGATCTATGCCGCGAAAATCCATGATGTCGTAGCCGAAGTCGTACTGGGGTGATGGATATACAGGATTCAACCATATGGCGTCAATACCGAGGGATCTTTCCGTACCGTCGTTCAGATAATCAAGTTTGCTGATGATGCCCCGGATATCCCCGACCCCGTCATCACCCGAATCAAGAAAACTGCGCGGATAGATCTGATAAATAACCGCTTCCTTCCACCAGGGTTCTTTCATGGTTTCCACCCCTTCATCCTTATTTTTTTACCCGAAATTTCTGCCTGTTCTCGGAAGGTTATTAAAATACTTTTATAAAGTTTCTTAGTTATACTCTATATTTGCCTTCCCGAAATGTCAAGTTGGTCAAGCGAGGTATGTGTGCCGCTGCAACATTGCCGGAAAAATTTATCCGGCGGCCAGGCGGGCGGACGTTCTGCCTTGAATTGGAGGTGCCATCATCCTGCCGGGACTGCCCACCCTGCCTTGACGGTGCCCGCAGATGCCAGGCCACAGTAAAGAGCAAGAAGGCAGGCGGAGAACGGGGGGGAACAAAAAGGGGAAGAGTTGCAAGGTGCGAATGATATTGCCCCCGAATACTCCGGCACTGCCCCGTTACGAAACAAACTTGCTTATGGCGGTGGCAAAATCAGTGAAAATCTTTGCCACGAATGGTCCTGGAAGTTGGCTCCAGGCCTTGTTTGCGCAGCACCCGCCTGCGCCATTCGTAAAAAATAAACCCCATGATCAGCCAGACGATAAAAAGATAGCAGAAGATGATGCCGATGGGCTTGGACCATAGATCGACCAGCAACATACCGATGGCCAGGATGGTCAGCAGTATCCCCAGGGCCGGTACCGAATACAGCCAGAAACCCTTCAATTTGAAGGGGCTGTCCGCATAAGCTTCGGGTGCACGGCGCGGCAGCAGTATGGCCGCACCCATAACCGGCAGAAAGATGATCATCCCCCCGATGGAGCCGAGGGCGCTGAATGCTTCCAGGTACTCTTCACCGAAAATGATGATCGATCCGCAGGTAATGACGTAGATCATGAGCAAGAACCAGTGCGGGGTTCCAAAACGGCGGTTCACTGCAGTGAGGGCACGCGGAAAAAGACCGTCCGCCGCCATCACCAGGAGCGACTTGGTGCCCCACATGAAACCGGCGTTGAGCGTGGTGATGATCGCCAGCATTCCGCCGCCGAAAACAAAGAAATTGAACATGGGTTTGTTCATGAAAGCGGCAGCCGCCACCGTGAGCGGTTCTCCGGCTGTAGCCGTCCACGGCAACACCCCTGCCGCCGTGATTGCAACCAGCAAGTAGAGCAGGGCAACCGTGGGGATGGAGATCATGAACGCCCGCGGAATAACCCGCCCGGGCTGCTTTATCTCACCGCCGAGCTCGATAATCGCATTTGCCCCGAGGTGAGTAAAGGTAAGCAGGCAGGTAGCAACCAGAAGGCCATAGGCCCCATGGGGTAAAAACGGGGTGAAGTTGGCCGGATCGATATGGGGAAAGCCGATCAGGCCGAACAGAAGAAGGGAGAGGAGCAATATTGCCACGAATATGGCCTGCAAGACAGCCGCTGCGGTGATGCCAAACAGATTTACCAGCAGCAAGATGGTCATGATCGCCACCGCCGTTGGAACGGCAGGCAGTTCGAAAACAGCCTGAAGATATCGCGCCCCGCTGAGGGCCCAGAGGGGAAAAGCACCCACCAGTGTACCGCCCATGAACCCCCATACGCCAAGGAAGGCCGCCCGCGGCGAGAAAAGGCGGCTGGCATACTTGTAATTGCCCCCGGTGGTGGGCAGGGCGGAACCGAGCATGGCCAGCGGAAGCATCATGAAAATAACGGGAATGGCGGCCAGAAGATAAGCCAGGGGCACCGATGGCCCGGTGTGGCCGGTGGCCATGCCGGTCATGACAAATATCCCCGCCCCGATAGTTTGACCGATAGCTATGGCAACCACTTCCCATAAACCAAGTACCCGTTTCAATCCGAATTCACTTTTTCCTGTCATCACTATTCCCCCTTTTCTGCAGTCACTCCGCCGCCTTTGTTTCCGGTATTGTTTCTACATCCCGGCAACCCCGCCTATTGATATTCCAGTTCAACCAGAAGCGGAAAATGGTCCGAGATATAAATGCTACCGGTGTGCATATCGGTGATGATACGATAACTGCTTGCCCGGAAAGAACTTTCATCGGTAAAGATAAAATCAATGGGATGATCGTCATCCGCTTTTCCGTAACCGTTGTAGGTCCGGCCACTGTCCCGCAGGTCCGCGGGGCTCAGATATTTGGCGTCCGCCAGGGAGCGGGAAATCAGGGTATTGTAAACGACACTGCCTTCGGGGGCATTGAAATCACCCATAACGATGGGCGTGCCCTGCGCCTGTTCAGAAATTTCATTGATGAGAAGGGCACTGTTCTGCCTGGCCTGCTCGCCAATGTGGTCAAAATGGGTATTGTAGATGGTAAGGATGCGCCCGGTGTAATGATCCCGCAATTCAACCGTGGAACATATTCTCTTGATACGGGCGTCCCAACCCCGCCCCGGTTTCATCGGATTTTCCCGCAGCCAGAACGTGTCATAGTTCAGCAGCTCGAAACGGGACTTCCTGTAGAATATTGGAGAGCCCTCGTCCACGATTGAAATTCGTAGCATGTTCAGCAAGGTTGGTTCGGGATCCGGATCTCCGATAATTATGTTTCCTCTTTCCCTGTTCAGGCCGGAACGGTAGAGCCCGTAATGATCATATTCATCGCCCAACTGCTCGATCAGGTACCTGTACTGGGGGTGAGTTACCTCCTGAAAACCGATAATGTCGGCATCATAATTTTTTATCAAATCAACCATATGTTCCCGGCGATTGGTCCAGTAATGCGCCACGTCGCTTTCTCTGGTGATAAGCCTGATGTTGTAACTCATCACCTTGATGCCGGTGTCTTCTTCCTGGATGTGCTCGGGTACTGCCAGACTGTCCATCCCCATGACCGGGTTCTCCGTCAAGGGGATCCCGGCATAGATGACCCCGTAAGCCACCACCCCCACCAATGCCAGTAGCAGAAGAACAACCAGCAGCCCCTTCGCCACTTTCTTGAACATGTTATCCCTCCTTGCAGAGTTGTCGCCAGAACTTTTTTTTGCCACCATCTGTTTCCTGTTACTATACATTATAGCAGATCAAAAACCCTTCAAGCTGCCATCCGCTTTTGCCGATATGCCGTACCGGGAAAAGATAAAATATTTTTTATATGTTGGCTTGGCGACCGGGCCGTTCATGGGTGCTTACTCTGTGCCGCTGCCGTCAATATACCTGTACGGGGAAAAGATAAAAGCCAGGAACCAGTTTATGGCGATGGTAAGGTGTATACGAGGAGGGGATTCTTCAGGAACTGAAGCTCTCTTTTGTGGGTATGCGAAAATATAAAACCTAGGAATCAGTTTCCCTCCCCTGAGTAAGTGGTATTAACAAGGGTTTTCTCGACCGCCTACGTTTGCTTTTTCTTTTTTTATATGTTGGCTTGGCGACTGGGCCATGGGAAAACAGGAAACAGTTTATGGCAATGGTGAGGTGTGTATGAGGAGGGGATTCTTCGGTCGCGGCAAACTACAGCCGCTCTCTCAGAATGACAGGTAATACACTGTCCACATCACGTCGTCAGTCCCGTTTCGCTTCCTCGCCTTCACCGGCTATGGCAACCATTCACTCTATGTCGCTTACGCCAACATATCGGTACGGGGAAAAGACAGAAGCCTAGGAACCAGTTTGTGGCGATGGTAAGGTGTGTACGAGGAGGGGATTCTT
>FZPS01000193.1_pt112 | contig 14414 bp, 18 predicted proteins | sample 1817821 | NCBI WGS metagenome assembly FZPS01 (sample SAMEA104158645, study PRJEB21678) | metagenome | place: Germany | collected 2015-04-21 | reverse complement strand
AAACTGAACTCATCAGTGATGCCCGATTTAATACAGGTAAGTTTCTAATTAAAATGGATCATCATCTTGAAGTAAGAGGTTATGGCGATTTGAAACTAGTGGATACTAGTTTTGAAAGCTGTGCAGGTTTAATCACATATTTTATTAAATTAAATAATATGAAATTAAATAGTATTGGGGCTCGTGCACTATATAGCGGAATTGTTACCGATAGTGGACGTTTTAGATATTCCTCAACTTCAGCTCGCACGTTTGAAATGGCTAGTTATTTATTGGGATATAATTTTGATGTTGATGATGTTTATCAAAACTTATATATAGAAGACTTAACAACAGTTAAACTTCGTGCTCAAATGGTTTCAAAATTTAAGATTACCAATCATAATGTTGCCTACTTAGTAAATACTAAAGAAGATGTTATTGCTTCTGGCCTTGATGTATTTTCAATTTCTCGAGGCATGGTTAATGTTATGGCCGGTATTAAGGGAATTAATATATGGGTTAATTTTACTGAAGACCCAACTACTGAAAAAGTGTTAGTTGAAATTAGGTCAAATGGTATAAATATAAATAAAATTGCTGTTAAATATGGCGGTGGCGGCCATTTAAACGCCAGTGGCGCAACTATTGATAGTTTTGAAGTTGCCGATAAATTATTGAAAGATTTAGATAAATTAATGATAGGTGAAGAAAATGTTACAAAAAATATTTGATAAAATTAAAGAATATAATCGGATTATTATCCATCGTCATATTCGCCCTGATGGGGATTGTATTGGAAGTCAATTTGGATTAAAGTATATTATTCAAGCGACTTATCCAGAAAAAGAAGTATATGCTGTAGGGCACGATGTTCCTGAATACCTTAGCTATATTGGACAAGGTGATCAAGTAAGTAATGATCTCTATGAAGGAGCATTAGTAATTGTTGTCGATACAGCAACCACTGGTAGAATCTTTGATGAACGTTATAAAAATGGTGATTATTTAATTAAAATTGATCATCATGATGATTCAGAAGATTATGGTGATATTATTTGGGTTGATGTTAAAGCCCCAGCAACTAGTGCTATGATTGCTAAATTTTATTATACTTTCAAAGACCAATTAGTTTTAAGCAAAGAAGCTGCTCGTGCTTTATTTTCTGGAATGGTAACCGATACTGGCCGATTTAAGTACGGTAATCTTACTGGTGATACCTTCCGTTATGCTGGCGAAATGATTGATGCAGAAATTGATATTGATGGTTTATATGCTAATCTCTATGTTAAAGATGCTGCTGTTTATAAACTTCAAGGATATACTTATTCTAATTTTAAGATGACTGATAATGGTGTATCATATATATACATGACTAAAAAGATTATGAAAAAGTATGGAATTGCTCCAGATGAAGCTGCTAATCTTGTTAATACTCTTGATAGTATTAAAGGATCATTAATATGGGTAGCATTTGTTGATCAACCAGATAATTCAATACGAGTTCGTCTCCGTTCGCGTTTTGTGCCAATAAACGATATTGGTAGAAAGTATAATGGTGGTGGACATCTAAGAGCTGCTGGTGCTACTTTATATCATAAGAGTGAAATCAAGAGTATCTTAAAAGATCTTGATCAACGAATTAAAGCGTTCAAAGATGAAAACAAAGGAGTCCAATAGATGAAGGTATTGGTCGTAAATGATGATGGAATTGAGTCAATTGGACTAAAATTGCTAGTTGAAAAATTAATTCCTTATGCTGAAGAAATAATGGTGGTGGCACCAACTTATGAACAGTCTGCTCAAAGTCATTCATTAACTGTTCGAAGAGGTATAAAACTAACCAATCATGAACCATTACTAGATAGAATCAAAACCTACTCAATCGATGGTTCCCCAGCAGATTGTGTCAAGTTTGCTTACAAACATTTAAAATATGATTTTGATATTGTATTTTCCGGCGTCAATAATGGACTTAATCTAGGTGATGATATCATATATTCTGGAACCGTAGCCGGAGCAAGTGAGGCAGCCTTTATGCACCGTAAAGGAATAGCTTTTTCAAGTCCTAAAAATGATTTTAGTGGTTTTGTTAAATACTTTGATCAAATAATGGACTACTTATTAAAAAGTAAAGTATATCAAAATAGTTTGGTGTTAAATATCAACATCCCAACGGTTGCGAAGGGAATTAATATTACTCATCAAGGACATCATCCTTACAACACGGAATTCGTTTTAAAAGATGATAATCTATTCTATTCAATTGGGAAATACGATGAAATAGAAAATGATGAAAACAGTGATATCTTCAGTTTTAACGCTGGATATATATCAATTACACCGGTAACGGTTAATCGTACTGATTTGACTAGCTTTAAGGATAACCATGAACTAATCAAGTTTTAAAGCATGAATGGTCTATTTGGACATTCTTACTCATATTTATTATTAGGTGATGGTTATGTTAAAGTTTATAAAATGGATGCTAAAATCTATTTTATTAGGAGTTGTTATTATTTTTGTCTTTAATATAATTGGAGTGTATCTTAACCTGAATATTCCAGTTAATGTTTGGACAATAATCATTGTTGGAATCTTAAAGGTTCCCGGCTTAATAATGTTGCTAATCTTATCAATTATTTAAATAGGAGAATATGTTATTTCATGAAAAAAGAAGTAATGGTAAACTTTTTAATAGAAGCTACTGATGGTAGTTCGGTAACATTTATGACTCCAGGAACACTGATCGATTATGAAGATCATAAAGAACTAACTTTCATTGAAGAAAATGATGCTAAACTAGAAACGACTGTTTCGATCTATCCGGCTCATTTAGTTATTGAACGCACGGGCGATTTGAAAATGAAAATGGAGTTTAAAATTGGACAAACTACCTATGTTAAGATGAAAACCAATTTTAAGTTTGAATTGACGATGGCTTGTGTGACGCACAGTTTATTGATTGAACCGAACTTGATCGATGTTATTTATCAAACAGATACTGATCGAGAAAATAATATAACTCATCATCTACGAATAAAATTTGAGTAAAAGTAATAATGTTAAAAATTTAAGGTAATATATATATGGAGGAATAATATGGCGACTAAAGAAAGTGATTTTTCACTAATAGAGATTGCTTATAAATTGTTAAGTAAGAAAAGAAAACCACAATTATTAGACGACATTATAAAAGATGTAATGTCAACCAAGGGCTATAATGTTAAAGAAGCCAAAGAAATCGCTCCTCAATTCATATTAGATTTCCAAACATGTGGAGACTTTATTTATTGTGGAGACGGAAGATGGGACTTGAAAGAACGTCAACCGACATCAGTACTTGATAAAGACGGTAGCGATTATGATTATGAAGACGATGAAGATGTTAAGAAAAACGAACTTAAAGAAGATGACTTCATCAGAATTCATAAAGATCTTGACGTTATTGATGATGAGGATGAAGAAGATCAACTTGGAGATGAAGAAACTGAAGAAGATGATTTAGCTGCTGAATTTGAAACTTTAGAAGATGATGAAGATGATCTAGACTTTGACGATGATGAAGATGAAGACCTAGATTTGGATGATGAAGAAGACCCTCTGGAAGACTTAATATTTGATGAAGACGAAGATGAGGAAGAAGAGGAAGAATAAAACTTTATAAAAATCGTGGTTAAAAATATTAACATCTGATATAATTTAAAAGAGCCTAAAATAACTCTCGTAGCAGAGTTATTTTTTATTTATGGTGGTATCCATCAATTGATGGTATGGGCTCTCCTTTATAAATTAATAATAAATAGCGAGGAGTGCAAACATGAAACAAAATACTAAATTTATTTTTGTCACTGGTGGAGTTGTTTCCAGTTTAGGTAAAGGAATTGTTGCTTCAAGTTTAGGGCGATTATTAAAGAATCGCGGGTTAAAAGTCTTTATGCAAAAGTTTGACCCATATATTAATTATGACCCGGGTCTAATGTCACCCTATCAACACGGGGAAGTTTATGTTACTGAAGATGGGGCGGAAACTGATTTAGACTTAGGGCATTATGAAAGATTTATTGATGAGTTTTTATCTAAAAATTCTAATATTACAACTGGAAAGATATATAAAAAAGTTATCGATAAAGAACGGAATGGCGAATACAATGGTAAAACGGTACAAGTTATTCCTCATATTACCGACGAAATTAAAGAATATTTAGTTAAAGCAGCGGAGTCTTCTGGAGCTGATGTAGTTATTACTGAAATCGGAGGAACAGTGGGTGATATTGAGGGACTACCATTCCTGGAGGCAATTAGACAAGCTCGACGTGATTTTGGTTATCATAATACTTTATATATACACATTACATTGGTACCATTCTTAAAAGCAGCAAATGAGATTAAAACCAAACCTACTCAACATAGTGTTAAAGAACTACGTAGTTTAGGAATTCAACCAGATGTAATTGTTCTTAGAAGCGAAGTATCCGTGCCAAAAGAACAAAAAGAAAAAATAGCATTAATGTGTGACGTTGATAAAGAAGCAGTAATCGAATCAGTTGATCAAAAAATCTTATATGAACTACCTAATAAACTTAAAGAACAACGTCTAGATGATATTGTTTGTGCCCACCTAAAAATAGATACACCAGCAGCTGATATGACTGAGTGGAATAAAATGATTAATCAAATCAAAAAGGCAAAAGATTCAGTTCGAATAGCGATTGTTGGAAAATATGTGGCGTTACAAGATGCCTATATATCAGTTGTAGAGAGTTTGCGTCATGCAGGATATATATATGGAAAGAAAATTGACCTAAAATGGGTTGATGCTGATACTATCACCAAAGATAATTGCGAAGAAATGTTTGGTGATGTGAAAGGGATACTAGTTCCCGGTGGTTTTGGTGAAAGGGGACTTGAAGGAAAAATTCAAGCCGCAACCTACGCCAGAGCTCGAAAAGTGCCTTACTTTGGAATTTGTTTAGGAATGCATATCGCTTTAATAGATATAGCAAGAAACCTCTGTAAATTAGAGGACGCTAACTCTGAAGAAGCTGATAACGAAAGCAAAAATAAAATAATTATTGAATTACCGAAAAAAGAAAGAAAAGATAATTTTGAGAAAAAGTTAAGATTAGGTTCATGTGAGGCAGTTCTTGAAGAAGGATCAAAAGTTTATGAAGCATATCAGGAAAAAGTAATTCTTGAAAGACATCGCCATCGCTTCCATTTTAACAATAAATATCGTAGCCTATTTGAACAAAATGGTGTAGTCTTTTCGGGTAATGATAGAGAGGCCAGTATAGTGGAAACGATGGAACTAAAAAACCATCCATGGTTTGTTGGATGTCAATTCCACCCGGAATTTAAATCTCGTCCAAATCGCCCACATCCGTTATTTAAGGCCTTTATTGAAAGTTGTATTAAATAAAAATGGATTTTATTGTATAAATTTATTGAAGATTGGTAATGTGTGTTATAATGGGTATGAAAAATATTGAAAAAAGATTGGAGTTTAATATGGATGAAATAAAAGTTTTTCGTGATCCGGTCTATGGATATATATCAGTGGAAAGTGAAATTATCTGGGATTTAGTAAACACCCGTGAATTTCAAAGATTACGGAAGATTCATCAATTAGGTGGAGTAGCTTATGTATTTCATACGGCCAACCATACCCGTTTTGACCATAGTTTAGGGACATATCATATTGCCTCTCGATTAGTTAAAGAAATCGAAGGATTAAAAGAATTATTAGAAGAAAGAGGAGTTACCCTTTTTCTTGTGACAAGTTTACTTCATGATATTGGTCACGGTTCATTCTCTCATGCCTTTGAGGAGGCCTTTGATATTAATCATGAAAACTACACCATTAAAGTTATCTTGGGTGATACTGAAGTAAATAAAGTTTTAAGAAAACATGATCCTAACTTACCACAAGATGTTGCTTCTATTATCGCAAAAGAAGGTAGATTCCCTTTACTTGAATCCTTAATATCTAGTCAATTAGATAGTGATCGTTTGGATTATTTAGTAAGAGATACTTACTTTACCGGAGCGACCTATGGACATATTGATACCGATCGAATAATTCGCATTATGAGAGTAATTGATCACTCGGTTGTCTATAAAGCCAGTGGTATTCATGCCATTGAAGATTATTTGATGAGTAGATTTCATATGTACTGGCAAGTATATTTCCATCCAGTCGGACGAAGCTTTGAAGTAATGTTAAATAAATTATATTTAAGAATTAAAGAATTATATAATGAAGGCTTTGTTTTTAGTGGTCTAGTATTAAAGTTAATTGACTTTATGAATAATCCAGATGCTATAAGCAAGTATCTTATTTTAAATGACTATTTGATTATGTCAATGGTTGACGAACTTGCTGAGAAAAACATTGATGATATCTTATATCATCTAGCAAATAGAATCTCCGGAAGAAGACTTTTCAAATATGTAATTAATAATGATGTTGAACATATATATGCACAATTTGAACAAGAACTAAAAAACAAAGGGTATAATCCAAATTATTACCTTCATGTCGATAATGTAAAGCAAATTGTTTATAATAATAAATATTCGATTGAAAAGGCCGACAGCATTCGAATTTTAACCGAGAACGGTGAAATTGTACCAATTCATGAATATTCTGAAATTGTCAAAAGTCTCGTATATGCGGCTGGGAAATCGGAAATTAGACTGTTTTATGATAAAGAACTAGTTGACCCTAGCAAGGAAGGTAATTAATGCGTCCCTCTGATATTAATAAATTGTTAGAAAGATATAACTTAAAGGCCAAAAAACATCTTGGCCAAAACTTTCTCAGTGATCAAAATTATATTAATAAAATCGTTGATTCCGCTTCAATTGATAAAAACACAGCAGTAATTGAAATTGGACCGGGACTTGGTTCCCTTACTCAAAAACTAGTAGAAAAAGCTGGTTTTGTGCTCTGTTATGAAATTGATAGCGATATGGCAAACATCATAAAAGATACCATTGAAGCACCAAATCTAGTACTTATTAATCAAGATTTCTTAAGGGCTAATGTATTCGATGATATTAAGGAATATCTAGGTCAATATGAAGAAATTATTTTAGTAGCTAATCTTCCTTATTATATCACCACAGCCATCCTAATAAAGATATTAGAAGATCGTTTACCGATCAAAAAAATGATTGTGATGATGCAAAAAGAAGTAGCTGATCGATTAAGTGGGAATCCAAAGACCAAAGAATATAATTCGTTGAGCGTATTGGTTCAATATTATACCAATGTAAAAAGGTTGTTTGAGGTTGCGCCAGATGCTTTTATACCACGACCAGAGGTTGTAAGCACAGTATTGGAATTAGAAAAAAAGATATCGATTGAGACAAAACCATTAAATGAAGAATTCTTCTTAAAGTTTAATCGACTAATCTTTAGCAGTCGCCGAAAAACGATAAGTAATAATATCGCCAAAGGATTGAATATCGATAAAAAGATAATTGCTGAGACACTTGTAGAAAATGGTTTTCGTGCTGACATAAGAGCGGAAGCCTTATCTGTTGCTGATATTATTAAATTAAGTGATCTTTTTTATCAAATAAAAAAAGAAGACTAATTTTTATTTCTTAATCAAAAAATACTTCATATAATTATAAAGAGGTGTTTTTTGTGTTTGAAATAGGACAAAAAGTTTTTATTAAAGGCGACCGAAACATATATATAATTGATAATATTGTCAATGATGATTATGTCTTGACTGGTTATTCTTATCGTGTGATTAAAAGAACCGTAAAAGATAATATCATCCCTATTGAAGAAAATGATATTATTATCGAAGATCAAAAAAACGAACGTTACAAAAATAAAGTTACATCTTTACCGCGAGGCATTAAAAAAAACAAGATACTTTTTGGGCGCGTCTTACATATTGATGGCGATCAAGAGTACTTGAAAAGATGCTTAAATCTATATAAAGAGTTAGGCATACCAGCGGAAGGTATATATATAAAAGAAAATCAAATGTCTAAATCGATTGGCGAATTAGTTGATACATTAACACCGGACATCATTGTAATAACAGGTCATGACGGCTATAATAAAAAAGGACTAAATGATTTAGATAACTATGAAAATACTAAAAACTTTATTGATGCGATTAGAGTAGTCAGAAGAAAGTTTAACAATAATGAAGTAGTAATAATTGCGGGAGCTTGTGGTTCTCACTTTGAGGCTTTGATTGGCAGCGGGGCTAACTTTGCCTCTAGTCCGAAAAGAGTAAATACTCATACATATGACCCTGCCATAGTCGCAATTAAAGTAGCTTCTACTTCATATAATCGATTAATTGATTTTAATGACATTATAAAATATATTGAAAATGGTCGCGATGCGATCGGTGGGATTGAAACAAACGGTAAAATGCGTCTTATTTTATAAGTTGGTGAAGATATGATAAAAGCATATGCAAAGGTGAATTTGAGGCTTAAAGTAGTTGGAAAAAGGCCTAATGGCTATCATGACTTAGAAATGATAAATATAAGTGTTGATTTATCAGATAGCTTAAGCATTAAAAAGAATAAAAGTGGAGATATTATTATTAGATGTAATAACCCGCTTCTTCCAACTGATGATAATAATATTGTCCATAAAGTAGTAAAATATATCAAAGAAACCTATCAAATATCTGATGGATTTGAAATTATGATTGATAAAAAAATCCCCATTGGTGCTGGCCTGGGTGGGGGAAGTAGTGACGCAGCAGCCATGATTAATTGGTTTAATAATGAATATCGACTGAATCTTTCCGAAGATGCTTTGATTGGACTAGCCCTAAAGTTTGGTGCTGATGTTCCCTACTGTCTATATGGACAACCCGCAATAGTCACCGGGATTGGTGAGGAAATTAACTTCATTAAACTTAATTTACCCAAATATTTATTGCTTATAACCCCACCAATAAATGTGTCTACTAAGGAAATTTTCAATGATTATGATCGTTTAATTTCTAAGGAAAATAGTGATTTAAATTATCGAACTAATATATATAAAAAGCCAAAAAATAATGAATTAATGGAAAATGACTTGATGGAGGTAACCTTTAATAAGCATCCAATCTTGGAAAAAATGAAAAGATTCTTAGAATCATTATCTAAAAGGAAAGTAATGATGAGTGGTAGTGGTCCTAGTTTATTTTGCTTATTTGATAGTTTAAATGAAGCTAATCAAATTAAAGATCAATATCAAGAAAGATACCCAAATCACTATATTAATGTTACCCAAATTATCAATGTTGAAAAATAGTTAAAAAAAGTATGGAGGTTAATATGGAAGTAAAATTTACTCAATTGGTCGGAAAAGAAGATATTTATAATTATAATATGTTCTTTTTCACAAAAAAATCTAAGATGATGTACTTTAGCTATATCGTCGGTTTCTTATCACTAGGATTAGGAATTTACTATCTTATTAAAGGTGAAATACCAGTAGGCATCATTTGTATCCTGTTGTTTGCCTATTCAGTATTCTTACATCGTTTATTTACCAAATGGCAAATTAGAAAAATGATTGATCGAAAGACTGATATCGATAATATGACAGTCTTTGTTGAAATCGATGAAGAAGGCTTCACCTATAGTAACGAAGAAGAAAACACCGGTAATAAATTATTGTGGGATAATGTTTTAGAACTATATGATTATAAAAACTATTGGTATATCTATTATGCACCAAATCGTGCTGTTTTTGTTCGAAAATCTGATTGTCCTAATGTAAATTCGGTTGAAACAATGCTAAAAGAAAAATTGTCATACCGTTACAAAACAGTAAAAGCTCGTGATTAACGAGATTATTTTTTATAAAATTAAAGAAAAATATAAAAAAATGTAAAAAAACGATATAATTTATTGCAAAAAGCGTTTTCATGTGGTATAATATGGATGATCGACCTTGAAAGGCAGGTATTGTTATGGAAATTACAGACGTAAGGATCAGAAAAATTGAAGGCCAAACTAGATTAAAAGCTATCGCATCAATTACAATTGACAACGCTTTTGCGGTTCATGAATTGAGAATTATTGAAGGCGGAAATGGTTATTTTGTAGCGATGCCTAGTCGAAAGACACAAAACAACGTGTTCAGAGATATTGCGCATCCAATCAATTCAGAAACGCGTCAAATGATCGAAAAGGTCGTCCTTGACAAGTTTAACGAAGCTGAATAGGAAAAGGCTAAAAATGCTAGGCAACTAGCGTTTTTGCTTGTATACACTCCCTTATGGGAGTTTTTTATTTATTATTATTTCCATTTTAATTTTTAAAAGGAGTCAAATAGTGTATAATATTGTTAGAGGTGAAAATATGCAATCATTACAAAAAGTAGCAAAAGAAATTAGGAAGTTGACTGCGCGCACAATTGCATCAATTGGAGCCGGTCACATAGGCGGTAGTTTATCCATCGTTGATGTCCTAACCGTTTTGTATTTTAAACATATGAATGTCGACCCTAAAAACCCAAAAATGGCAGGGCGTGACCGGTTAATTGTGTCAAAAGGTCATGCTGGTCCAGGTGTTTATGCTACCCTTGCTTATAAGGGATTCTTCCCAATTGAGGAATTAGATACCTTAAATAAGATAGGCACTAACTTACCTAGCCATTGCGATATGAATCGAACTAAAGGTATTGATATGACAACTGGCTCTTTAGGCCAAGGAATATCTTGTGCAGTTGGGATTGCGATTGCATCCAGACTTGCTAGAGACAATGCTCATATATATGCAATTGTTGGTGATGGCGAAAGTCAAGAAGGTCAAGTGTGGGAAGCTGCAATGTATGCCAGCCAACAAAAGCTTGATAATTTAATTGTCTTTTTAGATTATAATAAATATCAATTAGATGGTAGTACTTGTGATATTAATGATTTAGGTAATGTCGTTGATAAGTGGAAGAGTTTCGGATTTAACACTGTATATATCGATGGTCACAATTTAGAAGAAATCGATAAGGCAATAGTTAACGCTAAAGCTCATACTGGTAGTCCAAGTATGATTATCTTAAATACCGTAAAAGGTAAAGGTATTAGTTTTGCTGAAGGTGCTGGAGCCGATTCTCACAGTATGCCAATTAGTAAAGATCAACTTCAACAAGCCTATAAGGAATTAGAATAGGAGGGACAACTATGGAAATGAGACAAATGTTGGCTAAAACATTAGCCGAAATTATGGAGAAGAACGATAAGATTGTAGTTATAGATGCCGATTTATCCAAACCAAACGGAACTTCTGTTCTATATTCAAAGTTTCCAGATCGTTGTTTTAATGTTGGAATTGCTGAACAAAATATGATGGGAATAGCTGCTGGGATTGCTAGTTATGGTTATATTCCTGTAGTTGTAACTTTTACACCTTTTGCAACTAGACGTCCTTGTGACCAATTAACAGTATCGGTTGCTTATGCAAAGCAAAATGTTAAAATAATTGGAACTGACCCAGGCTTAACTGCTGAACTTAATGGTGGTACACATATGAGTGTTGAGGATGTTGGTATTGCTCGTAGTATTCCTGAAATACTAATCTATGATGCGGTTGATCCACTTCAATTAGGACAAGCTTTACCTCAAATAATTGATTACGAGGGGGCTGCATATGTAAGAATGCCACGTAAATATGCTGAGAGTGTACTCGATGAAAATTATAAATTTGACTTATTTAAAGCTGACATCTTAAGAGAAGGAGAAGACATAACTGTATTTGCTACAAGCATTATGGTTAAAGAATCGCTAGTAGCAGCTGAAATCTTGGCTCAAGAAGGAATTGATGTTGAAGTAGTCAACGTTCATACTTTCAAGCCGTTAGATGAAGAAACAATTATTAATAGTTTAAAGAAGACTAAAAAAGCCATCGTTTGTGAAAACCACAATATAATTGGTGGACTATTCTCAGCCATCAGTGAATTGGTAGTTCAAAAATATCCGGTTCCGATTCGACCACTTGGAATTAAAGATCGTTTCGGCCAAGTCGGAAAACTACCAGAATTAATGAAAGAATACGAAATGACTGCAGATGATGTTGTAAAACTAGTTAAATCAATGTTTTAATAAAAAAGAGGGAAAAGAGTATGAATAAAAAAGGGAAATTCTTTTGGATTTTAATAGGAATTGGTCTATTTATTATCTTTGTCTTAATGATTGTTAGTAGTGTAATAGAGGTTGGAGAACGTTTAAGAAGTTTTGGACAAGTAGTTGAAATTACCTTTTATGTGCTATGTGCTTTTGTCTTTTATTTCTTAATAGTTAACCCAATTAGAATTATTTTGTTTTCTCCATCTTTTAGCATTCAAACAACCTTTGATAAAGATAATGGTAAGAGCAAAAAAGTATACAAAAAAGTGGCACTAAACATGCTTAAAAATCCTGATTTAAGTGAAGAGGATAAAGAGTTATTAAAAGAAGGATTGAAAGACCGCACTGAATTAAAACATCAATTACAACATGTCTTTGATCATAGTATTAAAAATAGTTTAAATAAAATAATAATAAAGAATGCCAAAACAGTAATGGTGTCAACCGCCATTTCGCAAAATGGTCGGTTAGATTTATTTACTGTTATGGCAGTTAATATTAAAATGATTAAAGAATTAGTGGTGAAATGTGGCTTCCGTCCATCTTTTAAAAATCTTGGAAAACTCACAGCAAACGTCTTTGTGACGGCTTTGATTGCTGAAGGATTGGAAGATCTAGACTTTAATGAGATTTTCCCGAATAGTACAACAAACTTTTTATCGGACATCCCTTTTATTAAACCTATTGCTAGTTCAATTATGCAAGGTATATCTAATGCATTACTGACGATTAGAGTTGGGATAGTAACCAGAAAATACTTATTCTCTGATGGAAAAGAAATAACAAAACAAGAAGTAAGAAAATATGCTCTCAAAGAATCACTTAAAATATTGCCAGTAGTTATTAAACAAAGCCTTAGTGTTTTCCCGGATCGAATTAAAAAGATGTTCACTCCCAAAAAACATGCAAATGAAGCTGAAAGCAATTAGCGTTAAACCCTATATTAAATAAATATTAAGAAAGATGGTGGATCCTAATGGCAATTATTAATGGAGTAAAAGTAAAAATCTTTACTCTGAATTCTAACCCTGCTCTTGCCAAAGAGATTGCTGATTATGTAGGGATAGAATTATCAAAATGCGAAATTTCTCGATTTGCAGACGGTGAAGTTCAAATCGATATCCCTGAGACCGTTCGTGGACACAGTGTGTTTGTTGTTCAATCAACAAATAAACCAGTTAACGAAAACTACATGGAACTTTTAATTATGATTGATGCCCTAAAACGAGCATCAGCACGATCAATTAATGTTATTATGCCGTATTATGGCTACTCACGCCAAGACCGAAAAGCAGCTGCTCGCCAACCGATCTCAGCAAAACTTGTTGCTGACTTACTACAGGCTGCAGGAGCTAATCGGGTTATCTGCATGGATTTACACGCTGATCAGATCCAAGGTTTCTTTAATATACCAATTGATAACTTTGTGGCGTTACCAATATTGGCGGACTATTTTGTTCAACAAGAAATTAAAGATATTGTAGTTGTATCACCAGACCATGGTGGAGCAACCAGAGCCAGAAGACTTGCTAATGTTTTTGATGCTCCGATTGCCATTGTTGATAAGCGAAGACCGAAGCCGAACGTGGCCGAAGTAATGAATATTATTGGGGATGTTGGGGGTAAAAATGCGATCATTATCGATGACATGATTGACACTGCGGGAACTATCACACTTGCAGCCACTGCTCTCAAAAAATTTGGGGCTAAAGAAGTTTATGCATGTTGTACTCATCCGATCTTATCAGATCCTGCTATTGAAAGATTGGCTAACTCTGATATAAAGGAAGTAATAACAACTAATACAATTGCTTTGGATGAAACCAAAAAGATAAGTAAAATCAAACAACTATCAGTTGCAAAATTATTTGGTCAAGGAATCTTAAATATAATAGATGACCGTCCAGTCAGTGATTTATTTAGATATAATCACAAACATTAAAAATCTTTGCATAAAATAAAGAAATTTGGAAACCTTAAAAAATAGGGTTTAAAAATTAACGGGGGAAAGAGTATGGTATGTAAAAGATGTAAAACAGAAATCAATGGTGCTCTTCAAGATTGCCCTTTCTGTGAAATTCCAATTGTGGAATACAAAATAAAAAAAGTAATTACTAGAAGAAATGTTGCTGTTGACACATCAATTATAAAAACTTATAAACTAGCATCAAAAATGTTGAAGAAGATATCTAGTAATGAGACTGACTATAAAATCAACTGTTACAAAGATGCATATTTCTTAAACATTTAGTAACCATTTGCTTTAATTATTAATATAATAATAAGCAAGTGAAAATAAAGGACAAAAAAAGTTCATTTTTACTTGACACA
>FZPS01000004.1_pt227 | contig 14422 bp, 12 predicted proteins | sample 1817821 | NCBI WGS metagenome assembly FZPS01 (sample SAMEA104158645, study PRJEB21678) | metagenome | place: Germany | collected 2015-04-21 | reverse complement strand
GAAAAATATATTTTTTTGTAGGCTCTTAATTTCAATTGCATGTTTGTCAGTATATCAGTTTTATTTCTTTTTATCTAGCGCGTGCTTTTTTCTTCCATAGATGAGTCGTAATCTAAGTGCGTTTGATACAACCGATATGGAGCTCATTGCCATCGCAAAGCCTGCAAACATGGGGCTTAGTAAAAGTCCAAATCTAGGATAGAGGAGTCCAGCTGCAAGGGGGAGTCCGATTGTATTGTATAAAAATGCCCAAAAGAGGTTTTGTTTTATAACGCGTAAGGTGAGGCGACTGAGGACGAGTGCATCTTTTATAGAAGATATATTTGAATTCATCAGTATAATATCCCCTGCTTCAATGGCGGTGTCGCTTCCCTTTCCCATTGCTGCCCCTATGTCAGCTTGAACAAGGGCGGGGGAGTCGTTTATGCCGTCTCCTGCCATGAGAACTATTTCGCCTTTTTCTTGTAAATCTTTTATCACATCTGCCTTGTCTTCGGGGAGAACTTCGGCTATCACCTGATCAGCTCCTACGAGGGAGGCTACATAGGCAGCACTTTTTTTATTATCTCCACTGAGGAGGATAATTTTTTTACCCATTTTTTTAAGGGTCTGTATTGCCTGTATGGAGTCTTCTTTTATTTCATCTTCGATTGCAATGAGGGCAAGAAGTTTTTTATCGAGTGCAAGATACATGAGACTTGCACCCTCGCCTTGTTGTTTTTCTGCTTCTTTTGCAAGGGCATCGACTGCTATTTTTTCTGTGTTCATGAGGCGCTCGTTTCCAACGAGGAGGCTGAGCCTTTTATTTTCTTGGACGAGGTTTGCTGAGAGTCCAAAGCCAGAGAGGTTTGTTTCAGTTTCTAGCAAGATATTTATTTGAGTCAATGTGCTTTCATCAATGCCTCTTTTTTTTGCTTCTTCTACAATTGCATGGGCAATAGGATGACTGCTGTTTTTTTCTATTGCATAGGCAAGGGCAAGCATTATTTTTTCTTCATCGAGACTATCTTGCTTCGGATTTATTTTATCTTGATAAAAACGCAAACTCTCTTGAGCATCCTTTGTTAGGCTAATAGATTTTACTACGGGTTTTCCCTTGGTGATTGTCCCCGTTTTATCGAGTACAACGGCTGTTGTTTTTTTTAGCAGTTCGAGCACTTCGGGAGTTCGAATTAAAATGCCGTTTGAGGCAGCAAGTCCTGTTCCAACCATAATTGCTGTGGGGGTTGCAAGCCCAAGAGCGCAAGGACAGGCGATAACCAAAACCGAGGTTACAACACGAATAATAAAATGTGCTTCGGCGCCGCTTAGAATCCATATGATGGCCGAGACGAGGGCTATAGCAAGGACGACGGGGACAAAGATACCAGAGACAATGTCAGCAAGGCGAGCGATGGGCGCTTTTTTGCCTTGTGTTTCTTCTATAAAAGAGATAATTTTTGCAAGCGTGGTATCCTTTCCCGTTCTCGTAACCCGCATAAAGAGTACACCGCTTGTATTGAGCGTGCCACCGATGAGGCTGTCGCCTTCTTCCTTGGAAACAGGCATACTCTCGCCGGTAATCATTGCTTCATTGACATCGCTTTCTCCTTCGAGGACAATGCCGTCAAGAGGAATCGTTTCACCCGGCTTGATAAGAAGCACATTCCCCACAACGATTTCTTCTAGCTGGACAGCTGTTGGGGGCAGCATAAGGCTTGGGTCGTCATAGCCTGCTACGAGCGTAGCCTTTTGGGGAGATAGTTTTATAAGAGAGCTAATCGCCGATGTTGTTTTATCGGTACTTTTTGCTTCTAAAAATTTTCCCGTCATGATAAAGGTGAGAACAGAGGCTGCAGATTCGTAGTAGAGGTTGTGGACATGGCTTGCATCGAGGGAGATGAGAAATGTAAGATAGAGTGAATACAAAAATGATGCAAGCGAGCCGATTGCGATGAGGCTGTCCATATTTGGGGCTCTGTAGTAGAGAGCTTTAAAACCACGATAAAAATACGCGCGGGCAAAATACAAGACCGGTATGGTGAGTAAGAGTTGCAGAACTGCAAAGTTCATGGGAAGCGCATGCATCGAAAAAATGGAAAACAGTGGAAGTGGCTTCGCAAGCATTTGTCCCATGGAAACATAGATAAGGATAACCGTAAAAAGCCATGCACCAAAAAGCTCTTTTTTGAGCTGCTTCACTTTTACAGAAGCATCTTCGAGAGACGCGTTTACTTGAGAGCTGTTTTTTTCTATTGGTTTTTGTTCAGCTTCAAGACTTGCAGAATAGCCCGCCTTCGTAACCGCCTTTATAATTTCGTCATTGGAAATACTTTGTCCAGAGTCAAGTTCAACAGAGAGCTTTTTTGTCGTGAGGTTTACATTTGCTTCTTTTATACCTTCAAGCTTTCGAACAGATCTTTCAACAGCGCTACTACAAGCTGCGCAACTCATACCCTCAACAGTAAATGTTTCTTTCATTTTTGCCTCCATCAAACTCCTACTATAATAATCATACGGATATACTAGGAATAAGTCAAGTTCTAAGACTTGTGAAGCGATATTTTTACTGGAGGCCTGTTATTTTTTTAATAAAGTCTTGTAATCTATGTGACTCGCCAATCTTTTGATTTTGTCAAGATTTTTATACTCTTTTTTTTACTTCCTTCCTTTCATTTTCGCTATTCTCCCTGTATACTAGTACATAGATAGAAATTTTGAGGAGTGTTATAGAAATGTTTTTTTTATCAGGGAAAATTTTTCCGCGCATTTGGAAAAGGTTACTTTTTCTTTTTGTTCTTTTGTCTTTATCATTTGTCTTAGTTGCAGCTGATGGCTCTCTAACTATTCTTTTTACGCACGATATGCACGACCATTTAACGCCTAGTAATACCTTACAAAATGGGCAGTCGATGAGTACTTACGGGCTTACGCGTATTGCAAGTCTCGTAAAGGAAGAGCGAAAAAAAGACTCGGAACTTTTACTTGTGGATGCGGGTGATTATTCTATGGGAACGCTTTTTCAAACTATTTTTTCTACCCACAGTCCACAGTTGCGCATTATGGGAAAAATTGGCTTTGAAGCAACGACGCTTGGAAATCATGAGTTTGACTTTCGCGCTAGTGGGCTGGCAAAAAGTTTAAATACTGCAAAGGCAAGTGGAGACAAGCTTCCTGAACTTCTTGTTGGAAATGTTACATTTCCAAAAGATGCAGCGGGCAATTTAACGCCGTCTCTTGCTGAGCTCGAAGCTGCCTTGGCAAACTATCCTGCAAAGGAATACATTCTACTTGAGAAAAAAGGCTATACGATTGCGCTTTTTGCGGTTATGGGGAAGGACTCTGCCTCGAATGCTCCTATGGCAGAGGTTACTTTTACTGATTATATAGAAAATGCACGGCGCATTGTTTCAGATATTCAAGCAAATGAAAATGTTGACATGATTCTCTGTCTTTCCCATTCGGGAACGGAAGGTAAGAGTCCAAACACCGAGGATGAAATTTTAGCAAAAAAGGTGCCAGAGATCGATGTCATTATTTCGGGGCATAGTCATACGGTGATTCCTGAGCCGCTCATTGTAGGAAAGACGATTATTGTTTCTTGTGGCTCGTATACAGAAAAACTCGGAAAACTTCTTGTCGAAAAAACCGACAAGGCTTGGACTGTGGGGACCTATCAACTCATCGATATAAACGATTCTGTACCAGAGGATAGAGAAATTCTGCCTATTGTCAATTATTTTAAGCTCATTGTAGAAAGAGAATATCTACGTCAGTATGACCTTGGCTTTGATGAGGTGCTTGCCTATACGCCTTTTCATTTTACCGCTTCAAATGAAATCGGTGATGAGCATAGGGAGGAGCCGCTTGGGACGCTTATATGCGATGCCTATCGGTATGCGGTTGAACAAGCGGAGGGCGATTCTTACGAGGAAATTACTGCAGCGCTTGTGCCAAGTGGCGTCGTGCGTGGCTCCTTTGTCAAGGGAGATATCAGCGTTGCAGATGCCTTTATCGTAAGTTCGCTTGGTATTGGAAAAGACGGCATTGCAGGCTATCCTTTAATCTCGGTGTATTTGACAGGGAAGGAACTTAAAACAATGTGCGAGGTTGACGCTTCGATTCAACCTATTATGAGTGCCGCTCAGTTGTATATTACTGGTTTAACCTATACCTTCAATCCACATAGACTTATTTTTAACAAGGTAACCGATGTTGCCCTTATAAATAAAGACGGAATCAAAGAAAAAATTGATGATAAGAAACTCTATCGTGTTGTTACGGGTTTGTATTCGGGGCAAATGCTTCCGGTTATAAACGATAAGTCTTTTGGGATTTTGTCTGTTGTGCCAAAAACAAAGGACGGAGAAGTTATTAGAGACTTTGAAGCGCAGATAATTTATGACCTGCGTGACGGACAAAAAAAAGAAGTAAAGGAATGGGTATCTCTTGCTCAGTATTTACAAAGTTTTCCAAAAATTGATGGAAAGAGTATTGTTTCAAATTATTATGCACAGGCACAGGGCTTAAAAAATGTGGATGCAAGTAAAAATATTTTTAAAATTATTGCTTCGCCAAATTTAATTAGCCTTATTGTCTATGCGATTGTGATAATTATTAGTATTCTTATTGTATGGATCTTTGTTGTGATTATTAAAAGAATACACAGGAGGAAAAATGAATAATGTAGTGATTACCAAAGTTGTTGGTAGAGAAATTATTGATTCTCGGGGAAATCCGACGGTAGAAGCCGAGGTGCATCTTTGCGATGGGACAGTTGCTTTTGCTGCCGCTCCGAGTGGTGCATCGACGGGTATTTTCGAGGCGCTTGAACTTCGCGACGCTGATAAAAAGCGCTATGGGGGTAAGGGTGTAACAAAGGCGGTTGCTGCGATTAATACCACTATAAATGATTTGCTCGTGGGAAAAAATCCTTACGATACCTATGCGATCGACAAGGCTATGATCAAAGCTGACGGGACAAAGGATAAGTCAAAGTTTGGTGCAAATGCAATTCTTGCTGTTTCTATTGCAGCAGCTCGTGCATCGGCTCAATCTTTGGGCATACCGCTCTTTCGTTTCCTCGGTGGGGTAAATGCAACGATGCTTCCCGTACCTATGATGAATATTTTAAACGGTGGCGCTCATGCTGCAAATACCGTTGACGTACAAGAATTTATGATTATGCCCAAGGGTGCTTCATCCTTTGCCGAGGGTTTGCGCTGGTGTACTGAGGTCTATCATGCGCTTGCAGGAACGCTTAAGGAAAAGGGCTTGCTAGGTGGCATTGGGGACGAAGGCGGTTTTGCACCAAACTTGTCCAGTGATGCCGAAGTGCTCGATATTATACTCGAGTCAATAAAAAAGGCTGGTTACAAAGCTGGCTCTGACTTTGTGCTTGCGCTCGATGCAGCGGCGAGTGAATGGAAGGCTGGAAAGGTTGGCGAATACAAGATGCCAAAGAGCGGTAGAACTTATACCGCAAAAGAATTGGTTGCGCACTGGAAGGACTTGGTAGAAAAATATCCTATTTTTTCTATTGAGGATGCTCTTGATGAAGAAGACTGGGAAGGCTGGAATTTGCTGACGCAAGAACTTGGCGACAAGGTGCAACTCGTTGGAGATGATTTATTTGTAACAAATACAGAACGTCTTTCACGGGGTATTGCAGAAAAATCCGCAAACTCAATTCTTATCAAGCTTAACCAAATCGGCACCGTTTCTGAAACTCTTGAAGCTATTAAGATGGCACACAATGCAGGTTTCTCTGCGGTTATTTCTCATCGCTCTGGCGAAACCGAAGACACTACAATCGCCGATCTTGCTGTAGCATTAAATGCTGGGCAAATAAAAACAGGAGCTCCCGCACGAAGCGAACGAGTTGCAAAATATAATCAACTCTTGCGCATCGAAGAATTCCTTGGCGAAAACGCCCAATACAAAAAACTAAAAAGCTATTAAGTTTTTTAATTTCGATTAGATATGAAAAGCCAGCAGTTTTTTTGCTGGCTTTTTTTTATTGATTTTTTATCGAGTTTTTATTGTTTTTTTTGTGGGAGAAGTGCAAAGAGGATGAGGCTTACGAGATAGGGAAGGGCAATAAAAATACCCGATGAAACATTTTCAAGCATGCCTGTGTTTTGTAAAAAGACGGAGGCCCATTCTGCAGATGCAAAAACGAGGACAGCAAGCAGGACGCCTAGCGGTTTTTTTCTTCCAAAGAAGACAATAGCGAGGGCTATCCAACCGCGGCCTGCAGAAATATTGGGGACAAAGGATGAGAGGCGGAGTACGAGGAGGATGCCGCTGAGGGAGGCAAAGAGGCTTGCAATAATCCAGGAAAAATGGCGGAAAAAGCGGGGCTTTAATCCTTGTTGATAGAGGACTTCGCTTTCTAAGCCGGTGATTTGTAAAGCCAAGCCTGGTTTTGTTTTTTTATAAAAGAGGCTAAAAAAAAGTACGAGGCAAAAGCTTAAAACTGTTCCCCAACTGCGTGAAAGGTTTGATGTATAGCTATTGAAAAAAGCATGATTGGTAAGTACTCCTTGGGTGTGAAAAAAAATGCTTGAAAAAAGTGCAATGAGTCCGGTGCTTAGTAAATTGATAGCGAGTCCAACTAAAAAGGGGTTTGCCTTTGTCTTTGTCGCATAGAAGGAGGAAGCAAGCAGTAAAAGGCTAGAAAGAAAAAGCGTGAGAATAGCTGCGTAAACTGGGTTTTGAAATAAGACGGTAAAGCTAAAAAATAAAAAAGCTGAAAGAGAAATAATGCCGTCTATAAATACCGCCATCACTCCTGCATTTTCGCTTACAAGGGCGCCGAAGGATGCAAGAAGGAGGGGGGAGCTGAGAATGAGAATTGAAAAAATATTATCCATTCTTTTTTCCTCCTATATGTGAGGCAGCTATCGCAAAAAGAACAATCCCTTGTATGAGAAAGCTTGCGTTGAAGGGCATGCTATAAAATAATACAGCGTAATCGCTTGCAGAAAAAAGATAGGCGAGTATAAAAGATGCAGGGATGAGCAAGAGCGGATAACTTTTTGCAATGAGTGCAACAGATAGGGCATTCCAGCCTAAGCCGAGATAAAAGCCGGAGTGGCAGGTATGATGTATGCTCACTACCGCGATATAACCAACTAAGCCGTGTAAGGCGCCTGAAACGCTCATCGCAATTATATTGTAGCGCTTTGTTTTAAATCCTGCATAGAGGGAAAATTCTTCAGCCTTGCCGCTTATGCGAAAAAGCTCGCCTTCCTTTGTTCTATATAAGATTCTCCATGCAATAAAAACAAGAAGTATAGAAAGAAAAAAAACAATGCTCAATGAAGAAGGCGGAAGAATTTTTGTCATTTCAAATCGAGCCAATATTGGGCTTGTTGCCAAGAGATTTTGTTCCTTGTTTCGTAGCGGAATAGCAATTGCCCAATCGATGAGCGGTATAAGGGCGGCAGACAATAAAAAGCTCGTGAGCAATTCGCTTGCTCCTCTGTAAAGTTTTAGTATGATGGGTATAAAGCTTAAGAGTGCAGAGGCGATAATGACAAGGATGATTGCCAAAAGAGGAGCAAAAAAAATGTCGAGCTTACTTAATATAAGTGCGGTGATAAGGCCGCCGAGGTAGACTTGTCCTTCACCACCGAGGTTGTAATTTCCAGAGAGGAGGGCGACTGAGGAGCCGAGGGAGCCAACGAGGAGTAAGCTCATACTTGCGAGCATGCTGCCGAAAAAAAACACCGAAGAAAAGGGGCTGAGAAAAAAATCTATGACTGCGGCAAATGAGTAGGAAGAAAAATAAAAGACGAGGATGCCGGCGGCGAGAAAACCGAGGGCGAGCGAGGCGAGGGCCTTTGTATATGGAAATTTTTTTTGCGACCTTGGGATAGTGCAAAAGATTTTTGAAAATGCTTTTTTCATACAAGACTTCCTCCGCGCATTTCGTATTGTATATCGGCAATGGCTGAAAATTCTTTTTCTCGATTAGCTGAAACAAGTAAGATTGCCTTTCCCATATCGGCAAGGGCGCGCAGGTGATTGGCAAGTGAGGCTAAACGCTGCGCATCTAAACCCTGAGCTGGTTCAAAAAACAAAAGCAGATTTGGCTCTGTGGAAAGTTCCCGTTCTAAAATAAGTCGCTGAAGCATTCCCCCAGAAAGGTTCGATACTGGTTCGTGAATCTCTATGGGCATTTTTTCAAGCTGAATGAGATTTTTTGAAAAAGTTTCGGCATCTTCAGCTTTTTCATCGACAGCTTTGTAAACGCTTAAAAGTTCTACAATGCTCAGCGAAGGGTTAGAAGCACGATAGTTTTTATTGGTTGAAATAATGGCAGCACCACCTTTTCGCAAAATACGCGGGCTCAGTTGTTTTGTAAAATTATCTTCGTTAAAAAAAATTCTTCCCTGAAAGGGCATTTTTTGAATTCCTGTTATAATTTCTTCTAGGCTTTCTATGCCACTTGCTTTTTGTCCATAAATATAACAAATCGCACCTTCATAAACCGAAAAAGAAATATTGAACAAGGAAGGATATTTTTTACCAGTATAAAAAACTTTTGATAGTGCAAATATTTTTTTTGCCTCATCCTTTTGTGCCTTTTTTATTTGCCCCTTAGTATGTGTTTTTTGTAGCGAGATATTTTTTTCTGCATTTTTTTTATTCTGTATTTTTTCCTGTTTTAAGTTTATATCAGAAGTGAAGAGCGCATTTTCAAGCTCGCTCATCTGTATCCTTTTGTTTTGGCTATTTTGTTTTGCCAAGACAACTTTTCCTTTTTTTAAGACAGTGATAAAATTTGCATTATCAAGCGCTTCCTGCAGATTATGTGTAATAAGCAAAACAGCCAATCCATTTTCTGCCTGAGTTTTAAGACTTTGAAAAAAAGCCTTTCTTTTTTTTTCGGGCAATAATGCCGTTGGCTCATCCAAGATGAGGAGTTTTGGGTTTTTATACAAGGCGGAGAGAAGCTCTGCAAAAAAACTCTCTTCGGCATTTAACTGACTTCCCTTTTTATTGAGGTCGAGTTCTATCTCCCAATCTTTGAGAATCTTGTTCAGTGTTTTTTTAAGCTTTTTTTTTGAGAAAAATATCCTTCGATGAAGGTCTCCCAGTACGGTGTTTTCCAAGACGCTTAAAGACTCAGAAAGTATCGGTCTTTGGTGTACCAAGACAATTCCCCTCTCTTGTGCGTCTTTTGGACTTTGTATCTGCGCGGGCTTTAGATTGAGAGATTCGGTTCGAAAGGGAGAGTAGCCTATTTCTATTTCGCCCTCGCTTGCTTGGATTACTCCGCTTAGTATAGCAGCAAGGGTTGATTTCCCTGCTCCGTTTTCACCGAGCAGGGCATGAATTTGACCAGAAAAAACACTTAGAGAAGAGCCATCGACAGCCTTTTTATGCGTAAATTTTTTGCTAATATTCGTGGCTCTAAGATAAAACATAGTACTATAATATTATAGACTGGGCTCGAGTACAAGTCTTTTTGTCTTAATTGCATCGTAGACTTCTGCTATTTTTTGGACACGCTCAGGATTATCGCTTGTCGGTTCGTGCAAGACAAAGTCAATAAAACCATCTTCCATACCGTAAATATTTGCTGTTCCAAATTCAGCTCGACCATCGAGATAGTTTCCCAAAACTTGCTCAGCCATTTTTTCTTGCATCATCATCGCACTTGAAATAACATAGCCAGGAGCTTTTTCGTAGCCCTCGTTGTCAAACCAAGAAATATAAAAACCCTTATCCTTCGCACAAGAAATAACTCCCTGACTTGCGCCACCGGCTATGGGTAAGATGACGTCTACTCCGAGGTCGTACAAGGAGCTTGCTATTTCATAGCTCTTCGATGCATCAAACCAATTCCCCACAATGCGAAATAGAACTTCGATTTCTGGGTCGTATGCCCTTGCGCCTTCTATAAAACCAGGATACATAATATCGTTCATCGCAGGATATTCTTGCGCCGCAATGAGAGCAATTTTTTTTGCACTATTTGCATAGGGCAAATCTTTTGCTGTTGTTACCATTGCTGCAGCATAACCTGCAAGATAAGCTTGTTGCCTTTGATTGTACAAGACCGTTTGCATACCTGCTATTCCTGTTTTATAGGAATCGAGGATGATACATTTTTGATTCGGAAAATCTTTTAGTATCGGTTCCAAAATATCAGGAAGGGCCGGGTTTGATGAAAAAATAAGGTCCCATTGCTCACTGGCACAGAGGGCAGTCAGTTTTGCTGGCCACTCGGATTGATTGGTCCCTGCTTCAATTACCTGATACTTAAGACTCTTTGCATTTTCTTTTGTCTTGTAGCTCTCTATAGCTTTTTCACTTCCCGAGACAAACATTTCGTAGACAGCATTTCCGGCAACTACACCAGGTACAAAAATCGCTATAGATAGGCTATCTGTCTTTTTTTCATTTTTTGTGCATGAAACAAAAAGAAAAAGAACTGCACAAACTAAGGCAAAAATTCGTTTTTTTGCTAACATAAAAACTCCTCAAATCTTTGATATATTTTCTGACTTATATTAGTTTTATATCAAACTTTAGTCAATATGCTTTGATGTCAAACTTTAAAGAAATAGGTGCTGTTTCATAAAATTTTTGTGCAAACTTGACAACATCTTAAGAGATGCTATACTTTAGGTATGAATTTTGAAAAACTAAAACAAGGGGGCATCGATGTTGATGATGCACTTGTTCGCTTTAGCGGGAACAGAGAATTACTAGAAAAGTACTTAGTGAAATTTTTGGACGACCCTGTGTATAAGTCGATTGTGCTGAGTATGGATGCAAAAAAATGGGATACTGCAGAAGATAGTGTCCATTCTTTTAAGGGAATAACAGGTTCTCTCTCAATTAATACTTTATTTGAGACAACCTGTGCTTTACTTGAAGCATTGCGAGTTCAAAATTATGAATTTGCAATTGAATTATACGAAAAACTTAAGCTAGAATATGCTGAAGCAGTGAGTGTAATAAAAAAAAGTCAGTAAAATCATCAAAAAATGGTTTTAAATAATAGTTGTGTTACTATGAAAGTATAGAAAAACTGTATGGAGGTTTTTATGAAAAGTTATATTCTGAAAAAAAACCTATTGTTGTTATGTATTCCCCTTATGTTTCTGGGATATATATATACACAAGATGCATCTTATTTAAGCGGTATTATTGAATCAGATGCAATAAGTTGGGAGCAAGCCTCTTTTTTAATTTTATCCGGTGGAGAAATCCTGCCTGAAGACGTTGCCCCTCGTGACGCCTGGGATGAATTACTCTCAACCTACTGGTTTTCAAATGTTCCTGAACGAGGTTCACACATTACTGTAGCAGAGTTTTGTGGTATGGCAACAAAAACGCTTGATTATAAAGGAGGGCTTTTTTACAGCCTTTTTAAGAACGACCGTTATGCCTTTAGAGACCTTCGGTTCAAAGCCATTGTTCCTGTACACTTGGACCCAAAGGCAAAGCTTAAAGGCTTAGATGCCCTTTCTATAACTGAGAGATTAATCGAAGAAGTAGAAAGAAGTGCTTTAAAAAAGCAAAAAAAGGAGGTATCTGAATGAAGAAATTACTAACAAGCCTTTTTGTGAGCCTTTGTTTCTTTTCTTTGGCTTTTTCCTTTGATTTTGGATTAAACGTATATAATAATACCAGTTTTTTAAAGCAATATAAAAGCCAGACTGTTCTTCAATCAAATACTGCCGCTCTTTGGGCGAGCCAAAGGGCAGAAAACTATGAAGCAGTAGGTTCTATAAGTTATACCTTTAATTATTTACAAACGGTTGATAGCAGCCAGATTGATTTAGGAATTATTGACCTCGATTATTTATATTATACGAGATACTTAAACTTTGAAGGTCAAGTGGTAGACACCCTTGATGTACAAGTTGGACGTTTTCTTACAAGTAATTTGAACGGGTATATCTTTAACTCAAAACTTGATGGGCTTAAAGCTGAGGCTAGTTTAAATAATCTTAGTTTTGGAGCTCAAATTTTGTATACAGGCTTACTTCTTAATAAAACAAGTCCTATAAAGATGTCTAGTGTGGATATGATAAATGCTATTGATGATAAACAGATTTTTGGAAGCAAACGCATTGTTTATTCTGCTTATGCACTTTTTGAAGAATTTGCATCTAGGCAAAATGCACGGCTTGAATTTGTTGGGCAAAATGATTTAAATGCGTATGAAGATGATTCTCTTAATTCTTATTATCTAAGTCTTGGCTTAAATGGTTCGATTATTCCTTCATTAGGTTATAATCTAGATTCTGTATATGAACTTGTAAATAGCGACCAAGTAGAGCAATATGTTTTAATCGATGGGAAGTTACAACTTGCTGTGCCAAGTGTTAAAGGGCAATTTTCTGCAGGAGGTGTTTTTTCCTTTGCCTTACAAGATTCAGATTTTGGCTTTCAAGCAATTACAGAAAAATCTCTTTCCTTCGTTGATCCTTCTATAGTGGCTAAAAATGTACAAAGTCTTTTATTCGCTGCCAATTTTAATTTTACTTCGTTTCTCTCTCTTTCTGCAAAACTGCAAAGCTATATCGATAAAAACCTAGGTTCAGAAGATGTGGCAGCTTATAGGGGAACTGAGCTTGGATTGGTTTGTAGCCTCATTCCAACAAGCGACTTCTCTGTGTCTATAAGTGGAGGATTATTATTTCTAGATAAAAATGCAGTTGTAGAAGGTAGCTCTGCAAATCCCTTCAAGGTTTCATTAGCTGCAAGTATATTTATTTAAATGTTTTTGAATAATACCGAGTAGGAGGGTAAAAATGAAAACAAAAAAGATATTTCTAATTATAGGTTTGTTATGCTTTGTGCTCGTATCTTATAGTTTTGCACAAACTGCAAAAGTAAAGTCGGTTACTGGAAAAGTAGAATATAGTACTGATGGGACAAGTTGGAGTGCGGTAAAAGAAAATATGAGTTTAGCAAAGGGCACGATTATTTCAACGAGTTTTAAGAGTACTGCGGTGATTGTTATAAATGATTCTTTGCTTCACGTAAAACCACTTACACGAATGAGTTTAGATGAATTGACTAAAACACAAGGTGAGGTACAAACAGAACTAAATCTTGTTGCTGGGAAAGTGCAGGTTGAAGTTAAACCACGAGCAAAGCAAGAGGTTGTAAACTTTACGGTAAAATCTGCTGTTGCAACGGCTTCTGTTCGAGGAACAGGTTTTGTCTTTGATGGTACAAATCTACTTGTAAACCATGGAAATGTTGCTCTGCAGTCAAGGACTGGATTTACTCGTTCTGTTTTAGGTGGTGAGTTTTCCAAAACATCAGCTCGGGGTAAGGTTTCTGCGCCCGTCTATGTAACAAAGGCGACAGACTCGGTCTTTGAGTCCGATGATGAAACAGAAGATGAAGAGGATGTAAGCGATGAAGTGCTTGCTTCTTTTACTGCTTTTGCTGGTGATACAAACTTGAATGCGATTGATCAATCTTTTGGTGCAGCACCCGTCGTTCAACCAGCACGAGAGCCACAAGTTGGAAGATCTAGTTCAGAGCCGACTTCTGCAGATATTACGATTATTATTGAATAATACTAAAGAGGGTGAGTGTCGAACATTCACCCTTTTTTATTGACTTTCTCATATATTTTCAGCATATTTAAAGAATGAAATCATTTAAAAAACTCATTGGTGGCTTAGAAAAACGCTTTGTGTTAACAAGTATTTTAGCACCCCTCGCTATCATTGTAGAAGTTGTTTTAGAGGTTTTGATCCCGCTTCTTATGGCAAAAATAATAGATCAAGGTATAGCGAGTCAAAACCTCGGTCTTGTTGCGCGCCTTGGTATCATCATGGTTAGTTTGGCTCTTTTAGCCCTTGTCTTCGGATCGCTTTCTGGCATTTTTGCCTCATTTGCCTCCTTGGGGTTTGCGAAGAATTTGCGGAAAAAACTTTTTTCAAAGGTACAGGATTTTTCATTTGCAAATATCGACAGCTTTTCTACTGCCTCGCTGGTTACGCGTTTAACAACTGATGTAACAAATGTACAGCAACTCTATCAAATGGCGCTTCGTATGTTTGTTCGAGCACCAGTGATGTTTGTTTCAGCGACAATTATGAGTTTCTATATAAACCCAAGTCTTGCACGAGTTTTTTTTGTTGCAATTCCTTTTATTTTTATACCCATGGTTTTTATTATGCGAAAAGCTTTTCCACGGTTTAGCCTCATGATGAAAAAATACGACGCCTTAAATGCACGTGTGCAAGAAAATGTCAGTGCCATACGTGTTGTAAAAACTTTTGTGCGCGAAGATCATGAAAATAAAAAATTTCGGGAAGCGGCTGATCAGGTGCGAAGCACGCAAGTTTCCGCTGAAAAACTCATCATTCTGGGCATGCCCCTCATGCAGTTAGTTATGTATCTTTCCATTATAGCTATTTTTTGGTTTGGCGGAAATATGATCGTAAATGAA
>FZPS01000151.1_pt189 | contig 14430 bp, 19 predicted proteins | sample 1817821 | NCBI WGS metagenome assembly FZPS01 (sample SAMEA104158645, study PRJEB21678) | metagenome | place: Germany | collected 2015-04-21 | reverse complement strand
CCCCATACCCTGGACCGTGGGGGGTATACACCCGTGGGGGTGGGGCAGACGGGGCGGGGGCAAAAAGCCCCCTCCCCTGTTTCTGCTTTCAATATGTCGGCATCCCTCCTCTCCCCGGGAAGGGATAGTGCAGGCGATACCCGGGGAAAGGCCGTACCCGGGAGAGCGAACCCACACACCAGTTCTTTCTTCAGGTTCTCCCCATGCGCTGGACCGTGGGGACATCGCCCCGGGGGTGGGGCAGACGGGGCGGGGGCATCCCTCCTCTCCCCGGGCGGAGTAGCACCAGGGGAGCCAGAAGAACACCCCTGAGGATCTCTCGAATGCGAGGTGACATGGTGCAGTGGTTTGGTGCGCAGAGATCGCCATCTCTGCAAAAAAAAATCCCATAAAAGGGTGGAATCTTCCTCTGAATCTTCCTCTACTTCTTCAAAACAAGCCTCACCGCCGTCCCGTAGGCGAGGAGCTCTGCCGCAGTCGACATCGTCTGCGACGTCGTGAACCTGATGTTTACCACCGCGTCAGCCCCGAGGTCGCGTGCGGCGTTGACCATCCGGTTATATGCCTCAACCCGTGCATCAGAGAGCATATCGGTGTACTCCTGGAGTTCACCACCGACGAGGCTCTTCAATCCCGCAGTGATATCCTTCCCTATGTTCTTTGTCCGCACCGTATTCCCAAAGACCACGCCGAGGATCTCTCCCACGGCGTAGCCCGGCACTTCTGCAGTCGTCGTCAGTATCATGGTCTCATCTGATCTCCTCAATGATCTCCTCGCGCCCCCGCCAGATGAGCAGCGCGATGCCGATCACGATAAACGGGATGGCAAAGGGAGGCACGAGGAGCGCAATCACCGCGCCTATGATGATCAAGGCAATGCCCCAGCGCACCTGATTCTGCATAGATATTCATACGACTGATACAGGGATAACCGTTCGTCTCGTCTGCCGGATCCTTCCCCGCCTCCACGCGGAATAGATGCAGTAATGAGGTTTGAACCACAATGTGTATGGAAGCGTTAGATATAGTTTGACGTTATCATCGATCAGGATTATCGGGAGTGAAACGGTTGTACAAGGTGGAAATGGCGACCAGGCTCGCCGACCGGGTTTACGAGCACTGGATACATGCGCCGCAGGTGGCGCAACATGCACGGGCAGGCCAGTTTCTCATCCTGCGCCTGCACGAAATGGGTGAGCGGATACCGCTCACCATATCCGCAGTCAGGGGAGATGCTGTCCGGGTGATATTTATGACCGTCGGCAAGACGACGCAGGAGCTTGCGGCACTCCGCGCAGGCGACAGCATCATGGACGTCGTAGGGCCGCTCGGAAAACCAAGCGCGATCGAGAGCTATGGGACCTGTTGTGTCGTCGGCGGCGGCGTCGGGATCGCAAGCACGCCTCTCATCGCAGAAGAACTAAAAGAGGCAGGTAATCATGTCATTGGGATCATCGGTGCACGGAGCGCCGATCTCCTCATCCTGGAGGATGAACTGCGCGAGATATGCGACGAACTCTACATCACGACCGACGATGGGAGTAGAGGCGTCCATGGGTTTGCAAGCGACGTCCTCAAAGGTCTGCTGAATGAGCGCAGGATCGATCGGGTCTGGATCATCGGTCCTGCTATCATGATGAAGGTCACTTCCGGCGTGACGGCTCCCTACGGCGTGAAGACCTACGTCAGCCTCAACCCGATCATGGTCGATGGCACCGGCATGTGCGGATCCTGCCGGGTGACCGTCGGCAACGAGACGAAGTTTGCCTGTGTTGACGGCCCTGAGTTCGATGCCCACCTGGTCGACTTCAACGAATTGATGCAACGGCAGCGAACCTACGCTAACCAGGAGCGGATATCGCTCGAACGGTTCGCTGAGCACCAGTGCCGTTGCGGTGAGGGGGGTGATCATCATGGCTGACCGGCCGGCTGATCTCCGGATCAAGGACTTCAAGGAAGTCGACTGTGGCCTCTCCCCCGATGAGGCGATAATCGAGGCTGAACGGTGTCTGCAGTGCAAAAAACCTCTCTGCATAAAGGGCTGCCCCGTCAGCATCGATATCCCCGCATTCATCCAGAAAGTCGCAGAAGGAGACTTCTCCGGAGCCGCCCGGACCCTCAAGGAATATAACATGCTTCCCGCCATCTGCGGGCGAGTCTGCCCGCAGGAGGCGCAGTGCGAGGGCGCCTGCGTCCTCGGTATCAAGGAGACCCCGATCCGGATCGGTGCTCTTGAGCGGTTCGTGGCCGATTACGAGCGGATGGGCGGTGCCGAACTCCCCGAGGTTGCCGGACCGACCGGCAAGCGCGTGGCGATCGTGGGATCCGGTCCCGCAGGGCTGACGGCCGCAGTCGAGCTCGCCCGCGCCGGCCACGCTGTCACGATCTTTGAGTCGCTCCACGAAGCTGGCGGCGTCCTGACCTACGGCATTCCGGCGTTCAGGCTTCCAAAAGATGTTGTCAGGGCCGAGATCGATCAGGTGCTTGCTCTCGGCGTCCGCCTGAAGAAGAACCACCTGGTGGGGAGGAGCGTCAGTGTTGATGAGCTCCTCGGCTACGACGCGGTCTTCCTTGCGACCGGCGCAGGGTTGCCTGTGTTCATGGGTATCCCCGGGGAGAACTACAGTGGCGTCTACTCGGCAAACGAGTTCCTGACACGGGTGAACCTGATGCATGCCAACGCCTTCCCGGAGTTCGATACGCCAGTGCTCCATGGAGCCCGTGTGGCGGTGATCGGCGGCGGCAACGTCGCGATGGATGCTGCCCGGGTGGCCCGCCGTATGGGTGCGAAGGTCTCGCTGATATACCGGAGACGTGAGGAGGATATGCCGGCGCGAAGGGTCGAGGTTCTGCACGCAAAAGAAGAGGGGATCGAGTTCTTCACCTGCACAAACCCAACCCGGATCCTTGGCGAGGGATGCGTCTCCGGGATCGAGTGCATGGAGATGTCACTCTGCGATATCGACGCGAGCGGCCGCCCGTCACCGGAACCGGTCCTGGGGAGCGAGTTCACCCTCGATGTGGATATGGTGATCCAGGCGATCGGCACCGGTCCAAACCCGCTCCTCGTCTCCCTGATCCCGGGGCTTGAGCGCGGCCGGAGAGGCAACGTCGTCGTCGATGAGCGCGGCCGGACCTCAATTCCCCACGTCTACGCAGGCGGCGATATAGCGACCGGCGCGGCGACGGTGATCGAGGCGATGGGTTCTGCCAAACGTGCTGCGGTGGCGATCAACGCGATGCTGAAGGAAGAATAAGAGGGTTTGAGGAGTGAGCCATCCCGGGCAATCCGGTGCGCGATCCCTCACAGACCCATCCCCGATATCCAGGAAACACTCTTCACGAGGCGATATATTCAAGCACCTGTGCGAGCGCGTCTGTAAGCTCCTCCTCCTGCTCTGTATACTCATACATCGCCCGGTAGAGCATGAAGATAAGATCGTAGCCATAGAGATCAAACGCCTCCTCCGGTGTGAGAGGGCTTTTGTAAGAGTCAACCCTGATCTCGGTTGTGGTGTACATAACCTCGTAGAAGTCCCCGTCCTCATCGAGGACACAGAGCTGGGTATCGATGGGCTTGCCCGGATCATCAGGGCGGTACGGGAGGGGATCGGACTTCCCGAGAACGATCATCTTCTTCTCATAGAACTCCTGGTCATAGAGCTCCCCTGACGCCTCCCTCTTCGCGCGCCAGAGCATCTCAAGACCTATAACGTTGATGATCGGCGCTGTATCGGCAGCCATTCGTGTAGCAAGCACTCCGATGTTTCTTCTGAGTTCCGCGGCGCTCTCCTCCTTCTTCACCTGCAGATCCCCGATGGTCTCAAGGAGTCGGGCGTATCCTTCTTCGATGATCGGATCCATGTCCACGTTACTCTTGCATGCGCCGGCATAAGCGCACCGGTTTTAGGTCCCTCATCAGTCTATCGGAGACGTTCTATTCCCAGGGCGCCAGCATACGCAAACGCGCTCACGAGGATGATCGTTGCTCCTGACGGGACATCCAGGAGGTATGAGAGCCACATCCCTGCCACGGTGAAGATGACGCCGAGGACGACAGCGCCAAGCATCATGCTCCAGATCCGGGTGGTGTAGAGGCGGCTGATCGCTGCCGGGAGCGTGAGGAGCGCGATCACGAGGATGATCCCCACAACCCTGATCAACATCACCACCGTCAGCGCTATCAGTACGAGGAGGAGGAGCGAGAGTCGCCCCACCGGCAGGTTCATGACCCTCGCATAGTCTGGATCGAAGGTGACTGCCTGAAGCTCCCGGTAGAAGAGGGCCACGACGGAGACAATGACGGCGACGAGGACCGCCATCACAAGGATGTCTCCACGCGGCACAAGGAGAATGTTTCCGAAGAGATAGGAGAAGAGATCGGGAGCAAACCCCGGCGTCAGGTAGACGAAGAGGATACCGAGCGCCATACCGGCCGCCCAGACCGCGCCGATGATCGTATCCATCTGCTGTCTCGCCCGGAGCTGGAGCGCACCCATCCCGAGCGCCGTGGCAACGGTGAACCCGGTGGCCCCGGCGAGCGGATCGATTCCGAGGAAGTAGCCAAGACCGATGCCGCCGAAGGCCGCATGTGATATACCACCGCTGATCGCAACCATCTGTCGCACAACGACGTAGGTGCCGATGATACCGCAGGCTACACTTGCAAGTGTCCCTGCGATGAGTGCGTTTCTGAAGAACTCGTATCCGAGCACCTCAAGCATACTCACTCCTCCGGATGTTCAGGAAAGACTCTGTGCGGGACGCCGTGGGCGATCAGATCTACCGGGCAGTGGTATGCGGCCTCGAGCATATCCGGCGTGATCTCGTCTGTGTCATGCGTGTAGAGGCGCCGATTCAGGCAGGCGACACGGGTCACGAGTCCTGGGAGCACCCCGACATCATGGGTTACGAGGACGATCGCCATCCGATCGCGGAGCTGGTCCACGATATCGTAAAAATGTGCCTCTGTTGGGGCATCCACGTAGACCGTCGGTTCGTCGAGGAGGAGGACCTTCGGGTCGCCGACGAGGGCCCGGGCGATGATCACCCGTTGCTGCTCTCCTCCCGAGAGGTTCTGGATCTGCCGATCAGCTAAATCGGTGATCTGTAACGTCTCAAGTGCCTCATCAGCTCTGGCGTGATCATCGGCGCCGTAACGCCGGGGGAAGCGGGTGATGTGGCCGAGACGGCCGGAGAGGATCATCTCGCGCACGGTGATGGGGTACTGGAAGTCGAACGTCCGGAACTGCGGGACGTAGCCGAGGTACCTGCGCATCGATGCATCCCTGCTTCCGAGGATCCTGATCTCGCCGCGACAGGGGGTGAGGAGCCCGAGGATCGCCCGGAGGAGAGTTGTCTTCCCGCCGCCGTTCGGCCCGATGATGGCGTAAAAGTCATCCGGGTAGATGGCAAGGCTTACGCCTTCGAGGATGATCTGGCCGCGCAGTCTGACCCAGAGGTCGTCGACCTCGATCACGGGAGCACTCATGGATTGCCGCTCCCCGCGAACGCCTCGGCCACGTCACGCATGTTTGCCAGGTAGTCCTTTGCAAGCGGGCTTGCCAGCACCACGGTCCCGCCGATCTCATCCGCGATCACCTCGGCGCTCCTGGTGGAGTACTCGGGCGCCGCAAATATCATCCTGATATGCTCCTCCCGCGCCTGTCTGATGAGTTTTTCTATCCTTCGCGGGGAAGGCTCCTTTCCCTCGCTCTCGATCGGAACCTCTTCAAGACCATAGTCCCGGGTAAAGTAGGCCCACGAGGAGTGGTAGACCATGATCTTTTTCACCCCCGATTCGGCGAGCGCTGTGGTGATCTCTCCATCCAGGAGATCGAGATCACCCAGGTAGGCATCGGCGTTCCGGCGGTACTCGTCTGCGTTTGCTGGATCAACCTTCATGAGCCCCTGACAGATGTTCTCGACCATGATCTTCGCGTTCCGGGGAGAGAGCCAGACGTGGGGGTCGGTCCGGATATGGCTGCCTGTACCGGTTGTTATCAGGTCGATGCCACGCGAACAGTTGACTACCAGCATATCAGGGTTCAGTGCGGCGATCTTATCCTTCCAGGCAAGTTCAAATTCTATTCCTGAGCCCACCAGAGCATACATATCCGCCTCTGCGACATCGGCGAGGGCGCCGGGGGGCAGTTCGTAGGTGTGCGGGTCAGCCCCTGGCGGTACGAGCAGGATGACCCTGACGTGGTCTCCCCCCACCCGCTCCACGAACTCCTGCTCTGGCGGTATGGTGACCGCGACGATGATCTGGTCTCCACTCTGCTGGTCGGGGATCCCGGTGCACCCCGCCGCGAACGCTGCAAGCAGGAGGAGAATCACAGATGCAACTACGGTGAGGGATGAGAGGGTGCCGATGCCCGTATCCGACGATCTCATGACTTCCCACCTCAGGTTTAGTATAGATCTAAATTTACTTTCATGGGAGAATAAAAACGTTTGCCGCTCCTGCTATCGATCGTTCGGGGGGCGGCAGCAGCAACTGAAATCATGTTCGATCTCGCCACAGACGCTCATGATAGGGTGCCCAAGCGACGTGCACATCTTGTTGATGACATCTTTTGAGATATGGGCTTCGATCTTCGTTGCCTCCCTGCAGGCCTCATCGGGCTCAAGTCCGTAGCGGCTGAGGACCAGAGCGATGATCCTGTGGCGCCGGAACAGGAATCGGGCATAATGGGTGCCGGTGGGAGTGAGGCTCACCCCGTGGTAGGGGGAGTGCTCAAGGTAGCCTGCATCGGTGATCTCTGAGAGCGCTTTTGTAACCGTCGAGGGCGCGACGGAGAAATGGTCGGCGATATCGGTGGTTTTTACGATTTCACCCTGTGTATAGATGTACTTGAGGTACTCGGCCTTCCTCGGGGAGAGCTCCTTCCCGGTGATCCCCTGCATGGTAGAGGGGTTGGTCTTTTCAGGAAGAAAAAGTTTCGGTGAGGCTAAACTCTCGGTACCAGCTCACCGATGACGTAGTGCCGCTGATTCTCGGTGATCATCGCTCTCCCCGAGAACCCGAACGGAAGGTCTTCTTTGATGATGACGTTGAGGTAGCAGGGGCTGCGGCAGATGGTCGATCCGGGCACCTTCTTCTCGGTCGCGACGATCGGCACCGATCTCCCGATCCAGCGCTCGTTGTAGAGATCATAGATCCGGTTCGTCTCGGCAAGCAACGCCCTGGATCGCTCTGTGCGCACCCGTTCAGGGAGATCTTGGAAGGCGGCGGCCGGTGTCCCGGGCCGCTGTGAGTAGCGGGTGATGTTCACCTTCACAAACGCTGCCCTCCGCTGGAGATCGATCGTCTCCTGGAAGTCTTCATCGGTCTCGCCAGGGAACCCCGTGATGAAGTCGGAGGAGATCATCATATCCGGATACCGCTCCCTGAACGCATCGACGATCTCGATGACGTCGTCTGTGCGGTAGCCGCGCTGCATCCGCTCAAGGACGGCATCAGAACCGGACTGAACCGGGAGGTGGATAAACTGAAAGATCTTATCGCTCTCATAGGCCTCTATGAGCGGGTCAAGGATCCTGAGCACCGAGGCGGGGTTCATCATCCCCAACCTGACGAAGAACCGCCCGGGGATCTCAGCGATATCTTGCAGGAGGTCGGGGAGCGACTCTCCCCGGTCGAACCCCCAGGCGGCTACATCCTGCGCTGTCACCTGGATCTCGCAGGCTCCGGATCGCACGAGGTCCTGGACTGCATCGAGGATGGTCTCAGGGGAGGTGCTCAGCAATCGCCCACGTGCGAGCCGGGTGATGCAGTAACTGCACCGGCCCATGCATCCGCGAGCCACCTGCACCACCCCGGTAGCCCCCGGCCCCCGGATACCGGCACCAGGGAACCGCTCATGGATCTCGTTTGGATGAATGATGCGAGGGCTGCAGACTGAGCAGATCCGCTCCCGCTGGACGAGCGGCATGCACCCGGTCACATAGAGGTCTCGATCGGCAAACGCTGTCAGGCGTCGGAGCATCTTGCGTTCAGTTGCCCCGATCACCGTGCAGGTGTTGATGACCACGGCGTCCGCCTCATCTGGTCCGGTCAACCTGCAGCCAAGCCCCTCCAGTATCGCCTCCAACCTCCAGGTGTCGGCATGGTTGTAGGTGCACCCGTAGCTCTCGATGTAGACCCTCTTTCCCTGAAGTTCTTGTATGGTGATGCTAATCGGCTCCCTGCGCCCATTTGAGCTTCCAACATCCCCCGCGCTCGTGCCAACTCGAGGGAGGCTTCCCTTGCCCTGAACCGTTTCCATCGACAACATAATACTTAACCGATGACACTACAAACCTTTTACCTGGATGATAAAAATAGGGTTGCTCGGATGCGGGAATGTCGGGCGTATCATCGCTATGCGTGCCGAAGGCATCCGGATCACTGCAGTCTATGATATCAACCCCGGAAGAGCAGAGGAGCTTGCGGCACTCTGCCACGCGCGGCCATATGCGGACTTTGACGCCTTTATACAGGATGACTTCTCGATCGTTGTGGAGGCTGCCTCGGTCAACGCGGTCCGGCGCTACGGGGAGGCGATCCTCCGGTCGGGAAGGGATATCATCATCCTCTCGGTGGGGGCGCTTGCCGACGATGAGTTTCAGGGGCGCCTCATCGAGATCGCCCGGGAGGGGGGGAAGAAGATCCGTATTCCGAGCGGCGCTGTCGTTGGGCTTGATAACCTCAAGATCGGCCAGGTCTCGCCGCCAAAAAAACTCCTGCTCCGGACGACCAAACCCCCTGCATCCCTTGGGATGACCGCTGAGGCCAGAACAGAGGTATTTAAGGGCCTTGCCCGAGACTGTATAAAGCTATACCCAAAAAATATCAACGTCGCGGTAGCGTTAGGACTGGCTGCCGGCCGGGAAGCCGACGTGGAGCTCTGGGTTGATCCTGCACTGGAGAGGAACGTCCATGAGATATCTGTCGAGGGTGACTTTGGTGAGATCTCTATCCAGGTGAAGAACGTCCCAAGCCCCGATAATCCCGCGACGAGCTACATGGCAGCCCTCTCCATCCTGACGCTTTTGAAGAACCTTGAGAATCCTCTGGTGGTGGGAACATAGCAATAGAAGACGAGATTCGTGCACTGAAAGCCCAAAAGAACGCGATCGTTCTGGTGCATAACTACCAGCCGATGGAGATCCAGGCGCTCGGCGATGTGGTGGGCGATAGCCTCCAGCTCGCAGTCGAGGCGAAGAGGGCTGAAGCAGACCTTATCGTCATCTGCGGCGTTCAGTTTATGGCTGAGACAGCAAAGATACTCAATCCGGAGCGAAAAGTGATCATTCCGGTGCAGGATGCGGGATGCCCTCTCGCTGACTTCCTGACGCCGGAGATGATACGGGAGGCCAAGGAGCGCCATCCCGATGCAGCGGTGGTGGTCTATGTGAACAGCACGGCCGAGGCTAAGGCGCTCGCCGATATCACCTGCACCTCTTCAAATGCGATCCAGGTCGTCGCATCGCTTCCAAACGATACCATTCTCTTCGGGCCGGATGCAAACCTTGCGGCGTACGTCCAGCGGGAGATCCCCGGAAAGACCATCATCCCGGTGCCGCCGGGCGGCCACTGTTACGTCCACGTCGGGTTCACCACCGCCGATGTCGAGGCGGCCAGGGAGAAGGGTAGCATGATCGTCTGCCACCCTGAGTGCCCGCCTGAGATTCAGGAGCGGGCTGACCTGATCGCATCCACGGGCGGTATGACCAAGGGCGCCATGAGTGGAGGTGATTCCTGGTCGGTCTTCACCGAACGAGAGATGGTATGCCGTCTCCGGATGCTCTACCCGGACCAGGTTTTTTATGAGAAGTCCGAGGCGGTCTGTGCGGATATGAAGAAGATATCCATCACTGATCTGTGGCGTGCGCTCGAGTGTGAGGAGTATGAGGTTGTCCTCCCTCGAGAGATCATGGATCGGGCACGTCAGGCGATTGAGCGGATGATCGCTGTTGGGGCGTGAGCATGTGGTCCCGCTTGAGGACCTGCTCCGGTTCATCCGGGAGGACGCGCCGTGGGGAGATGTCACCTCGAGAACGGTCGTCCCTGACGTCGCCTGCCGGGCGGTGGTCGTGGCAAAGGATCATGGGATCATCGCCGGCCTTGCCGAGGCGCGGATGCTCTTTGAGCACTTCGAGGTCATGGTCCGTGAGTGTTCCTCCGATGGCTATCCGGTCACCTCAGGAGAGATCCTCCTCGAACTCGATGGTCCAGCGAGAGCGATCCTCCTCATCGAGCGGACGGCACTCAACATCATCGGGCGGATGAGCGGGATCGCGACCCGGACGAGGGAAGCGGTTGATGCTGTCGCTGCGATCTCTCCAACCGTGCGGGTCGCTGCGACGCGGAAGACTGCTCCGGGTCTCCGGGCGCTGGATAAGAAGGCGGTGATGCTTGGTGGCGGCGATCCGCACCGCTACACACTCTCTGATATGATCCTGATCAAGGATAACCACCTCGCGCTGGTACCGCTTCCTGAGGCGGTTCGGAGGGCGAGGGAAGGGAGCCGCTACGTGATGGTCGAGGTGGAGGTCGAGACGTCGGACGATGCCATCACGGCTGCGGATGCTGGAGCTGACATCATCCTGCTTGATAACATGACGCCTGACGAGGTCTGTGAGGCGGTCAGGGCGCTCTCCGGACGGGGTCTCCGGGATCGAGTGCTCCTCGAGGTCTCGGGGAGGGTTGCCGGTGGCGATCTCTCCAGGTACGCCGCGACCGGTATCGATATCATCAGCATGGGGGCACTCACCCACACGATCAGGAACTTCGATGTGAGTCTGGATATCCTGGGTGAAGCACCCGATCTGCCCTGAACGTTGAAGTCAGAGTTGTCCGGGAAGGGTCGGGGGTTCAGAGATCCTTCTCTGTTTTGACCGATTCTTCATAAGCCCCGCCTGTGAGCGCGGGGTAGTTGACGACTGACCCGGGAGAGATGGGTGGGGGGTCAGGGTGCTGAGGAGGATACCTCCTCCGCAAGCTCATTCAGGAACGGCATCAATCCCTTGACGTAGGCTACGGGGTTACCCTCACCCATCTCAGTCTCCCCGTAGGCAACGACCTCGACGATCAGCGGGAGCTCATCCATGCGCTGACTGAAGAGTGGATCCATCTCGGTGGCGAACTTGAGGAACGCATCCAGCCTGACGAACGGGCGCTCCAGGTCCGGGACGTCACTGTATTCCTGCAGATCTTTTTGGAGCGTGGAGAACCTGGCCAGATCTTCCTCGAAGTAGAGGAAGATACGGAGGCTGTGGCGCCGTCCTATCTTGTCGAGCTCCCTGATGTCGATCTTTGCCCCCGGGGTTATGCCAAGACGTTCCAGGTCTGGTGGGAACGCCGTACCCTCCGATGTACCGGTTGGACTCTCCATGGTATGGTGAAGGCCGCGAAAGTAGAAAAAAGCATCTCTCTGGGGATATCCGCTCCTCCTGGAGATCCCAGGTCTGCGGCAAAACCTTATACTGCAACGCCCCAAAATGGATATGAGGTGGCCTATGGCAGGAAGGGATTCGCCGGTACCGGGGCAGGGGAAGACTGATCTCGGTTGGGAGCAGAAACTCTACAGGCACCTGGCGATGCTGGAGTCGGGGGATCTCAATGAGCGGTGGCGGGCTGCAGAGATGCTCGGGGAGATGGGCGATCGCCGGGCATTGCATTCGCTGATCCGGGCACTGGATGACAAATACGTTGAAGTGCGATGGAAGGCGACGGAGGCCCTTGGAGTCATCGATGAACGTGAGCCTGTGCTCCCCCTGATACGTAGCCTGGAGGATGAGAATTCCTGGGTCCGAATGGGTGCGGCGTGGGCACTCGGCACGATCGGTGATCCCCGGGCCGTCGAGCCGCTGATACGGGTGCTTGACGATCCAAAATCTCGCGTCCGGAGGATGGCAGCATGGGCACTCGGGCGGATAGGCAACCCCCGGGCCTGGGAGCCCCTGGTGCGCCATCTCGGAGATGCCAACCGCGATGTCAGGCTTGCGGCCCGGCAGGCGCTCGATGATATCGGGACCGAGCGGGAGATCTCGAGCGTGTGATGGGGTGCCCATCGGCCTATGCACCCCGAGACTGCCCCTCCCCTGTCACTCTGCTTTCAATATGGCTGTAAAGGGCGCGAAGAGGGGCAAACACCCCCGAAGATCTCTCGAATGTACGATTTGACAACGAGCACTAGCCACGCAGACTCTCCGTGAGTGCCCCCCCCGAAAAGCCCCATCAGAAACCGGCTACACCGCCCGCTGGTGACCGGACCAGATCACGATTGGATCGGTGGCTTCCCTGGCTGACGTTAAGCGCCCTCGATCATGACCACGGGGTGCCTGCCCTCAACGTCTCCGCCCTGACGGGTCCTGTGGCCGCGAGTCCAGCATCTCTCTGCATGCTGGGCAGAGCATCTTCCTCTTCCGGTCCAGCTCATCCAGAGTCCGCGGCCGAAACATGACGCACTCGGGGTTTTCGCAGTGTCCGAGGCCAAGGAGGTGTCCGAGTTCATGTGCCCCTTCTTTTGCGGTCCGGTCGATCAGGTCGATATCATCCGGCACTCTGCCGTAGTAGTCGTTCCTGAGGCGGGCCATGGAGACGACGGCGACGCCGCTTGCCGGCCTCGCAAGGCCAAAGACGAAGTCGCATCCATTGATGTAGAGGTCACGTGGGGTGACGAGCAGCAGGGAGCCGGAGATCTCGTACCTGCGGGTGAGGATATCCTGCAGGCGGTCGAGGATCTTTTGAGCATCGTGCTGGTTGCGTGCCCGGTTGTAGCCGTCAACCATGAACGGGTACTCGACGAACTCGGTACCCTCTCCGAGGATCATCTCAATCATCCGGGCGACCGGGACCTCGATGCCCTCCGGCCGCTCCCGGTCCCAAAGAATATTGATGCTCATTGCATACCTTCTGGGTAATGCACCACCATAAAAGTATTGAGCGGAGTATCGGGGAGTATATAGCCATCCGCTACCGGAAGGCCGTTGAGGTGGGTATCGGTGACAATCCCGATGCCGCCTGGGTTATTGAGGCTGCTGGAGCCCTCGCCCTCTGCACCGACATCAGACCCGGCATCCGCCACGACGGGCTCACTGTGGTGACTGACGATATATTTGAGCCAGATATCAGGCTCTATGAGGGGGCTGACCTGATCTACGCTCTGCGGCCCGGTGTGGAGATGGTGCCCCCGCTGATCGCCCTTGCCGCTCTGATCGACTGCGATCTTCTGATCTATCATCTGGGATACGAGGTGTATGGAGATGGGGGGGAGATCGTGGGCTGCGGCCCGGTGGTACTCCATCGCTACCACCGGGGCGCCCGCCTCCAGTGAGGCCCGCTCCCCTTCCGCACGGCACGATATACCGAACCCGCTTGGCAGCGCTGCCCGGGTGCCCTGAGATGCCACAAGATAGGATATGGTATCAGCGGACCCTACCCTTGCCCGATATGCCGCAGGCCGCGTGAACGGCTCAGCGGCAGGTCGAGTTCACCCATCTCCACCAGGGCTATCGGGGTTGCGTGGTGCTCAGGGTCTGCGCTGATCCCCCTGATCAGGGAGGCAAACCCTCTCGGAGTTTCTTCTACCGTATTATCGTCTGCAACACGTGTATTATCTGTGTTGTTGTCGCTGCTTGCCTAAAGCACGGAAAAACCAAAGATCCAGGGCCGGATTTCGCGATGCAGATCGGACGGAGCGGGAGCTGACATATTGAAAGTAGGGGCAGCGGGAGAGAGCTTTTGCCCCACCCCCACAGGAGTATACCTCCCACGGTCCAGGGTATAGGGATACGCCCCGGGTACGGCCTTTCCCCGGGTATCGCCACGACTGCCCCCGCCCCCACGGGTGTATATCCCCCACGGTCCAGCGTATGGGGAGAACCTGAAGAAAGAACTGGTGTGTGGGTTCGCTCTCCCGGGTACGGCCTTTCCCCGGGTATCGCCTGCACTACCCCTTCCTGGGGTGGAGGATGCTGGCATATTGAAAGTAGAGACAGGGGAGGGGGCTTTTTGCCCCCTCCCCGTCAGCCCCACCCCCGTGGGGATATCCCCCACGGTCCAGCGTATGGGGAGAACCTGAAGAAAGAGCTGGCGCGTGGGTTTATTCTCCCGGGTACGGCCTTTCCCCGGGTATCGCCTGCACTACCCCTTCCCGGGGAGAGGAGGGATGCCGGCATATTGAAAGTAGAGACGGGGGAGGGGGTTTTTTGCCCCACCCCCACAGGAGTATGCCTCCCACGGTCCAGGGTATAGGGATACGCCCCGGGTATCGCCTGCACTACCCCTTCCCGGGGCGGGGGATACCGACATATTGAAAGTAGAGACGGGGGAGGGGGTTTTTTGCCCCACCCCCACAGGAGTATGCCTCCCACGGTCCAGGGTATAGGGATACGCCCCGGGTACGGCCTTTCCCCGGGTATCGCCTGCACTACCCCTTC
>FZPS01000023.1_pt235 | contig 14433 bp, 15 predicted proteins | sample 1817821 | NCBI WGS metagenome assembly FZPS01 (sample SAMEA104158645, study PRJEB21678) | metagenome | place: Germany | collected 2015-04-21 | reverse complement strand
TAGATAAAATTCTGAAAACAATGGAGTGAAAAATATGCGTGCGGAACTGATCATGATTGGTACAGAGCTGTTGCTGGGCGAAATAGTGGACACCAATGCCTCCTTCCTGGCCAGAAATCTGGCGGATTTAGGCATCGATGTCTATTATAAGTCAACAGTGGGAGATAATCTGCAGCGGGGGGCAGGCGTGCTTGCTCAGGCACTTGGGCGCAGTGATGCGGTGATAATCAGCGGCGGTTTGGGCCCCACCGATGACGATTTGACCCGTGAGATTGTCAGCGAGGTGATGGAGTCCCCTCTGCAGGAAGATAGGGAAGCCCTTGCCGAGCTGGAAGAGTGGTTTGCTGAACGTTACGGCGAGGCGCAAATGCCTCCCCATAATCGGAAGCAGGCACTCTTCCCCAAGGGAAGCGAGATTATACCCAATCCGGTGGGGACCGCCCCTGGCTTTTACCTCGAGAAGGACGGCAAGATGGTAATTGCCCTCCCTGGGGTCTCTCAGGAGCTGAAAGCGATGTTCACTGCAACAGTTGCTCCGCTCCTTGCCCGGAAGAGTCTGGGGAGGATTTTGGTCACCAGGAATCTCCATTTTGTGGGTGTCGGTGAATCGCGTCTGGCTGAGATTTTGGCTGACCTCCTCCGTGAGCAAACCAACCCAACTTTGGCTCTTTACGCTTCCGGAGGAATTGTACGGGTCAGGATGGCCGTGAAGGCCCGCAGCAGGGAAGAAGGCCTTGCAATGATGGCTCCGGTGGAGGGAATAATCCGATCCCGGACCAAAGACTATCTGTTCGGGACGGATAATCAGAGCCTGGAGGAGGTAGTGGCGCAGCAGCTGATTGACAAGGGTGTTACCCTGGCCCTGGCAGAATCGTGCACAGGCGGGCTGATCGGTCATCTTCTTACGAATGTTCCCGGCAGCTCTGCCTTTTTGAACCGCGGCTATGTGGTTTACAGCAATCAGGCTAAAATGGAGGATTTGGGAGTAAGCGAAGCAACGCTGGAACGGTATGGCGCAGTGAGCGAAGAATGTGCCAGGGAAATGGCTGAAGGAGCCCGATCCCGGGCCAGGACTGATTTGGCTCTGGCAGTTACAGGCATAGCGGGCCCCGGCGGGGGAACGGATGCCAAGCCTGTTGGACTGGTATACATTAGTCTGGCCTCTGCTGGTGATACTATTGTACAGCGACATCTATGGAAAGGCACGCGCGAACAGGTCAAGAACAGGACTGCCCTCATGGCATTGCGCCTGCTTTGGCAAGCAAGCGTGACCTAGAGTCTCCAGCAGAAGGAGGGTGCACATGCAGCAGCTTACCAGGGACCGGCGTAGGCATCTACCGGTCCTTTTCGTTTTCTTCGGCCTAATTCTGTTTCTGAACCTCTTTTCAGCTTCGGACTATCAATTGCTGTCGGCAGTGGTAAAGTTAAGGATCGCTGTAGGTTACGCACCCGAAACCAGGATAATCCTTCCTCCAGTAGGGCAAATCGGCGCCTCCACCCACTGGCTGCCGGTACGTTTGAGTGTTGAACTGAGAAGCGTTGACCTGGGACAGCTGCAGACACTGGTTTTTTCGCCTGCCCTGGACCCGGATGCACTTCTCCGAGCGGTGTGGGAAGGCAGCCTGCGCATTCTTGTCCTCTTTGCGATTAGACTGGTTGGCTTGGGCGCCGCGGGGCCCCTTCTGCTGAATTACTGCGCGGGGGAACGAAATCCGAAGAAGCTGGTGCAAAGCGGTGCAGCAGGTGCTCTGCTGGTGATGCTCCTTATAGCGCTGCTTTATTTCACCTTTGATGTCACCGGTTTTGAGCGACTAGAGTATGAGGGCATGATTCAAGCGGCTCCCTGGGTCCTCAGCATGGCCTGGGAAGCTTTTGATCAAGTAGAAGAACTGGGCAGCCGCGTACAGGCCCTGGCCGGAAACCTTTATTCCCTCCTGCAGGAAGTTGAGAACTTGGGCCCCCTCGGGCTGGTGCAGGCGGATGTTACTGTGCTGCATGTTTCGGACATTCACAACAACCCGGTTGCGTACAACTTTGCCAAGCAGGTGGTTGACAGTTTCCCTGTGGACTTTATCATGGATACCGGGGATCTGACGGATTGGGGCACTGCCTTGGAAATGGAGATTGCCAAGCGCATTGAGGATGTAAGGCTGCCTTACCTGTTCGTCACCGGCAATCACGACTCGCCGGAGGTGCTGAAAAAGCTGTCTGCTATCGCAAATGCTGTGCTGATCAGCCAGGAAGAGACTGCAGTAGCGGGCCTGCGCATAGCGGGAACCGGCGATCTGGTGGCAGACAGCTTCTTGGCCACCCCGGCCTCGCCTGCGGAAAATACAGCCTACGCCCGTGAACTGAATAAAAGATGGTCCGAAGTCGAGGAGCGTCCGGATATTTTCATGGTCCACAATCACCTGGTTGCCGAGGCCCTGGAACCGGGGCTGTTTCCGGTAGTGGCCTACGGCCACACCCATGCTTGGGGAGTCAAGGAACGGGACGGCACTGTATACAGCAATGCCGGCACAACGGGTGCGGCAGGCATCCGGGGTTTTCAGGCCAGGGAACCCTTGCCCTACAGTCTGTCCTTGTTGTATTTCAGCCGGGATGAAGGAGGACGTTTACGCTTGCAGGCAGTGGACGGAGTTCATGTCACCGGACTGGGCACCAGTTTTTCTTTGCACAGAACCTTTGTACAAAGCAGGAATAGCGATGACAGTGTAGAAGTAGTACGCTGATATCCAATAGGTGGCAATGCTTTCTGGGGGGAAACGCGAAGGGCTATGCGAGATCTGCGGGACAGGTCTTGTTTGGCAGTTTCTCCTTTTTCTATGGTTCAGGGGCGAACATCTGTTTTTGACTGAAAGGAGCGGTTTCAAGAGTGACGAGTGAGAAGCAAAAAGCATTGGAACGGGCTGTTCTTGATATTGAAAAGCAATACGGCAAAGGCGCCATTATGAAGCTGGGAGACACGGTCTCCAGAAGTATTGAAGTGATTCCCACAGGTTCTCTCTCACTTGATATTGCTTTAGGGGTAGGAGGCGTTCCACGGGGGAGAATTATTGAGATTTACGGTCCTGAATCATCTGGTAAGACCACCTTGGCCCTGCATATAATAGCCGAGGTTCAAAAGGCAGGCGGCATTGCCGCCATCGTCGATGCGGAGCATGCGCTGGATGCAGGCTATGCCAAGAACTTGGGCGTCGATACCGACAACCTTTTGATCTCCCAGCCCGACCACGGCGAACAGGCGCTGGAAATCACTGAACACTTGGTACGCAGCGGCGCAGTTGAAGTGGTAGTAGTAGACTCTGTCGCGGCCTTGGTGCCTAGAGCGGAAATTGAAGGGGAAATGGGAGACTCCCATGTGGGGCTGCAGGCTCGCCTCATGTCCCAGGCGCTGCGAAAACTCACTGCCGCAATTGGCAGATCGAACTGTACAGTAATTTTTACGAACCAGTTGCGTGAAAAAATTGGTGTAATGTTTGGCAACCCGGAAACGACCCCCGGCGGAAGGGCGCTAAAGTTCTACGCTTCAGTCCGCCTGGATATTCGCCGCATTGAAACCCTCAAGAAGGGCAATGAGATGATCGGCAACCGCACCAGAGTTCGAGTTTTGAAAAATAAGGTGGCACCTCCCTTCAAAGAGGCAGAGTTTGATATTATTTACGGTTTGGGGATTTCCCGCCACGGCGATATCCTAGATTTAGCAGCTGAGCTGGATATTGTTAATAAGAGCGGTTCATGGTATTCCTATGGTGACCTGCGCCTTGGGCAGGGACGGGAGAATGCCCGTGAGTTTCTGCTGAGCAACCCTGAGTTGACAGATGAAATCGAGCAAAAAGTTCGTGTGGCCAAAAACTTGGTCAAGCCTGAGGAAGTGAAGGAAGAAGTTGGAACCAAAAAGGACTGATGCCAAGGCCCATGCACTAAGATTGCTGACCATCAGGGACCGCAGCGAAAAGGAACTGAAGGACCGCCTGGAAAGCCGCTTTTCGCAGGAGGAGACTTTGGAGGCCCTGGATTATCTGAAGAAACTGGGCTACCTGGATGACCTGCGTTTTGCCGAAAACTATGTGCAGTACCGCAATCGGAACAGGCCCACCGGCAACTACCTGCTTCAGTTTGAGCTGCGCAACAAAGGAGTTGCCGATGACTATATCGAGCAGGTTCTCAATCCGCCGGATGTCGAGTATGAGCTCGCCCTATCCCTGGCCAGGCAGCGCCTGGGCCGGCTGGAAAAAGTTGAGGCCCTGGCCCGAGTCAGAAAACTCTACGGACTGCTTCAGCGCAGGGGTTTTCCCGCACATCTGGCAAGAAGAGCTGTTGGGGAACTGCTTGACAGTGATCTTGAAAATGAATACAATTAAATGTAGGTTGTATCTCTGACAACCTTGGTTATTCGAAAACGAAATGAAAAGTCTTTTGAAAACGCAACGGAAAAAAGCTGAGTTTCGGCTCGGCTTTCTTTTCTAAGGTTTTGTGAAAGGAGGAGGTGAACAGTATCGATTTATTGATTGAGCTAATTAAATATGGAGTGATTGCAGTTATTGGCGTGGCTGCGGGATACTTCATTCGCAAGGTGTCTGCTGAGGCAACCATCAAGTCAGCGGAGGAAGAAGCTCGACGGATTTTGCAGGAAGCGGAACGTGATGCAGAGACGAAAAAGCGCGAAGCTTTGGTCGAAGCACGTGAAGAGATTCACAAGTCGCGGGCTGAGGTCGAAAAGGAGTCACGGGAGCGCCGTGCTGAACTGAACCAGCTGGAACGCAGGCTTTCGCAGAAAGAAGAAACGCTGGATAAACGCAGCGACTCTTTGGAGCGCAAAGACGAGATGCTTCAGCGCAAACTCCGCGAGGTGGAGCAAAAGCAGGCCGAAGTGAATGAACTTCTCGAAAAGCAGCGCACGGAACTCGAACGCATCTCTCATCTCACCACTGAACAGGCGCGGGAGCTGATCCTGAAGACTGTGGAAGATGAGGTGAAGCACGAAACTGCAATTCTCATTCGTGAACTGGAGAATCAAGCACGGGAAACAGCGGAGAAGCAAGCCCGTGATATTATCTCCCTGGCGATTCAGCGTACGGCAGCCGACCACGTTGCAGAATCAACAGTTTCGGTTGTGCCGCTCCCCAATGATGACATGAAGGGGCGCATCATCGGCAGGGAAGGTAGAAATATTCGAGCTCTAGAGACCTTGACAGGCATCGATTTGATTATTGACGACACGCCTGAAGCGGTAATTCTTTCCGGATTTGATCCTGTGCGCAGGGAAATCGCCCGCATTGCACTGGAGCGTTTAATCGCAGACGGCCGCATTCATCCGGCCCGAATCGAGGAAATGGTAGAGAAGGCCCGCAAAGAGGTAGACGCAGTAATCAGAGATGCAGGCGAACAGGCTACTCTAGATGCGGATGTTCATGGTTTGCATCCGGAACTTGTCAAACTGTTAGGAAGACTACGTTTTCGAACTAGCTATGGTCAGAATGTGTTAAAGCATTCAGTTGAAGTGGCTCATTTGGCAGGTATTATGGCAGCAGAGCTTGGCGTTGATGCCAGACTGGCCCGCCGGGCAGGTTTGCTCCATGATATCGGGAAAGCCGTTGACCACGAGATTGAAGGAACCCATATTGAAATTGGAATTGAGCTGTTGCGCAAGTACAAAGAGAATGATGATGTCATCCATGCAATGGCCTGCCATCATGGTGATTATGAGGCTGAAAGCGTGGAGGCTGTGTTGGTTGCAGCAGCAGATTCTATTTCGGCAGCACGACCTGGAGCACGGCGGGAGACTTTGGAAAGTTACATCAAACGTCTGCAGAAGTTGGAGGAGATAGCATCATCCTTCGACGGCGTAGACAAATCCTATGCTATTCAGGCAGGTCGAGAAGTGCGGATTATGGTGAAGCCGGACAAGGTCAATGACGCTACCGCGGTACAATTGAGCCGCGATATAGTTAAACGCATTGAAGCGGAGCTTGAGTATCCCGGTCAGATCAAAGTGACCGTGATCCGTGAAACCCGTGCCGTGGAGTATGCTAAGTAAAACCAGGCTGCAGCCTGGTTTTAATTTTCCAATGCTGGGAGGGGTACAGATGGAATACGAAGGCAGTCAAGTGGATCTATTTATCGCAGTCTTGGTTCGATTCCCTCAGATCAGTGCCATACATTATGAGCCGGAAACAAATGCGCTGCGCATAGCATTCATGCTGAAAGCAAAGGAACAGGATCTTCCCGGTTTTGTACGCAGTCTAAATTCACATCTTGCCCTCTTCCACCGCCTGAGGCAGGACTCTGTCGCTGTTGCCTCTGTGAAACATGCCAAAGCAGGCGAGTTTGCCACTGTGGAGGTGACCAGGGATTTGGCTAGTCTGTCCCTTGGTGAGTTAAACTTGATCGTGTCGCTTGTATCCGATTATTTTGGAGACGCTGTTGTGCAGGAGGAACAGGCTATGGCGGAAGAGGACCTCTTTGAACAGGAGTTTCTCATCGATGCCTTGTTGATGTCCGGCTCCTGGCGATTTCGCGAACGTTTAACGGGGTTCCGTGAAAACGGCCGAGTTTTGGTGTACAGCGTCCCCCTTGGGGTGAGAGAATCATGAATGTACTGGTGTTAGGGGATATCTTCGGCAGGCCGGGGCGGAAAATTGTCGCAGAACACCTGCCTGATCTGCAGGAGAAGTACCGGCCCGGGCTCATCATCGCTAACGGCGAAAACGCTGCAGGGGGCTTTGGACTGACCCGGAAGGTGGCTGAAGAGCTGTTTTCCCTGGGAATCCATGTCCTGACCAGCGGCAACCATATTTGGGACCAAAAGGAAATGTACACATATATTTGCCAAGAGCAGCGTATTCTTAGACCAGCGAACTATCCGCCGGAGGTTCCAGGTTCATCAGTTTTCATTCACAGGAACGGCGATTGGGTTGTGGCAGTTGTAAACCTGATCGGACGGGTTTTTATGGCTGACTATGATTGCCCATTCCGCACTGCTGATGCGATCTTGGCTGACTTGCCGGATGATGTCACCAATGTGATCGTTGATTTCCATGGTGAAGCCACATCGGAAAAGATCGCCCTGGCCCGCTATTTAGACGGCCGCATCAGTGCCCTGGTCGGTACCCACACCCATGTGCTAACCGCCGACGAACAGATTTTGCCGAAAGGAACCGCCTATATCACAGATTTGGGGATGTGCGGACCTGTGGATGGGATTCTAGGAGTGGATCCGCAGGCTGTTATTAACAAATTTTTGACTCAGCTGCCGGTCCGTTTTTCGGTGGCCAAAGGACCGGCAACATTGACCGGTGTTGTGATTACGCTTAAAGAAGATGGAACTGCAGAGAGAATCTTGCGGGTGAAAGTTTAATAAATTTTCATAAAAGGAGGATTTTCCCAGTAAATATCTAATAAGCTAATAACATGGATTAATTTAGTGGTAGCGTTTTCACCAAAGGAGGTCACCTTAACATGGAAGTATTAAAGGTATCGGCAAACTCTATACCAAACAAAGTCGCCGGTGCACTTGCCGGCAAAGTGCGTGAAGAAGGACGGGCTGAAGTCCAGGCTATTGGAGCTGGCGCGCTGAATCAGGCTGTCAAGGCGGTGGCAATAGCGAGAGGCTTCGTGGCCCCAAGTGGAGTGGATCTCATATGTATTCCTGCATTCACCGACGTTACGATTGACAGTGAAGAACGGACGGCGATCAAATTGATTATAGAGCCAAGGTAAGGACTTGGTTAAGCGCATACAGCCTGCCTCAGTCGGCAGGCTGTATTCATTGGCAAGCCTTAGAGCGGAGGTTATCTTATGTTAATTTTTGACGCCCATGTTGATACACTTTCTCGCCTCCTCGGCAGCGGCCGGTCCCTGGCTGAAAACCAAGGCCACGTTGATCTGGCCAAGTTGCGCCAAAGAAAGAAGGGGGCCCAGTTTTTCGCTGCCTTTGTCGACCCCAGGTGCTACCACGGCAAGGCACTGCACAGCACCATGGAGATGCTGGATCTGTTTTGGAGGTGGATGGAAGAATATCCCGGCGATTTGGCCTTTGCCGGATCTGGACAAGATATCCTGGAAGTCCACAGCAGCGGAAGGGTTGCCTCCCTGCTGGCAATTGAAGGGGGCGAAGCGTTAGAAGGCAGCCTGGCTAACCTGCGCATGTTCTACCGGCTTGGGGTAAGGCTCCTGACCTTGACCTGGAATCACCGCAACGATCTGGCGGCGGGGCAGGGGGAAGGACCCGGCGGAGGGGGACTGAGCAGGTTTGGAGAAGCGGTGGTTGCCGAGATGAATAAGCTTGGCATGCTTGTTGATGTATCCCACCTGAACGAACAGGGATTCTGGGATGTGCTGCGCATCAGCGACGCGCCTATCATTGCTTCCCATTCCAATGCGCGGGCGCTATGCGACCATCCCCGCAACTTGACAGATCAGCAGATTGCTGCACTGGCGGAAAGGGGCGGGGTCATCGGCGTAAACTTTTACCCCCATTTCCTGGTCAAGGAGCGCCAAGCAACCATTCACGATGTGATCGAACAAATTGAACACCTGGTGAAGGTGGGCGGGGTGGGTTGCGTGGCGTTAGGCTCGGACTTTGACGGCATCTCCGGAACTCCCCTTGGTTTGGAACACTGCGGAAAGGTCCCGGAAGTGGCAGAGATCTTGAAAGAAAGAGGATACACCGGCTCTGAAGTGGAGAAGATCATGGGCGGGAATCTCTTGAGACTCTGTCAGACTGTGTTGGATTAATCGAAGGCTCAAGGGGGCATCCTAGGGAAAAAAGGAGGTTCTCTATTGGGTTCGGTTGTAAAAGTCATTGAACTTGTAGGTGAATCGGATCAAAGCTGGGAAGCTGCGGTCCAGACAGCTGTCAAGGAAGCAGCCAAGACCGTCCGGGGAATTACCGGCGTGGAAGTTTTGAACTGGACAGGGCAGGTCAGCCCCGAAGGCGATATTACAGGCTATCGGGCCGATGTCCAGATAGCGTTTCGAGTAGAAAACTGATTTCTTCACATCCCTAAAACGGCTTAGGATAACTAGGCCGTTTTTTGGTTATACTGTTCCTAGCAAACAGAGAAGTAGGTGATTGATCTGGATTGGATGGGTGCTGTTGTACGTTTTATTGTATCTGCTTTGGTGTTAATGCTGGTAGGCTTTTTACTCCCCGGCTTCAAAGCGCTGTCATTTTTCCACGCTCTCTTCGCAGCGGTAGTGATTGCAGTGCTGGGCTGGGTGGTTGAAAGTCTGCTTGGCAAGAATGTATCGCCTTACGGGCGCGGTGTGGTAGGGTTCATCGTCTCAGCCATCACTATTTGGATCGCCCAGTTTATCGTCCCTGGTATGGAGGTTTCGATTGTAGGAGCGTTGCTGGCAGCTTTCGTGATAGGTATCATCGACCTTTTTGTGCCTACGGCTTTGCGTTAAACCGCTGAAAAGCAAACACGCCCCGCATAAGAGCGCCGCTCTGTTTCAGGGGCGGTTTTTTTCAAGGGAGTGATGGCGTGACCAGAAACCTGAATGAGGTGTTAGCACAGCTCGAGGAGAGGCTTGGCTACGAAGTAACCTTTGATCTGATCATTCGCAGGCTAAAGGTGGCCCATAAACAAGCTGCCCTGGTTTTTCTCGACGGCTTCGTCAACGATGTTGCCACAATCCATATCATGCGGTCACTGCAGACCATTCCGCGTATGGGTATAACATCAGGAGCCCTTGAGCAGCTGCTGCAGGAGTATGTTCCCTTCTTTGAGGTCAGCATCGCAGACAGCCTTGAGGCCGGAATCGATGAACTGCTCTGCGGCACAATGCTCCTGATCATTGACGGCGTAAGCGACCTGGCAGTCCTGGATGTTCGCCAGTATGTGACGCGGGGTTCCGAGGAACCGACTCTGGAAAAGGTGACCCGCGGTTCCCGGGACGGGTTTGTGGAAACGGCATTGTTCAATGTCAATCTGATTCGCAGGCGTATCCGCGATCCCAATCTGCGTTTTGAGTCGCTGAAAGTCGGCCTGCGTTCCAAGACGGATGTGGTGGTAGGTTACATTGAGGATATTGCCGATCCCAGTCTGGTTCAGGAGGTCAAGAGCCGCATTGAGGCCGTCAAGCGGGATGCCATCCCCATGGGCGGCAAGAATCTGGAAGAATACATCCTGGGTACAGTGTTTAATCCGCTGCCGGTAACACGTTACACCGAACGTCCTGACGTAGCTGCAGCGCATCTGCTGGAGGGACATATTGTTATCATTGTAGACACCACTCCCTTTGTACTCTTGGTGCCTGTCACTGTCTGGCACTTTACTCAGCACGCGGAAGAGTACTTTCAAAACCCGCCTGTAGGCACCTATCTGCGCTGGGTGAGAAGTTTCGGCATCTTAGGTTCACTAGTTCTTCTGCCCCTCTGGTACCAGCTGGCAGTGAGCGCCAACCTGCCGGAATGGCTGGCCTTTATCGGGCCGAAGGATCCCGGGCGTCTGGACCTTTGGTTTCAGCTGCTGCTGCTGGAAATCGGGCTGGATCTAATCAGAATGGCGTTGATTCATACGCCGGATTCACTGGCTACATCCTTAGGTCTAGTGGGCGCCATCATTCTGGGTGACTTGGCGGTGTCAGTGGGACTTTTCACAGGTGAGGCGATTTTGTATACCGCCATTGTGGCAATCTGCAGCTTTGCTACACCCAGCATAGAATTTGGCAACGCCATTCGTCTCTTCCGCTACGTGTTGTTTTTTGGAGCGGTCATCGCAGGCTGGTGGGGCCTTGGTGCAGCCTTGATCATCATCCTGCTGGTGTTTGGCCTCACCAAATCCTTTGGCATACCCTATCTCTGGCCCCTGCTGCCCTTTGACGGTCCTGCCCTGCTACGGGTGATCTTCAGGTACCCGATTCCGCAGGTGGCAATCAGGCCGCGCCTGACCAAGCCCCAGGACATTCGGGCTCAGAAGAAGCGAAACAAAGGGGGGCGTTAATATTAGAGAAATAGGGATACCCAGAGCTCTGTACTATTTTCAATACCATGCTTTGTGGCGGTGTTTCTTTGAGAGTTTGGGCTTTAGGGTAGTCGTTTCTCCGCCTACCAACAAGCAAATCCTGGAGTGGGGCCTAAACGCATGCGTAGACGGTGCATGCCTGGCAGTGAAAAGCATGGTGGGTCACTCCCGGGCCTTGTCTGAACAGGGCATTACACTCTTGTTTGTGCCTAAAATAGTCAGCGTCGCCCCTGGTGAGTATACCTGTGCGAACTTTTTGGGACTGCCCGATCTGCTCAGGCAGTACCTGCCCTCATCGACAACCATCCTAGCCCCAACCCTTGACGCCCGAAAGAGTCTCGGTGCCCTGACCCAGAGCTATGTGCGCCTGGGTCTGCCCTTTGCCTCCCGTGGTGCTGTGAAACGTGCCTGGCGGGCCGCCTGTCAGGCACAGCAGACCCTGGAAAAGTCCCTCCAAGCAACCCAGCCTCACAGGGGCAGGCTGCGGATATTGCTGCTGGGTCCGCGCTACCTAATCGATGATGCCTACCTGAGCAACAACCTCTACAGCCACCTGCAGACACTAGGTGCTGAGCTGCATACCTCTGCCCAGGTTCCCGAAACAGTGGCCAGGGAGCTCGGCAAAGCCCTGGACAAACCCCTCTTCTGGTCGGATACCCGGCGTTCAGTCGGCGCGTTGGAGCACTTCATCCAGAGAGTTGACGGCGTGATTAATGTCGCTCCCTTTGGCTGCGGTGCGGAATCTTTTGCCAGTGCCCTCATTGCCAGGCGATGCCGGGAGAAGAAAGTGGCTATGCTGGACCTAATTGTTGATGAACATACTAGCGAGGTGGGAATAATCACACGTTTGGAGGCCTTTTGCGATTTGCTGGAAAGGAAAAAAAGCGGATGAGAGTCACTTTTCCCCATTTGGGAAACGCCTATATCGCAATAGAAGCTCTTCTTCAGGGCCTGGGGCACGAGCCCGTCACTCCGCCCTTAAGCACCAAGCGCACCATTGAATGGGGAAGCCGGTTCAGTACCGAAGACATCTGCCTTCCTTTTAAGACGATTCTCGGCAACATGCTGGAAGGGATTGAGCTTGGTGCAGACAGTGTGTACATGCTTGGGGGCTGGGGACCCTGCCGCCTGGGCTATTATGCCGAGATTCAAAGGATAATTCTTCTTGATCTTGGCAAGCAGGTGGAGTTCGTTACGTTGGAAGTGCCCCGGGGAAACTGGGGCCTGGCCAGGGAAAGGCTGCGGAGCATCTTTGGTTCTGCACGGATCCGGCATTTGTTCAGGGGGTGTCAGCTGGCCTGGGCCAAGCTGAGTGTCCTTGAAGAAGTGGAGAATCTGTCCTTACAGGCAAGGCCCAGGGAAAAAGAACGGGGTTCAGTCTCGCGCTTTCTAGAAGGCCAGCTGCAGAAAATCAGGCTGGCCCAGAGCGTAAAAACCCTGCGTGAACTGAAAGAGGAAACCGAGGCAGGACTGCAGGATCTCATGGACCGAGTATCATCCCATGCGGTTCTGCGGGTGGGGATTGTGGGGGAGATCTACACTGTTGTGGAGCCTATTGTAAACCTGCGGCTGGAGGAGCGCTTAGGCTCCCTGGGCGTGGAAGCGGTGCGTACCATCAGCCTGAAGGAATGGATTGAGGACCATGTGTTTAAAAATGCCCTCGGGCTGTATAATCAAAACTCCCTGTTGAGGTCAGCAGCAGGTTACTTACACAGTTTCGTCGGGGGCCACGGACTGGAAAGCGTGGCCCGCAGCGCCGAGCTGTCAGGCTGCCTGGACGGCATCATCCACATCTATCCCCTCGCCTGCATGCCTGAAATTATGGCCCATGGCATCTTGCCGCAGGTCAGTGCCGATAAGCAAATCCCAATTCTATCCCTGGTCGTTGACGAGCACGCAGGGGAGACAGGTTTTCAAACCAGACTGGAGGCCTTTGTTGACCTTCTGCAGAGGAGAATTTATCAATGTCAGGACGGAAGAAAGTATATTTAGGTGTTGATGTGGGCAGTGTCAGTACGAATTTTGTGCTGCTGGATGCTGGGCGTACAGCTTCGGACGGAGTAGTCTGGAAGAAGTACCTGCGGACCAACGGAGCGCCGGTGGAGACGTTGAAAAAAGGGCTGGCAGCCATTGAACAGGAAGGAAAGTGGGAAATCCAAGGGGCAGGCACCACCGGCAGCGGACGGGCGTTGGCCGGGGCTATGCTAAATGCCGATGTGGTGAAGAATGAGATAACCGCGCATGCCGCTGCAGCCCTTAGCGAAAACCCTGAGGTTGCTACTATTATCGAAATCGGCGGACAGGACTCCAAGCTGATTATCCTCAGGGACGGGGTGGTAGTGGACTTTGCCATGAACACTGTCTGCGCAGCAGGCACCGGTTCCTTTTTGGACCAGCAGGCCGGCAGGCTGAACATACCTATTGACAGGTTTGGAGCCCTTGCTCTGCAGAGTACAAGTCCGGTGCGGATTGCCGGTCGCTGCACTGTGTTTGCCGAATCGGACATGATTCACAAGCAGCAGCTGGGACACAGAACGTGTGATATCGTTGCGGGGCTTTGCGCATCGATGGTTCGCAACTACCTCAGCAACCTGGCCAAGGGCAAGGAACTGAAGCCTCCGATCTTTTTTCAAGGCGGCGTTGCAGCCAATGTAGGCATGCAGCGCTTCTTCGCAGATACCCTCCGCTTGCCGATCCTTATTCCCAGGCACTTCGATGTGATGGGCGCCATCGGCATTGCCCAGATTGCCAGGGAGACCTTGGAAAGCCAAGGGAAACAGTCCGGCTTTGTGGGCCTGGATGTGCTGCACAGTGAGTTTGTCAATGAGGGATATGTGTGTCAGCTTTGCCCGAACCAATGCGAAATTGTGGAGATCTGGCGCGACGGAGTATTTCTGGCCAGCTGGGGTTCTCGCTGCGGCCGCCAGGGTCAGTATAATGCTAGCGGTTGAATACACTTTGTGATACTATGAAGAGGAGTTGATGTGCGGGAGGTAATCTCAATGATGAGTTTAGATAGAATGATCTTGGCGGTGCCCGCGATTTTGCTGGCCATCTCGGTGCACGAATACGGACATGCCTATGTCGCCTATAAATTGGGCGATCCTACTCCCAAGTACCAAGGGCGCCTCAGTCTGAATCCCTTAGCGCATCTGGACCCCATCGGCACGATCATGCTGCTGCTTTTCAGGGTGGGATGGGCCAGACCGGTGATGATCAACTCCCACTATTTTAAGAACAAAAAACAGGGCACGATGCTGGTATCCCTGGCCGGACCAGTGGCCAACCTGATCACTGCCTGGATTTTTTACAACCTAGTGAATCTCTTCGGCCAATCTTTGATCCGCAGCGCAATAGGCCAGACCCTGATCGTGTTTCTCTATGTTAACGTGCAGATTAACCTCGGTTTGGCCGCCTTTAACCTGATACCGATTCCGCCTCTGGACGGTTCGCATATTTT
>FZPS01000024.1_pt312 | contig 14437 bp, 10 predicted proteins | sample 1817821 | NCBI WGS metagenome assembly FZPS01 (sample SAMEA104158645, study PRJEB21678) | metagenome | place: Germany | collected 2015-04-21 | reverse complement strand
GGATACGGCTGTTCGTAGAGTTATAAGCCTGTTTATTTATTTTATTAAATGCTAAAATTGTTTTTTTAGCATTTTTTTATGTACGCCGGCGGTGTGTCCTGAAACGAAACAAATTGCAACACATATAAATAATTTGCAACTCAGATAAAATGCAATGAAACATTTGCAAAACAATATTAGCTGCTCAATTCGTTGACAAAAGGATATTTTTTTTTAATAAAAGGAATACTACTTACTTCTTCATAGTGGATCATAAATGTTTGTCGATTTGATGAAAGCAGTAAGGTAAGGTAGAGGCTCATCCAGGGCAAAGCGGCATAGGTATTTCCTTTGATGCTATTGCTTACTTCTATGACCAAGATTTCATAGCCCATTCCAAAACAGTGGTTTAATGATAAAAAAGCAAGAGCATTTCCTTTTTTTTAGTATGGCACAATTATTGCATAATAAAACAATGAAGGAAAAAATTCAATTCATTTAGGGGGGGGATTTTTTTGAACAACTTAACGATTGCTGAAAAGATTAGCTTTTTTAGAGAAAAAGTTGGAGTTTGAGGACATTCCAGTCGAAGTTGTATCTAACTTAAAAAGTTCATATTAGATGTGTTAGGCTGTGTTATTAGCGCAAAGAAAGTAAGTTCAAGTATCCACTTCTCGCCTTCAACAAATCTCATTATTATGGGTATGCAAGTTGTACAGTTGGCTGCCATTCAACAAATGAAAGAGTGTGTAAATCATCAAAAAGGAGGTTGATTCAAGTGAAAAGAAGAGGTTTATATTGGTTGTTGATTGGTATATTTATGCTTTCACTGGTTTTTTCCTTTGGTTGTGACACTGCCTCAAAAGAGGCTGTAGAGCCTGGACAAAATGAGGAGTTAGCTTTCCCTGAGCCAGGTAAAACTTTAACCTTAGTTTGTCCGTATGCTCCTGGTGGGCTTGTTGATACGGCATTGCGAGCTATGCAACCTTTTTTCGAAAATGAGCTTGGAATTCGAGCAGAGGTATTAAACCTAGACGGAGCAGCAGGGCTGATTGCCTATAATGAAGCTTATCGTAGACCAGCTGATGGCTATACAATTATCTACACTGGCTCGCCATTTGGACCGCATATATTCCCCCATATGGCTCCTGATAGTACACCTTGGGAATTTGACGATTTTCGTTGTTTGGGTTTTCATTCCGATATTCCTACTATTGGAGTAATCACTCTGCCAGAAGCACCATGGGATAATTTTGCGGATTTTATTTTAGATGCTAGGGAACGACCGGGCGAAATTACTCTTGCATCATTAGGGCCAGGTCGGTTGGATGACCTAATGATAGCTGAACTTCAAGATTTCTTTGATGTAGAGTTTAACCATGTTTTTTACGATAGCGGTTCTACAATGATGACAGACCTATATACGGGCGACCTAGATGTAGTTGTTCGATCTGCACTACAACTTATTGAAGATACTGATGTTAAAATATTAACTTTTTTTGGAAAAGAATATCCTGATTATTTTCCTGATCAAGAAATGCCCATAATAGCTGATTTCCAAGATGATTTAAATTTTAATATAGGGGATTTATTACTATTGGCATCTTCAGACGTAAATGGTCTTGCAGTGAGATCGGATGTACCTGATGAAATTTTTAATAGGTTAAGTAAGGCCTTTGAAAATATTGCAACGGATGCTGAATTTATCGAGAGCGTTAGCGAGTTTATGTATCCAACATGGATTCCGGCAGATGAAGCTAATGAGATATTCAGAAATTACTACAATGATATCGGGACATTATTAGAAAAATAGCACCATACCGAAAAGATATATTGCGCTTGCTATGCAAATGAATAATATTCATTTGCATAGCAAGACTTTAGTACATTAATTTGAATGAGCTCAGTTTGGCTCATGCCTACTTTGGTTTTAAGGAGCTGGTTCTATGTTTGAAAGCATTGACTTAGCTATAATGCTTCAAGGTTTAACAAATTTATTTACAATAACAAACTTAGGATGGTTATTTTTAGGGGTAGCATTAGGACTATTTGCTGGAACAATTCCCGGTTTTAGCGGAGTCTCTATGATTGCAATAATGCTTCCATTTGCGGTCAGACTAGGTGTCGATACAATGCTGATTACAATGGCAGGAATTTATGCTGCTGGGATATACTCCGGTTCAACGAGTGGCATTTTTTATAATATACCGGGAGATGCTGCTGGAATTCCAGCAACGATAGAGGGTTATAAATTAACACAAAAAGGTCGAACCTCCGATGCTTTAGCAGCTGCTTTAGGAGGTTCTTTCTGTGGAGGCCTAATCGGCTTTGTTCTGTTAGTTATTTTAGTTCCTGTATTCATGCACTTTATATCCTTTTTCGGTACTGCTGAAAGAGCATTATTTGCCTTGTGGGCTATGATATTAGTCTCTAGTGGTGTAGTAACTAAGGATGATCCATTCAAAGGTTTGGCTTCGGTAGGCTTGGGGTTAGCGTTAGGTATGATTGGCCAGCAGCCGAATATAGGAACATTTCGGTTTACCATGGGTCTAGACCACCTATGGAATGGTATTGATCTTGTATGGGTTATTCTTGGTGTATTTGCAGTTCCACAGATAGTAAAAATGATTGATATGATTAATTTAAATCGTGATCAAAGCGTAAATTTAGAAAAAGTAACTTTTTGGGGTATATATAAGAGAATTTTCGGGATTATTCGTAAAGGTATTGGAATAATTTCCATTTCTTCTTTATATGGTTCAATAATAGGCATTATTCCAGGAGTAGGGGCGGTAACTGCATCTTGGGTAGGGTATGCGGCAGCTCGGAATAAATCAAAAAACCCTGAAGAGTTTAACCATGGAGCTCTCGATGGGGTTTTAGGCGCAGAAACTGCAAATAATGCAGCTGCTACGGCGGCATTTATCCCTCTATTTGGTATAGGAATACCAGGAAGCGGCGCTGCAGCTATTATGCTTGGAGCATTAATCCTTGTTGGGGTCTTTCCCGGTCCTTCAATGATGGCTAACCATGGTCTAGAAATATGGACTGTTTTATTTGGAATAGGTTTTTCATGTGTTGCTTTTATGATATTAGCTTACCCATTTATTAAATTTGCTGAGTCAATAACAAAACTACCCATCCCAGCATTTATCGGTGTTATAGGCATTCTTTCCGTAATGGGTTCTTATCTAACAAATTTTAGCATTTTCGGTCCTTTGGCAATGCTTATATTGGGGATATTTGTGTTATTTGCTAACAATATTGGTTTAGTTCCCGCTCCAATAATTATCGGTTTTGTGCTAGGTCCTGCTATTGAAATGGAGGTCATACGTGCATACCAAATTGGAGGTTTTGGCAGGTTTTTAGAACCTACCACCCTTGTTATCTTGGTAATTGTAGTACTCACGCTTGTTCTTGGTTTATATCAAAGTTTTAAACGTAATAAAGTAGAGAATGAAACTGTTTCCTTGGAATTGTCCGACCTACGTTTAAATTTTATTAAAGAAAAAGTATACGCTGTGCTATTAGTAATATTAACCGCAGCTATGTTTATAACATCCAGGGATTTTCCTCACTTAGCTAGAATATGGGTGGACATGGTGTTGATCTTCTTTTTAGGAGCGCCTGCAATAATCATGCTAGTAAAAAATATTAACAAATTACCTCAGATAGTAACCTGGTTAAAAGAAGGAGGTTTTTCAGAAATACGATCAGGGATTGTATATAAAAAATTGTTTGATATTTTCATGGTGATTGTATTCTTTTTAGTGTTTTTAATATTATTTAATCCAATGGGTTTTGTCGTTAGTGCGGCTATCTTTGTTTTTGGCTTATCAGTATATTTTGCTCGAAATTTGAAAAAAGCTTTAATCTATAGTTTATTTATCGGTTGTTTAGTATTTTTATTGAAGACTGGGTTAGGTTTTTATATGCCTAGAGGTATTTTTGGCATATAAATAAGGCACGTTAAGGCTGCTAATTATTAGTACATTACTATAGTGTAAACTTGGAAGTTTGGTTTTAATAGAGTAAAAATAGACGTGCTATGAATAGTCAAGAGTAAATTTTGCTCTTTGACAATCACATAGAGATTTCGGGATCAATTTATTCCAGGCGGGCTCCATTGGCGTTCTGGCTCAAAGGGTCTATTATTTTTCCAGATAGAATACACCAGATGGGCCATGCGTCTGGCCACGGCTCCTGTAGCTACGTTGGAATGCTTGCCTTGGTTTCGTTTTAACTCGCAGGGAAGCGGTTTATGCCCCCGATTTCCCCGATGATAGCAGCAGCCAAAGTAGGTCCGATACCCGGAATAGTTTCCAACACGTAGCGATAGTCAGCACCTTTAGGATGTAGCTCCTCCATAACCTTATTGATAGCTTCCTCAATGATGCTAATCTGGTCTTCGATGAACTCGATTTGTTTAACTAGCAGTCGTAGTTGTAAGGTGAAAGCATCTATGGCCCAGACGGATACCAAAAGTTCCTTTAGCCAGGGCCTGTATCTGCTCTGCTCGCTCATAATCTCAATCTTGCGAGTAACCGTGGCATACAGCAAGCCGTATCCCCAACGTGCTCATACGAGACTATCTCGTATTGGGGGGCTTCACTCTATTTTTCAAGAGAGCTAATGCTTCCCAAGGAGGACATCGAAACCCCTGCTTACGAGAAATATTATCCAGGTTAACCCGGAATCCCTATCTGGTTGTCAAAGATCAGCTCCTGATTGGCACGTTAGTGAAACAACTCTATTATACAAGGAGGTATGTTTACAGTGAAATAATAAGTTGGCAATATATCAATAGTATGTAGCTTGCAAATTAATTGTGTGAGTTACAAAACTGTAAAATGTTGCAATCTAATGAACTAAGTAGATGGGGCTATATAAGTTATCTAATATGGTACTCATCGAAGAAATCTTAAAGCACCATGTATTAAAAGCAATATAACATTAAACGAGAGGATGTTTGAACATGCATGATTTTCCAAACCTTTTTAGGCCTCTTAAAATAAAAAACACCACTTTTCGGAATAGAATATTTTCTGCTCCTAATCGAACACGTTATAAAAACGACATAGATATATTATATTTTGAAGCTAAGGCTAGAGGAGGGGCGGCACAAGTTACAGTAGGGGAATCGCCTATAAGTTCAAAATATTTAAGAAAGCAAAAAGAATTTCTTTACGTCCTTGACGACCCACTTGATATGCCCGTTCTATCTGAGATAGCTATGTCTATAAAGTCGTATGGGGCAGTGGCATCAATACAGCTAAATCATAACGGATTGTATAGTGTTTACCACTACAAAAATAATCAAAATCCAATTGGCCCTATAGGCTTTATTAGGAAAGATGGTATTGAAGTTAAGGCTATGGATGAGGAAATGATTGAAGATATAGTTGAAAGTTTTGCAAATGCGGCTTTATTTGTTAAAACTGCCGGATTTGATATGTGCCAAGTTCATGGTGGACACGGTTGGCTCTTAGCTCAATTTTTATCAAAACTTACAAATAAGAGAACTGATAAGTATGGAGGAAGTCTTGAAAATAGGGCACGTTTTCCATTAGCTGTGGTCAAACGTATAAGAGAGAAATGTGGACCGGAATTTCTTATTGAATACAGGATAAGTGGTGATGAACTTGTTCCTGGTGGTATGGGAATCGAAGAAGTTGTCGAATTTCTAAAAATGATTGAAAGTGAAATTGACCTTGTTAATGTATCAGCGGGTATACATGAAATTCCGGAAACACTGCATCGTATGTTTCCGCATACTTCATTTACTGAGCATGGTTGCAACGTATACCTGGCTGAGGCGGTAAAAAAAGCGTTAAATATTCCAGTAATAGCTGTTGGCGGTATTTCAGATCCTGAACATGCTGAACAAATCTTGCTAGACGGCAAGGCTGATGTTATCGGTATGGGAAGAGCACTTATCGCAGACCCAGAGCTCCCTAGGAAAGCTCGCAGTGGTCGTTATAGCGAAATCATTCCTTGTATAAGATGTAATAATTGTTTAACCGGAAAATCAATCAATGATAATTTAAGCTGCACAGTCAATCCTCAATCAGGTAAGGAATTCAGATCGTGGCATATTTCCCTTCCTAGAACGCCTCGTAAAGTTCTTGTCGTTGGTGGGGGCCCTGCAGGCATGAAAGCTGCAATAACTGCGACAGAATGTGGTCATGACGTTATTTTAGTGGAAAAAAGTGATTCACTAGGCGGTTTGCTGAAAATATCAGATTACGATCCTTTGAAATCAGATATGAAAGCGCTTAAGGATTATCTTGTTAATAGAACCTTATCTTTGGTAGACGTAAGACTAAATACTGAAGCTACAGCTGAATTAGTGAAAAAGCTGGCGCCGGACTATTTAATTGCAGCAGTAGGTTCGAGTCCTATCTATCCTGATATTCCTGGGATTACAAGAGAGTCAGTCATATCAGCAATTGATGCTTATTATAATGCTAAGAAGATTGGTGGAAAAATTGTTGTTATTGGTGGCGGACTTGTGGGCTGTGAGATTGGATTATATCTGGCTGAACTCGGGAATGCTGTTACAATCGTAGAAATGCGAGGTGCTTTAGGGGATCCTTTAGATGTACGCCATACCTCATTATTAATAGCAAGGATAGATAAAACTCCTACTCTTAATTATAAAACAGGTGTGAAATGCAATGAGATAACTTCTTCCGGTATAAAAGTTATTAGCGAAGATGGAAAAGAGCAGTTTATTGAAGCAGATACTATTGTTTGTGCTGTGGGTATGAAATCTAATTTAGATAAATTGGAGCCTTTGGGTGATATGGTGCCGAATTTTATTCCAATTGGTGATTGTATAAAGCCACAAAAAATTTTACAGGCTATGCAAAACGGATACTATGTTGCATTAAATATTCAGTGAAGCTGATATGTAATACTTTGGGATTGAGACCCGAGATACCCCCTTTTGCGTTATTATGCGGTGCGGGACAAGCAACCATTGAAGGGAGACTGGTCAAAGCCCTCGAGCCTGTAACTAAGGTACGTATTTTTTGCGGCAATACCAACCAGATTTATATCACCGAGGTTCCGGTCAAAGACGGGCGCCCGCTTGTTGCGGGAGATTATGAAATCGCCGGCGTACCGGGGAAGGGCGCTAAAATCAAAGTTGATATGGCTGGGACTGTCGGGTTTAGAACAGGCAAGCTTTTACCTACGGGAAACCCCGTGGGCAAGCTGCGTCGAGGGCTTTGGCCAATTGGACATATCACTGCTGGATGTCGTAAATCCCTGCACTGCCAAAGGATTACACCGACCACCTTACTGGCAACTGATCAAGGCTCAGGAAAGATGTATATGGACGCTGGTGCGGATATCCTTTTTATCGAAGCTCAGACAATAGATGAGGTTGAAAAAATTGGCAAAACCTTTGGGCATCAGGTACCGCTGTTGGCCAATCAGGTAATCGGGGGTAAAACGCCGCACCTGACCGCTAAAGAGCTGGAGCAGTTGGGTTATAAAATTTTAATTTTTCCTGATGCTTTGTGCTTGGGTACCCTGGGCAAGTAACGCGGTCGAAAAAGCAAAAACCTTGTATGATGAAGAGACAGTGCTTGGTCCGGCGCAAAAAGCTTGGGTAAGATTATGACAATCTCCCGGTATTAACAACCGGGCTGGGTTATGTTCCGGAAGTTTTCACTTCGTGAATAAGGCTGCTTGGTGAAAAATCTGCTCAAAGAGGCGAGCGGCGAAATGAGGTTGATAAAGGCAATGGAAGATTTAAGCTACAGTCAAAGAATTGCACAATTCTATTTAAATGCGGACATTAAGGCGATTCCGCAGCGGGTTATCGAGCACACGAAAAATGTGATCGTTGACTGGGCAGGATGCGCGATCGGCGGAGCTAATCTCGACACGACGAAAATGGTTAAAGAGGTTTTTCTGTCGGAATCGGACCGGAAAGAGTGCACAGTGTTTTGTGGCGAAAAGGCTTCGTTAGAACATGCGGCATTTATTAATGGCGCCGCCAGCCACGGACTGGAAATGGACGATGCAAGCTACGAAGCCGGCGGCCACCCTGCTGTAGTTATTTTGCCCGCCGCAATGGCGATAGCGGAGACAGTAAATGCTAAAGGAAAAGATTTTCTTTTGTCGATCATCTGGGGTTACGATATGATGACCCGAGTAGGGCGCGGTGCCGTGCCGGACAACTGCTTTGAGCGCGGCTGGCACCCGACTGCTGTTTGCGGCATTTTTGGAGCAACGGTGGCGGCGGCCTGGCTCTTAAAACTGGACGCATCGAAGATCGCCAACGCGCTGGGCATAGCCGGAGGTTTTGCGTCAGGAAATCTGGAATGCTATGCCGATGGCTCGCTGACAAAGCGGTTAAATCCGGCCAACGCGGCAATGGGGGGTGTTAACGCGGCACGCCTGGCATCTGTGGGATACACGGGACCGAAATGGGTATTTGAAGGAAGGCACGGATTTTTCCGCTCGTATACGGATAATCCGGCGCCGGAACGTATGCTGGAGAATCTGGACTACAGTGAATATCCCATAGAGTATACGTCATTCAAACCCTATGCATGCTGCCGTTATAATCACACACCGATTGATTCCATCTTAAAAATTATGGCTGATCATCACCTGAATGCAGATGACATCGAAAAAATCGTTATAGATGTCTGCAGCATGGCCATCCGGGGTGTTGTGGAGCCGAGATCTATCAAATATAATCCCTCTAACGTGGCAGCAGCCCAGTTCAGTTTGCCGTACACGGCAGCCTGCGCAGCCCTTTTCGGAGATGTATCGGTGAACCAGTTTACAGAGGAGAAGTTGAAAGACACCAAAATCCGGAATTTTATCAAGAAAGTCGAGATGATCCACACCGGCGAGATGGATCAATACCTGCCGGATGCCTTTGCTGCGTCTGTTTCAATCCATACCAAGGAAGGATGCAAGTTTACCCAGCTGACGAAATACAGTAAGGGCGATCCCGAAAACCCGATGACAAAAAAGGAAATTAAAGATAAATTTATGTCGCTAAGCCAAATGACCATCAGCGCGGAGAAAGCCGGAAAAATTTATGACACCATCATGAACATTGATAATCTCTCCACAATAAAGGATTTGACCAAACTGTTTTAGAAAAAATGGTGTTAAAAGCTGCACAAAGGGCGGAAATATCAGTCTTAATAGGAACAGCAGGCAGCGCAGCACCCCGAATTTGCTGTGACTCTTTGTCGTTGAACCGGACAATCCTTACGAAATGTTTCCAATAGCCTGTCTGGTTTAGAGAAAGCAGAGAAATCACCAATTTCAGCAACAATAGTGGCAGCAGTTAAAAGGCCTATCCCCGGGATAGAGCAAAGGATGTCGATGGTAAGAGCAAGCGTAGGCATGTCCTTCTTTAAATCTTGGTCCAACAGCTTGTAGATAGCATCTAAAGCATCCTTCAGAGCCTGCATCAGTGTCCTTATCATGGAGATATTGGTCTTCAGCATAGTGAATTAGCAATTGAATTAACACTCAAAGGGCTGAAATCAACAGCTTTTTCATAAAGCAATTAATATTTACCGGTAGCCCATTTAAGATTTTTCCTTGAAGTCTGCCTGATTAGGGATACCAGCTCATTCCTGTCTGCTTTGAGGATATCTTCAGGGCTGGGGTGTTTCTCCAGGATAGCCATGGCTGTAGCCGAGGCGATATCTTTGAAAACGTCGGTAAAGCTTAAAAAGAGCTGGTCAACGATGCCTACAAGCCTGTTCTTGTAAGCGGTAAGCTGATCTGAAAGCTTATAATAGTGACGGCAAAGGCTTCGCAGGCAGTCAACATCCTCGTCAGGGATATTTGTTGTTTTTAATTGCTCGAAGCGATACAGCAGAGCAATTTTCCGGGCATCCACTTTATCACTTTTTACTTTCCTAACTCCGATGTTTTTGATAGAATCGGATTGGATAGGGTTTATGACGTGGACCGCATATCCAACCTTAGTTAGGGAATGGAAAAGGATTTTGTGGTAATGGCCGGTGGATTCCAACACGACGACAGGCTTTACTGCGAACTCCTTTTCCGTTTTTTTAAGGAGATCAAAGGCCCTTACGAAGTTGGTGTAGGAATCATGGTTGATCCGGATGCGGGCATAGACCTCATTTAAAGGTGATGAAATTGCCATCTCTGAAAATCTTTTACCTACATCAATTCCAGCGACAGGTACAAGGTTCATAAAAAGCCTCATCAGCCTAATAATTTTGGACTTGGGGAGTGTCCATTCCTTTCCCTCTTCCCCCTGGGGATGATCTTATGCTTAGTGTTTAGAGTAAGAAATCAGGGAATATTATGTTGACTCTAAAATCTGGTGTTTCCGGCAGCTGCCTGGCTGCTAATTAATTACGACTATATTGTACTGGGAGGCGATAAATTAATGAATAAAAATAACTGTTTTTCTGAAAAAGTCAGTAATTTTGTTACACAAACAAAGTATGATGATATTCCAGAAGAAGCAATCAACGCTGCATGTTTGGGTATAGCTGATTTTTTTGGGGTGGCTCTGGCTGGAACCCGGGAAAAACTCTTCACAATATTACTTTCCTATATAAAAAAAATGGGAGGTAGTCCCCAAGCAAGTATTATCGGGGATGGGTATAAAACATCAACCTATCAGGCAGCCCTTGTTAACGGAGCCATTGGACATGCTTTAGATTACGATGATTGGTCTATGGCCATTAACGGGCATCCGACGGTATTTCTTGCTCCGGCCATTTTGGCACTGGGTGAGGAAACCGGGGCTTCCGGCCGTGATCTATTGACTGCATATGTAATTGGTTTTGAAGTATGTGCTTGTATACCATGGTTGATAAAAAAGAATCACTATGATCAAGGTTGGCATCTTACAGGTACTTTAGGAAGTATAGGAGCAGCCGCTGCTGCATCTTCGCTGCTTAAATTAAATGATGCACAGGTTAAAGTTGCTATGGGTATTGCTGCTTCTTTAGCTGCGGGGATAAGAGCAAATAATGGGACTATGACGAAGCCATTACATGCCGGTCAAGCAGCTGCTAATGGTATTCAGGCGGTCCTTTTGGCTCAAAGTGGATATACAGCTAGAGAAAATATATTTGAAGTCGAAAGGGGCCTTATAAAATCTTTCGGTCACAATGAAGAAGTTAATTGGACCGAGATATCGGAAATACTGGGCCGTGATTATTTTATAACGAGTCCCGAAGGACTGGCCATAAAGCCTTATCCGTCTTGTGGAGGTACACATTTTGCCATTGATGCTGTTTTTGAAATAAAGAAGAACTATCAATTTGACTTAGATGATATTGTGGAAATAGAGTTAGGAGTAAATCCAATAGCTGATTTACCTCTTATTTATCGCCGGCCCAAGACAGGGTTACAGGGCAAGTTCAGCCTGGATTATACAGTGGCAAGAGCATTAATTTCCGGGCACGTTAATTTGGATGATTTTACTGATGAGCGGGTAAATCAACCTGAGGTTTTAAATTTAATGGACAAGATGAAATGGATTGTAAAATATCCTATGCCTAAACAGGGATCTGCTTCGGAGTTTGATCCAAAAAGTATTTTAATAAAATTAAAAGATGGTCGAGAAATTTTTAAAGAAGTGCTCGTTTCTAAAGGAATGCAAGAGAACCCTTTAACACAAGAAGAATTTAAGGAAAAATATTTTTATTGTGCCTCGGTGGTACTACCTAAAGAAAAAGTAATAGAATCATTTACAATGCTTTCCAACCTAAAAGAAATTGAGGACATTAACGAGCTAATGAAAACGCTAATCAAATAGAAAAGCCGGTTTTTGGAATTAAAGCTATGATATTAAAGCAAATTTCGGGGTGAAAATGATGCATAAAATATATGTTACTAGAAAAATCCCCCAGCAGGGCCTCGATCTGCTCAAACGCTATGCCGAAGTTAAAATTTGGGAAGGGGAGCTTCCGCCCCCAAGGGACATTCTTAGGAAAGAAATCAGGGAAGTAGACGGTATACTAACATTATTAACGGACAGAATTGATAAGGAAATTTTGGGAGCGGCTAAAAACCTTAAAGTCATTGGCAACTATGCTGTGGGTTTTGATAATATCGATATTGATGAGGCCACGCGAAGAGGAATAGTAGTAACCAATACGCCGGGAGTTCTTACGGAAACAACTGCCGATTTGGCTTTTGCCTTAATGATGGCTGTCGGAAGGAATATTGTCCGGGGTGACAGGTATGTCCGTGAGGGAAACTGGAAAACTTGGGAACCGATGTTGCTTTTAGGCATGGATATCAATGAAGCCACACTGGGTATTATTGGAATGGGGCGCATTGGCCAAGCTTTAGCCCGGCGAGCGTTTGGGTTTAATATGCGTATTTTATATTATGATGAATATAACATACAGGAGGCAGAAAGGAGTTTTAACGCCAAAAAAGTTTCTCTGGAGGAACTCCTTCAAGTTTCCGATTATATTAGTATTCATGCGCCACTTACCCCGAGTACAAGGAATATGATTGGGTCGAAGGAGTTTAGCATGATGAGAAAGGAAGCTATCTTAATCAATACCTCACGAGGCCTGCTAGTAGATGAAGCCGCTCTTATAGAAGCTTTAGAACGTGGGACAATAGCAGGTGCAGGGCTGGATGTTTTTCAAGAGGAGCCTATTGGTAAAGACCATCCTTTGTGCCGCTTGCCTAATGTTGTTCTTGTCCCCCATATCGGCAGCGCCAGTTACCATACCAGGACAAAAATGGCTTTAATGGCTGCTGGTAGCATTATTGAAACATTAACGGGGAAAAGACCTGAAAACATTGTTAATCCAGAAGTATTAGCGTGAAAAGGACATGGACAAGATTATAGCAGGCCTGGGGCATATCCTTGAGATTTTCAGTGACACCAAAAAGTTCAAGAGCATTATGTTATTGTCATTATGAACTAGTTTTCAATTTGATTAGGGTTATTTAAGTGGCGCGATGTTGGGAAGAACTCAGTTTTGCTTGACTTATTTTTTATGTTCTTGCAGTATGGATGTAATTTAAGTGTAAGCGCTTACACAAAGTTATCATTAATCATTGGAGGTTTTAAAAGATGAGTAAACAAGAGCAGGTAATGAACGAGAAACCGATAGCGGAGCAGATTTCCGAGATCAGTGTCAATCTAGGGTTAGAAGATATTGACAAAAGAACTATTGATAACGCAAAAATTTTCTTTCTGGACTGCTTAGGCTGTATCCTTTCGGGGAGCCAGGTTGAATCCTCTAAGTCAATCAGGGCTGCTGCAGCCAATATTGACGAAGACGGCGAATGCACGATTATCGGGACCAGCCAGAAAGCAAACCCGATGCTGGCGGCACTGGTTAACGGAGCTACCGGACACAGCCAGGACTATGACGATGACCACCGCGAAGGCACCCAGCATTCCTCTGTAGCAGTTCTGCCGGCGGTTTTGGCCTTGGCTGAAAAATACGGCAAGAGCGGTAAGGACGCTCTTTTAGCTTATATCATCGGCTCTGAAGTGACGATACGTGCCGGAGAAGCTTTCAATGGAACCTCTTATTACGCGGGTTGGCACCTTACCGGCACCTGTGGCGTATTTGGTTCGGCTGCCGGCGCAGCCAAAATTATGGGTTTGAATACCGAGCAGATGGTTAATGCGCTTGCCGTAGCCGGTAGCACATCTGCCGGCCTGGGTGAATTTAACTCCTGCGGTGCGTGGACAAAGAGGTTCCATCCCGGCCGTGCTGCTATGGACGGTATTCTTGCTGCATACATGGGCAAAAACAACTTTTTCGGGCCGCCGACGGTTTTTGAGGGCAAGGAAGGCTTTCTCGCCTGTTTTTCCTTTAAGGGCACGCCTGAGGAACCGAATCCTAACGGAGATTTCGATCCTAAAAAATTAATAGTAGATTTCGGGAAAAAATGGGAGATGGCAGACAATAGCATCAAGCTGCATGCCTGCTGTCGTTTTACAAACAACTTCTGTGACTGTGCTATCGATATCCATAACCAGGGCTGTGATGTATCAAAAATCAAATCCATCCATGCCGAATGCAACAAGTTCACCGATGCCAAGCTCTGCAGGCCCGTGGACATCAAGCGTCACCCTGTAAATGTTGTCAATGCCCAATTTTCGCTGTTTTACGAAATCGCCTGCGGATTGGTTAAAGGGTCCGTTCTTCCTGATTCATTTACTGAAGAAGCGATTAAAGATCCGGAGATCAACCGCCTTTGCGACCTGATTACCTGGGAGATCAATCCGGAATTTGAAGCGGTCTACCCGAAAAAATATCCCGCCCGTGTAACAGTAACCATGGAAGACGGTACCAAATATATCGGCGAGGTTGAGTATCCTAAAGGAGACCCCGAAAACCCTGCCACAAAGGAAGAAGTCGTGACAAAGTTCCGGGCCAACGCCGCAAACACAATCGGCAGCGTAAAAGCCGAACGCATAATTGAACTGGTAGATAAGATTGAAACA
>FZPS01000175.1_pt47 | contig 14444 bp, 11 predicted proteins | sample 1817821 | NCBI WGS metagenome assembly FZPS01 (sample SAMEA104158645, study PRJEB21678) | metagenome | place: Germany | collected 2015-04-21 | reverse complement strand
CTACTGGCAATGCTTGAGATCAACACCGGCGATCAGACTGTAGTCAAAACAGCATGATTTATAGCTATCGGGAGCTATTTGGATCAATACTACGAATCACAAATTCTACGGAGCTAGGGACACCATCCGGTGTACAGTCATACTCCAAAATAAAACACCCATGAGGACGCCTATCCCCCATGGGCATGAAAAGGTGTTGTTGTTACCGCTCCCCTATCCCTTCACCGAACCACTGGTTAAACCACGGATAAAATACTTCTGAAGAAACCCGAAAACTAAGATGGGTGGGATTGAAGCGACTACCGAACCTGCAAAAAGCGGGCCCCAACGGGTTTGATACTGCCCCACGAAAAGACTTAGGAACACCGGTATGGTCTGCATCGACATAGTTGATAAATACGAGCGTGAAAACATCAGCTCACTCCAGGCAAACAGGAAGGAATAGATACCAACCGCCGCAATACCGGGCAAGGCCAACGGTAAAACAACCCTGATAAAGGTTTCAAATCTACTGCAACCGTCGATCATGGCGGCTTCCTCTATATCTACAGGCACTTCTATGAAAAAGTTTCGAGTGAGCCAAACCGCAACCGGAGTAGTAAAAGGCAAATAGGCGACCATCACACCGAAGAACGAGTCTATCAATCCTAGTCTAGAGAGGATTAAGAAAAAGGGAATGACGAACACGATCTGGGGAAACATTTGGCACACCAGGATTGAGAGCAGCGTAGGCTGTTTGGCCAAAAAGTCAAACTTGGCGGTGGCGTAGGCCGGCAGCAGCGCAATCAAGACCGTTAAGATGGCGGCCCCCCCACTAACGATCACGCTGTTAGCAAAGTAACGACCAAAATCCAATTGGAAAACATATTCGAAATGTTCCAAGGTGGGCTTTTTCGGGATATAGTTGATCGGAAAGCCATAGATCTCTTGATAGGGTTTCAGGGCAGTAATGATCAGCCAAATGAAAGGGGACGCAATCATTACAGTCGTAAAGATCACCGCAACATATAGAGCCACCGTTTGATAGGGTTTTCTTCTCATTCTACTCGGCCTCCCTTCGCAAAAGGACCGTCATGTATAGTAGCGAAATAAGCAGGATGATCCCGAAAGTAAGGCTGGACATCGATGCGGAACGCCCGAACTCCAAAAACCGAAAGCCCTGCCTGTAGGCATAGGTGACGAAGGTGTCGGTTGCGTTGGCGGGACCTCCGCCCGTCATCGTAAAGATCAGGGGGAAATAGTTGATCGTCCAAATTGTTGTCAGCATCGTAGTGGTAATTACGTGGGGTTTTAAGATCGGCCAGGTGACCGACGTAAAGCGCCGGAAAACACCGGCTCCGTCAACGACTGCTGCCTCATGCAGTTCATAAGGCACAGTCTGCAGCGCGGCCAAATAAAACATCGCCGATAAGGCGAAACCCTTCCAGGTGTTCGCTACAATCACCGCGATCTTGGCCAAAGTAGGTTCAGCCAACCAGGGAAGATAGTAATCAATCAGGCCCAACTTGAATAAGACATCGTTGATCACACCGTACATGTCATTATACATCCACTGCCAAGCCACGGCTACTACGATGTCAGGCGTTGCCCAAGGGAGTACAAGGATGATTGCACGGAAAAATGCCCTACCACGAAATTCCTGATTAAGTAAGAGGGCCACAAAGCAGCCTAAGAGAAGTTGTAAGGTCACACTTCCGACAGTCCAGATCAAGGTGTTAAAACCAATTTTAGAGAAATCGGGATTAGCAAATAGATACCGCCAATTAGCCAAACTCCAGTTGTTGTCCTGCTGAAAACTAACAACGAAGTTGGTAATTATAGGGTAGACTACCAAGAGTGCCAACAGGATGAGATAAGGAATCAGCATGCGATAAGCGAAGGAGTTTCTCCGATAATCTCCACGCAAGTCCTTCAACAATTCCACCACCCCTTGCAGTGAGGTGGTGGGGGATGAACCCCCACCACTAGGTGACTAGTGTCCTAGAATAGTGTTGATTTCCTTTTCTGCTTCAGCAATTGCATCTTCCGCGCTTACTTGACCTGTAATCACATTCTGCACCATATTTTGAATGCGATCAGAAATCTCCGGCCATTCGGGAACAGGCGGTCTTACCTTAGCATAAGGGAAGGCCTCTAGGATGACTTCCCATTTCGGATCGTCAAACTCGGGAGCGTCAAAAGACACATCCATTCTAGATGGCATTGGGCCGCCGTGACGCTCTAACCACATTCTCCAGACATCGTAGCTGGTAATGTAATCGATGAACTTCCAGGCTTCCTCTTTCTTCGTGGAGCTGCTCGATACTACCGACGCCCATCCACCCAGGACACTTGCTGGTTCAGCACTGTACGGATGGATTGCCACCGCATAATTCCCCTTAATATCGGGATTGGCCATTTCAATTAGGGGAAAGGCCCAGGGGCCGCTGATAGCCATGGCGACGCGGTTTTGCGCCATCATGCTTCTGAAATCGTCTTCACCATAGGATGGAGTAGCTGGGGGAGATACTTTATGCGTAGTGTGTAATTCGGTATAGAATTTCAACGCAGACAAACCTTCTGGTGTGTTGAATGCTGCTTTGGAGTAGTCTTCGGTCAGTAACTCACCACCGGCACCATGCAAGAAAATCATGTAGCCCAGGGTTGCCACTTCGCTTCTTTTACCAGATACGCCATAGCCATACTGCATCTTAGCAGGGTCGGTCAGAATTTTGGCATATTCCAAAAGCTCATCCCAGGTCACGGGTGGTACATCCGGATCTAGCCCGGCCTCTTCAAACATAATCTTGTTGTACATCAAAACACGGCAATCCGTATACCAAGGTAAGCCGTAACGTTCACCCTGATACGTAACTGTCGGCCAGAGGTTCGGCCAAATTTGTTCCGTTACATCTGCAGTCGCCAGACGATCCTCCAGGGATTCAATCCAGCCTTGAGCTGCAAAGGTGGGAGCCCAGCCGCCAAGGTCCGCAAAAGTCACGTCAGGCCCTCGACCGGCACTAAAGGCTGTAACAAGGGTATCGTAATACACATCAAAACCAATCAAACGGTACTCAACGTCAATACCGGTTGCTGCACTAAAGTCTTTAATGATTTTATTCCAGGTATCTTCCTGTTCTACCACGTGCCCACCAACCCAAACTACGAGTCTGTCTTGGGCAAAAGCAGATACACTTAGCAAAAGTACCAACAACATCGTCCAGACCACGGTGCTTTTTCTCACGAAAAACCCTCCTTTTTAATAGTGACCTGTGCATTCATCATTCAACTGCTAATTTGGCTAAAAGGTCTCCTTTTCAATCACCTCCCGATAATCTGGCTAATTTGTCTGACCAGCGGCAATAGCTCAGAATAGGTTCTGGATAGTTCTGAGTATATTGCAATAGAGTCCTCCTGGGGCTGATAGACATGACTCACCTGATAAACAGCCTGACTAGCCTGGTAGTGGTCCCCGTAGACCTTGGCTCCCACTCCCCCTAAGAGTGCAGCACCCAAAAGGGTGGCTTCTTGCACGGCAGGAATTTCCACGGGCTTTCGGATGACCGTGCTCTTTATTTCCATCCACAGCTCGTTTTGGGTCCCGCCCCCAATGGCGCAAATCCTCTCAAAGTCTATACCCGCAACCTGCTCCATACTTTTTAAGCTGTTATGCATCTCATAGCACAAACCCTCATGAATACTGCGGCTAAAATCGGCCTTAGTATGGTAATCCCGAATGCCCAGAAAGGATCCCCTACTAAACGGTGAACACACGGGCGGGCCTTCGCCCCGCAAGTGGGGAATGAAGTACAGCCCCCGTGCCCCCAATGGAGACTTTCGAGCTTCGGTGAACAGAGTTTGATAAGAATCGCGGGTACCTTCAGGACCCCGTGAAAAGTTGTCTAAAAACCACTCAAAGCTAATCCCGCTAGAATCAATGCCGCCCTGTAAATAATGCAAACCGGGCACCACGTGGCATCCCACATTAAAACCACCGAACTCTTCTAACTTTAATTCCGGTAGGTCTTTAACGGCAGCCACCAAGCTTTCCGCTGTCCCCAAGGAATCCAAGACCCGGCCCGGTTTTACCACGCCGGTAGCTAATGCCCCACAGATATGATCATGGCCACCTACCGAGACCGGAATCCCCGCCATTAGTCCCGTTTCCGCTGCAGCCCTTTGGTTCACCACACCGATGACGGTACCACTTGGACAGGGTTCTGGGAGGAGGCTTTCGTCTAGTTCGGCCAGGTTAAGTAGGGTATTGGACCACTTCTTTTCCTGTACATCGAAGAGCATTGTCCGAGATGCAATGGAGTAATCTGTGGCGAACTGCTTCGTTAAGCGAAAATAAATGTAATCTGGTAGACAAAGCCACTTCGCTGCCCTTCCAAAGATTTCGGGTTGATTTTTCTTTAGCCAGAGAATCTTAAAAAGGGAATAGATATGATTGTAATTCAGGCCGGTAATCCCAAAACATTGGGCAGGACTGATCAGATCATACCAGGCGTCCATGACTTCTTTGCTACGCTCATCAAACCAGGGGATGATCGGTGTCAGTGGTGCTCCGTCTTCATCAAGAAGCAAGCCTGCCTCTCCCATACTGGCCACGGAAACAGAGTGGATTTTGGAGCGGGGCGGCAATTGAGCCGTTGTTTTGCGAACCAACGAAGTCACTGTTTCCCAAATTTCGTTTGGCTCATACATAGCCTGACCAGCATCTAGTGCCACCGTTTTGGTTCTAGCCATTTCTAGAGTCTGTAGATTTCCCCTAAAATCAAAGGTAGCTACCTTGATATGCGTTGTGCCCATGTCGATCCCGAGTAACAGATCCACTTTGTCACCTCTTCACCTTTGAATTGTTCTGGATAGCTAGCTTGTGCAGTACTATAAGTGCCTGTGGGACCTTGCCCCTGAATCGCGTTACATTTGTAATTTACATTTGTGGCCACCAATCTAACCATTCAACGTTTAGGATGCTATTCCTGCATTGCGTATTAAATCATGGTTTGAATTGTAAACAACAGAGCCTATTGTGGCGAAAGCTTGAGCTCAGTGATGGTTATTAATGATTCCAATTTCCTTACCTGCTCCAAATCGATCACGCCGGCCCCGACGTTGCAGGCGTTAGAAATGGCCACAGCGTTAGCGAATTTCAGACAGGTAGCAACCGACCAATTTTCCTCCAATCCAGCCAAGAATCCAGCGACCAAGGCATCTCCCGAACCCACAGCACTGACAATCTTCACCGCGGGAATTTGAGCAAAGTACACCTTGGCGGGACTAACAGCGTAGGCACCTTCATGACCTTTGGATAGAAGGACAAGTCCCACTCCACCGGCAACTATTTCCTGAGCACGCCACAGGGCCGCAGTCGTTGTACTAAACGGTCCTCCCAAAGCTTGAAATTCATCCCAATTAGGTTTGATGATCTCGGGCCCGGCCTTGATACCTTCTTGCAACCACGGCCCCCGGGCGTCTAAAACCGTTTTAATCCCTCTGGCTTTCACCTGCTTGATCAAATGGTAGAAAATATCGTCAGGTGTGCCCGCAGGCGGACTGCCGGAAAAGGAAACCCATTTTGTTGTTGCAGCAAGCGCATCAAGCTTAGCTTCTAGGTGCGAGAACATCTCTTCAGCCAGAAATGGACCGGGTTCTAGTAATTCCGTGTGAATCCCTTTTTCCTCATTGAGCACAATGATACATTGCCGGGATTCGCAGTTGCTCCAAACAAAATCGTGCTTGATCCCTAAACGATCAAGTTCTTGAGCAATGTGCTTTCCGGTAAATCCTCCCAAAAATCCTGAGGCCATAGTGGGGACGCCTAAGGTATGGAGAACCCTGGAGACGTTGAGGCCTTTGCCGCTGGGCAAATGCTGCACTTTACTTACCCTAAAGACGCCTGCTAAGGCGAAGTCGGCCACACTATAGGTTTTATCTAGCGCTGGGTTAAGTGTTACGGTAACAATCATGGCCTCTCCCGAACCTTTATCATTCGAAGTAGTGGGATCGTAGTCTTGGGCTTAGAACATCTCCATGCTCACCCTCGGTAAAAGCTGTTCAATATGGGACGGATCAGGAAAAACTGTTCCATCCAATTCTGCTGTAGCGGTTGCCGCGGCAGTGGCCCAACGCACCGTGTCCTGCCAGCTCATCTCCGTAAGCTGGGCATGGACTAGTGCTGCCACCAGGGCATCACCACAACCTGATGTGCCCCGCAGGGGTTTTGCAGCGGCTTTGGCCCAAAGCGTGGTTTGTCCTTGCTGGTAAAAGACAGCGCCTTCTTCACCTAAAGAGAGCACAATCAGCGGTATACCTAAATTGATTAATTCGGACATGGCCTTTTTGACGGCGGACTGTCCGCTGATTTTTCTACCAAGTATTGTCTCTGCCTCGGCTTGATTGGGCTTAATCAAATCGGGTACAGCTTTGAGGCCGGCGACCAGAGGTGGGCCCGAGGTGTCTAAGCCGATCTTTAGGTCCTGCTCTTTATAGCGGTTTATTAAATCAAAATAAAAAAGAGGATGAATGCCTGGTGGCAGGCTGCCTGAACAGATCAAGAAACGGGCACCGGCTAGAATTTCATCTAGTTTTGCTTGCAGCCTTGCTTCGTCTTGTTCTAAAATAACTGGCCCTGCCTCGTTGATCTCGGTGGTGAGCTGTTTGCCTTTCTCGTAGACTTTGGTGTTGATGCGTGTTGACCCGCTTTCTAACCAGGTAAACTCGGATTTGATTTGTTCCCCCCGAATGGCGGCGGCGATAAAGCGTCCTTCGTCGCCGCCCAGCAGACCGGTGGCCACCGAAGGCATCCCTAATTGAGCCAAGGCCCGGGAGACGTTGACTCCTTTGCCACTGGCACTCTTATGTACCTCTAGTACTCTGTTTGTTCCGCCGGAAACCAACTCCTCCAGGACGACGGTGCGGTCGATGGCGGGGTTCATAGTTAAAGTGACGATCATCAAATTCCACCCTTTGGTTTCTAATCAACCCGATTTGCAGATTTAAACTGACGAATTTTGTCCATGACTAACGCTTGACCCTTGGCTCGGGCCGCAGCAAAGACCTTACGGGGTTCGAATTCGTCGGGTTTTTCTGCTAAATACTCTTTGATCCCATCAGTCATAGCATATTTTAGATCGGTTCCGACGTTAATCTTGGCAACCCCCAAGTCGATAACCCGTTCGATGATCGCTTCGGATAGATCGGAACCGCCGTGTAAAACCAAAGGGACATTAACTTTGCTTCTAATTTCGGCCAGGCGATCAAAGTCGATCTTTGGCTCACCTCGGTAGAGACCGTGCATGGTGCCGATGGCCGGTGCTAAGAGGTCAATGCCTGTTTCTTCGACGAACGTGACCGCTTGATCAGGATCTGTTAAGAAGGCTTTGCTTTGAGAAACCTCGATGTCGTCTTCTTTACCTCCGACCCTGCCTAATTCACCTTCAACTGAGATGCCGAATTTTCGGGCGTTTTCTACGACCCGTGCCGTGAGGGCAATGTTTTCCTCGAAGGGCAGGTGTGAACCGTCGATCATGACGGAGGTAAAGCCATGGCGCATTGCCTCGAGAATTAAGTTGAAGTCTTTGCCATGATCAAGCTGCAAGGCGATGGGCACCTTTGTTTCTTGGGCGGCTGCTTTGACAATACTGCTGATATAGCCTCCCCCCGCGTATTTATAAGCGCTTTCCGACACCTGAATAATGACAGGTGACTCAAGTTCGGAGGCGGCCCAAACCACTGCTTGAACATCCTCCAAATTATGGACGTTGAAGGCACCGATAGCCCAACCCTTGGGTGGTGGTGTAAAGATCTCTTTCACTGTAATTAAAGCCATTTTCAATCTCCTTTCAGGCGATGACTAGCACCGAATACTCGAATTCTTTCTCTGATGACTTCCTTCATTTTGTTCTTAGCCGGTGTGAGCACTTCCCTAACATCAAGTGTGGAATCTTGGCCCACTTCCACAATGGTAGAGACAAAGGCTCGGCGAATATCCGTGCCGACATTAATCTTGCAGACTCCTAGTTCAATTGCTTGCCTTAAATCATCATCCGGTGCACCGGAGCCGCCATGCAGCACCAAGGGCACATCAGTTTCTTGGGCGATAGCCTTGAGCCTGGGAAAATCCAGTTTTGGCGTTTCCGTATACACCCCGTGGGCGGTACCAATGGCGACGGCTAAGGCATCAACACCGGTGGTCTCCACGAACTCGGCAACTACTGCTGGATCGGTGAGCAGGCTTGCTCCTGATCCCTCTGCCCCGCCACCGCCCACATGGCCGAGCTCGGCCTCCACGGTTACACCTTTAGCACGGGCTTTCTCCACAACTGAGGCGGTTACTTTGATGTTCTCTGCGTAGGGCAGTTGGGAACCGTCAATCATGACGGAGGAAAACCCAATTTCAATAGCCTTTGCTATAATCTCCAAATCATTGCCGTGATCAAGATGAAGAGCGGCGGGAAGCTTGGTACCGCCTTGAGCTGCCTTCATGAGATAATAAATATAATCAAGACCGGCATAAAGTAGATCACGTTGTTCAGCCATGACGATGATGGGTGCTTGTTCGTCGCTGGCCACTTCAATCATGGCCTGCAGACTCTCCATATTAAACGCATTAAACCCGGGAACAGCATAGTGATTGCGCTGGGCATCCAGCAATAATTCCTTCATTGGGGTAAAGAGCACCGGCAACTACCTCTTTTCCTGTAATCTACTACCTGGCACAGAGACGTTCGGCTGTGCTGTAATCCGTTACTAAAACGTCGATGGTTCCTCCTTTCAAAGCGGCTTGGATAGCTGCAAACTTACTCCCACCGCCGGCCACGGCCACAACCAGGGGGCATTTGCGCAGCTGTTCAGGGGTAATGGCGATCAACCGTTCATTAACATCCCAATCGTAAAATTCGCCGTCAGCGTTAAAGAAGTTGGAGCAAATGTCGCCCACGATCTCAGCCTTTTCTAATTCCAGAACATGACTATTTGTGAAGTAGGAGGTGTAGAGTAGTGGAGAGCGGGAAATGGTGACCCCGATTCCGGTAATAACCAGATCGAGTTTTGACCAAAGATCTATTGTTTTAGCCAGCAATGCATCTGATAGCAACGCTAGTTTGATTTCCGGACGTTCCACGAGGTACGGAGCATGAAGTGGTTGCACACTAGATCCAATCTTTTGGGCCAGTTGCCCCGCTAACCAATTAATGTGAAAATGGGGAGCCATATCGCCTAAGCCCCCGATGAGCGGGACGACGGATCTACCCGCCCCCACTCCGTTGTTGTTGAAGGCGTGAACCAGTTCGTAAACCGCAGTTCCCCAGCCGATGCCAATTACGCTTGCATCTTGTAAATGCCGGCCAATGGCTAGTGAACCGGCTCTGCCCAATTCACCCGCGAAGCGCGGAGACATGTCATCGCTAAGAACAGAGATTTCGGCGTCTTTTAAGCCATAGAGGCTAATCAAGGACCTGCGTAGGTGTTCAAATGATTGCAGTGGATTAACGACGTTGATCTGCACAATGCCATTCGACTGGGCTTCCTTTAAGAGCCGATTAACTCTTTGCCTGGTGATCTGCAGTTCGTTGGCAATTTCCTCTTGCGTGAACCCGGTATTATAATAAAGCGTGGCGATTTCCACCATTAGTTTTATTTGTTCCACAGATTGAGTCATGCTGACACCCCACATCACAGTACATTTGTAAATTACATTTGTATACACTACAAGAGTTCAACGCCTGGTTTCAGATTCCTTCATTTTTCGAGGCAGTTTTCAAAGATTATTAGGGCATCTGCTACTTCCATCGTCCCTCCCTCCGCTGCGCTAAAAAACCGCTGAGGAAAGTTGGGTAATTCCTAGCAGTTACTCCGATCTTTTATAGTGAAAAATGACAAAAACCCCTGTCACGGTTTTATGGGTGCATACAGAGGTTCTGCTGTTTCCGAAAAGCGTTGTGTATTTGATTTCTTGCGGGAAGCTATCACCCTACATTGTCAGCGGGGCTAAAGGGTTGGTCCGGTGTCGGTCATTTTGTATTCATCTTTAACTTTCTTTTTTTGGGTTGGTACCGTGATCAAGGGCTTTCGTCCATTTGCGCGAAGTTCGGACTTTTAGCTAACATGAGGTCCTGAACGTCTGGGTACCCAAGAACGACGCTCAGTGCATGTCCCGACAACCACCTTACGGTACGGTAATGAATATAGTTTTGACAGATAGGGGGCTGTATGAGAGCGCCATAGCAGCATATCGGGAAGGGCTCCAGCAGACACCCCACTGCGAGTATCTCAATTCAACTTGTCTCAGCCGGCCAGCTTTTTGGAAGGGAAGACTTAGCCCAAACGGCAATTAACCAAGCTATCTCGGGGAACCCATCACGGGATCGTAATCTCTTTGCCCAAGGAGAGCTTGTCTGGAAAAAGAGCAGTATGAGGACGCTGTAAAATACTTCAAGCAAGCCTTCGGACCATCTGATGATGGAACTGGAGGGCCTAAGAGGTGATCTCGCATTTCGCACCTTAGTGAAAAATCATGGCAGTTTCTTGTATGGATTCTCTGGGTGTTCTACTGTGAGTTGTTCCTCAATTCTGCCTCGACCAAGACAAGAGCTGTTTCCATATGCCCATTTTTGATAGCAGTCTGTAAAGCCGTTGCACCATCCCTGTTTTCGTGGGTCACATCCGCACCAGCCAAAAGCAGCTTCTCGACTACACACTTGTTGCCTCTCGCAGCCGCTTCGTGTAAAGGCGTGTTTCCCTGCGAGTTCCCGAAGTTGATACTTTCTGAACCGGTTGGAAGTAGCATGTCTACCAGGTAACAGAGGTCATCTTCTGACCGCAACGACAAGCGAATCGCGTGATGGAGCGGTGTGTTTCCAGAACTGTCGGTTCTAGAAATATCGGCACCAGACTCGATTAGTGCCCGGACAACTTCAGTGGAGTTAAATTTGACCGCAGTATGCAAAATGCTTTCTCCATCGTATTCCTGGTTTAGGTTTGCGCCTGCCTTCGCTAACTCTCGAATTGCATTATGGGAGTTCCAAATCAGAGCAGTTTCCAGTAGGGTCTCCCCATCCGAGCGACGGTGTTCGATGTTGGCCCCAGCGCTTAACAACAGTTCAATTGTCTCCTTGTCATCGCGCACGGTTGCATAATATGATGGACTGTTTCCGAACCTATCACTACGATTCACTTCCGCCCCAGCCTGGATTAGAAGTCGCACCGCATGTGAGTTCCCAAGCACTGAAGCCACAGTTATCGGCAAGAAGAGCCTGTCTTGATTCACGAAATTCACGTTGTCCCAGATAACCGCTTCTAATGTGTTCTCACCACAAAGACTGTCAACAACTATGGCCTTCTCGATAGGGCTCATTTCATCCAAGTCCTTCAGATGGTGATTCATCATTAACTCCCGTGCGATCGACTTTCGTCCATATACAACAGCTAGTTGAAAGGGCGAATATCCTAGCTCATTGGTCGTGTCTAAAGTGGCTCCCGCCATAAGTAGGTGGTTCACAATTTCTGATGCATTCTTTCCATTCTTGCGAATAGCGATATGTAATGGGGTTTCTCCTGCATGCCCAATAGCATTAACGTTAGCATTTGCTTCAATCAGAAGTTTAACCAGCTCAATGTTTCCGTGGTTTACCGCCCAATGTAAAGGTTGGTTACCTTTGTCTCTGGTGTTGGCGTCGGCTCCGACTGCCAGAAGCATCTTTATGAGTTCTGTATCACCAGTCATGGCTGCAGTTGACAACGGCGTCATCTTTGAGAGCATTCCATCAGTTCCGTTGACATCGACTCCAGCCTCCAGGAACTTGGCGACTACGTTTGTGTTCGGGCGAGAGACCAGTGCCCAGTAGAAGGCAGTTAATCCCAAGTCATCTCTTTGCGTTAGATCTGCTCCAGACAATATCAATTCGCCTACAATATCTTCGTATCCATAACGTACTGCCAAATGTAAAGGGCTGTCACCGTAAGAAATTACCTCGTTGACATCCGCCCCTTGATCTATCAAGGTCCTAATCAGTTGAAGATCGCCATTACGTATGGCCTCTTCCAAATTCAAAGCGAAAGTATTGGACGTAAAAAGAGCTATAACTAGTATGATACATGCCAGTGTTTTCCATTTCACAACAGATCCCTCTATACATTTTGACCCTCGTCTAAGTGCTGGGAATGGCCACTCGATGTGAGCATCCCTTGTCTCTTCAAGAGAATTCGAGTGTAGCGTACTCTACTCAGCAGAAGTGTTCACGATTCTTGAGGAGTTGGGTACCCAAAGTAATTTGCGGTCCCTTCTTGTCGTGGCTTATCGTTGACTCCTTGGGCACATTTGTGCCCCAGTTCGTTTCGGTAGCCCCACGAGCCTAGAGACCTCTTCGGAGGTCTTTTTTTGCTGAGTTGAACTCTACGGAAGTGACCTCTGCTGTCTTCCAGTTGCAGCAAATTGCCTATGGGTCGAGGAAAGCACCCAAGTAAGGCCAGGCAAGCTTGTCTGCAGAAGCAAAGAGAAGGAGGGCGACCGCCGTATTGGCGGTTCCTCCTGCTCCCGTTTGCGGTCCGAGCGCGCATCTGAATCCGGCTGAGCGGGTTGTAGCAGATTACATCTTAGAAAACCCTGAGACGGTTCTATACTGCAGCATTTCAAAGCTCAGCGCCAACACCGGGACCCGTGATACCACTGTGATTGTCCTCTGTAGGAATGGGTTAATATCAGGAGCTGAAAATCAACCCAGCCGGGGAGGCAATTCCCCCGATTAGAAACATAGAGTTGCAGACCGCCCCGAATCCGAATTGGTTGACGCAGGGCCTTAGCCTTGGCTCGTTTCCTGCTCGCCACTTGCTACTTGATTCCGCTGAAGCACCCTTGTGTTCGTGGCGATATCGACCAAAACGATGGAGAGCTCGGCCGAGTAATAAAAGGTGACCAGTGAAGTGAAGGCAAGGAATAAACCTACAAGAATTGTCAGGAAACCAGTTATAAAGCTAGCTGTACCCAAGGATGGTATGGCAGAAATACCAAGAATACGCAGCACATCTCGATTTGCGATCCAGATTGATATGCCGCCAGCAAGTCCCGAAAAGGTAAGCACGCAGGCGAAGATTTCGCCAACCAGTTTTAGGGTCACCGAAAAAATCGGGGCGATGATGTAATTGGTTTGCTGCAGTTGTTCCACCGTCCGGGCACGAATCAGCAACGTATGTACCAAACAATAGAGCAGAACCAGCATCAGAATCTGAACCACAACCCCTGCTGGGACAATCCTGGAACCATAGTACCAATAACTCCCCAACTCAGAAATCTCCTGCCAGATAGAAACCCACAATACCGCCCCGCCAATAGCCGTTATGAGAGCAACGATCCTCAGAAGGATACCATATACCCGCTTAAACATCAGCCCGGAACCAAGTGCAGCCAAGACCCTTTTCATAAAGAAAATATTCGACAAATCTTTCCCTCCGCCAACCACGTATTTGCGCTAATCTGCGCCTTCCTTCTGAGATTTCGGTTTCATAGAAGATAAGTCCTGCTTAAACCCGTGATTATCTTGAACCGTGGAGGCCTTCCAGGACCTGGAAAGTGTTGGCTGTTAAGGAACCAACCCCCAAGCAAGCCACCGGAGTCAAACGTGAATGACTGGAGAAATCGGCGCGGCCTCTTGTCGGATCCCCCTCTCACCATTCGATTCATTAGAGTGTCTAGTTGGATCTTGTTTGACATGAACATACTGCTGAAGGGAAAGCCACCTATATGCCAAACAAACCTGCTCTGTTAGCAAATGAAAGAGTATCAAGAGGACTACCTCAATTATACTTCTTGTTTGAGCTGTCACTACACGTACAAACATAATGTTCTTCTAAACCATTTACGCCCTGCGGGCTTAAACCGGGTGGGTCATTTGTGTTCATTCCGTGGGCCGCTCTCACAGTGGGGAAGCTCGGGCCAAATGGTTTTGCCACAGGCGGTTTGACATATTTCTACATATCATCCCGACATTAACAGTGAAAAAGAGAAAAAACCTCTGTAATGCCCGTCAAGAAAGGAATCCAGGGTTTTTGTTCTTTCTGCAAAGCGTTGTATATCCAGAATTTTTCCTTGTTGCCTGCCCCGAGTCTCCTTGGCAGGCAGCCACTTTAGGCCTAGCATTACACAGCTATTGCTGGCGAGGAAAGGAAACTCAAACCTAGCCTTCAGGTCCAGAATCCGGCTGTTTGACCGCGAGCTCCCTTGGCTTATCTCACAGCAACTCTGCCCTTACCGCTGGATTTGGCCTGCAGGAGCAGGTCATCTGCTCTGATCAGCAGGGACTGCTTAGTATCATTCTGCTCATACTCTGCCACACCAAAGCTGCAGGTTATGCCCTGCAAGGTGCCAAGTGTGCTGTTTTGGATTCGTTCCCTTAAGCGTTCCGTCATTATCTCGGCCCGCTGCAGATCCGTGTTGGGAAGCAAAATAGCGAACTCATCTCCGCCCC
>FZPS01000034.1_pt52 | contig 14449 bp, 10 predicted proteins | sample 1817821 | NCBI WGS metagenome assembly FZPS01 (sample SAMEA104158645, study PRJEB21678) | metagenome | place: Germany | collected 2015-04-21 | reverse complement strand
CACTTAATGGAGATTTTCATGGCAAAAAAAATGATTGCGGTAGATGGTAACGAGGCTACTGCGAGTATTGCTCACAAATTGAGCGAAGTGATTGCAATTTATCCTATCACCCCTTCTAGCCCTATGGCAGAACATTCCGATGCTTGGAGCGCGGTTGGCAAAAAAAACTTATGGGGCCAGGTTCCAACTGTTTTTGAAATGCAGTCCGAAGGAGGAGCTGCAGGTACTGTGCACGGGGCTCTTTTGTCTGGAGCATTGACTACGACTTTTACTGCGTCTCAAGGTCTTCTTTTGATGATCCCTAATATGTATAAGATTGCAGGTGAGCTTACTCCTACTGTGTTTCATGTGACAGCTCGATCTATAGCTGCTCAGGGCTTGTCTATTTTTGGTGATCAATCCGATGTGATGGCATGCCGTCAAACTGGTTTTTCAATTTTAGCTTCTTCTACTGTTCAAGAATGTCAAGATTTGGCTTTAATTGCACATGCTGCTACACTGGAAAGTCGTGTGCCCATGATGCACTTTTTTGATGGTTTTAGAACTTCTCACGAAGTGATGAAAATAGAAGCCATTGATGATACTATTATTCGAGATATGATAGATGAAAAGCTTGTGAAAGCTTGTCGTGATAGGAGCTTAACTCCTGATCGCCCTACCCTTAGAGGAACCGCTCAAAACCCAGATGTTTATTTTCAAGGAAGAGAAACGGTAAATCCATTTTATGCAGCGATTCCAGAAATCATTCAAAAGCAAATGGACAAGCTTGCTGCACACACAGGCCGTCAGTATAATTTAGTGGACTATGTCGGTGCTAAAGATGCAGAACGAGTGATTGTCATTATGGGTTCTGGTGCAGACACTGTGAGCGAAACGGTTAAATATTTAGAAGCTAAAGGCGAAAAAGTAGGGGTGCTCAATGTACGCCTTTACAGACCATTCCCTATGGATGCGTTTATGAAAGCCCTTCCAGAATCAGTTAAAACTATTGCTGTTTTGGATAGGTCTAAAGAACCTGGTTCTGCTGGAGAAGCTTTATTCCAAGATGTTTTAACCGCTGTTACCGAAGCTGTGATGGCAGGCAAAGCTCAATTGCCCAAAATAATTGGTGGTCGTTATGGACTATCTTCTAAAGAGTTTACCCCTGCTATGGTCAAAGCTGTTTTTGATGAATGCAAAAAATCAGATCCAAAATCTAGATTCACAGTGGGTATTATCGACGATGTGACCTTCACAAGCTTGACTGTGGATCCGAACTTTAAGTTAGAGAAAAATTTTATTCAAGCCATGTTCTACGGACTAGGTGCAGATGGTACTGTTGGAGCCAACAAAAACTCTATCAAAATTATCGCCAATAACACTGAAAATTTTGCACAAGGTTATTTTGTTTACGACTCCAAAAAATCTGGTTCTATGACTATTTCGCACTTGCGTTTTGGTAAAGAAGAGATCAATGCACCTTATTTGATTGGTGAAAACGAAGCCGACTTTATTGCTTGTCATCACACTCCCCATTTGAGTTTGCTCAATATGCTCAAAAATGCAAAAGTGGGAGCTACTTTCTTGCTTAATACTACCCATGATGCAGAGACTGCTTGGGATTCTTTCCCTCGTTTAGTGCAACAACAAGTGATTGATAAAAAAATCCGTGTTTATGTGATTGATGGCTACGCTGTCGCCGATAAAACAGGCATGGGTCGTCGAATCAACACGATTATGCAAACTTGTTTCTTTGCTAAAGCAGGAATCCTTCCAGAAGATCAAGCCATCCAGTTGATTAAAGACTACGCTAAAAAAACTTATGCTAGTAAGGGTGATGCAGTTGTTCAACAAAACTGGGATGCTATCGATGCTTCTCTAGCACACTTGTTTGAAGTTAAAATTCCGGCAGAAGTCACTAGTCAAAAAGAGCTCCGTGCTCCAATTCACGGTGTTGCATCTGATTTTGTAAATACTGTGACCGCCGAAATCATTAAAGGCAATGGCGATGATTTGCCAGTATCTAAAATGCCTGTCGATGGTGTATTCCCTACAGGAACCACTAAATTTGAAAAACGAGATTTGGCTTTAAAAATTCCTATATGGGATCCAAATTCTTGTGTACAGTGTGGAAAATGTGCGATGGTTTGTCCACACGCCGCTATTCGTATCAAAGCATATGATAAATCCGAGTTAGACAATGCTCCAGAAGGCTTCCAGTTTATTCCTGCTAAAGGTTATAAGATGGATGCTCAAGAGCCTGTGTTTACTGTTAGCGTGTCTCCTTATGACTGTACCGGTTGTGGTGTTTGTACTCAAGCTTGTATTGGTAAAAATAAAGAAAACCCAGAACTCAAAGCCATTAACATGGATGTCCAAGAACCAGTGGCCGAAAAACTCAGTGTTTATTGGGATTTCTTTGTGGATATCGCAGAGTTTGACCGCACTAAAGTCAATAAAGGTCTTGTAAAACAAGCAATGCTATTAGAGCCACTTTTTGAATTCTCGGGTGCATGCCCTGGTTGCGGTGAAACTCCTTATATTCGTGCTGTCACGCAATTATTTGGAGACCGTATGGTCGTTGCCAATGCCACAGGATGTTCTTCTATTTATGGTGGAAACCTCCCCACTACCCCATGGTCCAAAAACAAAGACGGTCGTGGTCCGGCTTGGGCTAACAGCTTGTTCGAAGACAATGCCGAGTTTGGTTTAGGGATGCGATTGGCTATTAATAAACACAGTGCCCAGGCCTTTGATTTATTAGACAAATTAGCTCCTGAATTAGATGAAAAACTCGTGGATGCTCTGAAAACTCAACAGCAAGAAGACGAAGCGGGTATTATTGTCCAAAGAGAAAATATCGAAGTGCTTAAAAAAGCGTTGGCCACTCACACTTCTGAAGATGCCAAGAGCTTGCTAGCTCTTTCTGACTACCTTTCTAAAAAATCTGTCTGGATCATCGGTGGTGATGGTTGGGCTTATGATATTGGGTTTGGTGGTTTAGATCATGTGATGGCGACCGGTGCCAATGTGAATATCTTGGTTTTAGACACCGAAGTATATTCTAACACTGGTGGACAAGCCTCTAAATCGACTAACAAAGGTGCTGTAGCTCTTTTTGCTGCTGGTGGTAAACGAGCTGCTAAAAAAGACCTTGGTTTAATTGCTATGAGCTATAAAAATGTATATGTAGCCCGTGTTGCAATGGGAGCCAATGACAATCACACGCTAAAAGTGCTTCAAGAAGCCGAAGCCTTTAATGGACCATCTTTGATTTTGGCATATTCTCCATGTATTGCTCATGGTTATGACTTGTATAATCAACTTGGACACCAAAAATTGGCGGTGGAGTCTGGTTATTGGCCATTGCTTCGCTACAATCCAAATTTAGTGGATCAAGGCAAGAACCCTCTTATATTAGATAGTAAAGCTCCATCTATTCCCGTTGCCGAGTATATTTATACCGAAAACCGTTATAAAATGCTCTTGAAACGAGATCCGGACACAGCTAAAAAACTAGCGGATTCTTTACAAAAAGAAATTGATGATCGTTACACTTATTATTCTAATATGTCAAAGATAGAAGTCTAAAATTTCTCATTTTTAATGAATCTCAAAGCCCTGGATTGAATCTAGGGCTTTCTTTTTTTTTCTTTTTTTAAAAGTCTAAGGGTCTCTTTTTTACTATATTATTTTTATGAAATTAAACATAGAAAACAACAAACAAGTATCTCCATATGCCGCTTTGTTTTTCGAAAAACAAAATTTATTGTTCACCGAAGGACTCTCTTTAGAAGCACAAACAAAAGTAAAATCCATTATTCATAATATAGAAGAAGGGGTTTTTGATAACTTGGAAATCCACTCCATTGATTCTGTAGAAACAATTTTTGTACAGTTGAAAGGCCGAGGTTTAAGCTCTTTAGATAAACTTCGTGTGGCTGCATACAAACTCGCGAAAAAGTTAAAACAAAGGAAATTAGATTCCATTGGGATTGATTTGTCCAAAGCATCTGCCGCCGAAGCTAGGTCTATTTTTCATGGCTTGTATGCCGCAGAATATCAATTTGATCGATATAAAAGTAAAAAAAGCACTCCTATAGATATTCAGTATCAAATTGATGCCAAAGATAAGACAAAAGACTTTATAAGGATTGCAAAAGAAGTAGAAATCGAGCAGTCCTCTATTGTATTAACTAAAAATTGGATCAATACACCGAGCGGTGATTTCACTCCCTTTACTTTTATGCAAGAAGCTCATAAAGTGGCAGACGAAGCTGAATTAGATATTAAAGTTCGTGATTTTGAGGCTTTAAAAGCCGAATCATTCAATGGTTTGGTCACTGTGGGCAAAGGCAGCCCCTCTAAACCATACTTAGTCACTTTAGAATATAAACCAGAAAATGCAAAGGCAAATACTCATTTGGTATTAGTAGGGAAAGGGCTCACTTTTGATACAGGAGGAGTGAGTTTAAAACCAGCGACTGGAATGTGGGAAATGTGTTGTGATATGTCTGGTGCCGCCGCGGTTCTTGGAGCCATTCGAAGCATCGCTTTATTGAAACTCCCTATTCGCGTGAGTGCTGTATTGTGTTTAGCAGAAAACAAAATAGGCTCTAATGCTGTATTGCCAGGGGATATTTTCACAGCCAAAAACGGAAAAACTGTGATGGTGGACAACACCGATGCAGAAGGTCGATTGGCTTTGAGTGACGGACTGGCCGAAGCTGAATTATTAAAAGCAACTCATATTGTAGATTTAGCCACTTTGACAGGAGCTATGGTTCGAGCATTGGGCTATGCGATTACTGGATTCTTTAGCAATGATTCGGATTTAGCCTCTAAATTAAAAGATGCAGGAGAAGCTTCTTGTGAAAAGCTATGGCAACTCCCTCTCGAAGAAGAATATGCCGATGGCCTTCAAGGAAAATTCGCTGACCTCCAGAATATTGGAGCAGATGCCGGGGCTATTTCTGCAGCATTATTCCTAAAAGAATTTGTACCTGAAAACACAGCGTGGTCTCATTTGGATATTGCAGGGACTGCGTTTACCACCAAAGAGTGGAAATACACTTCTTATGGAGCAACAGGGATTGGAGTTCAAACTTTAACTGAATTAGCACGCCAATTAGGAGAATAATCCTTGAAAAAAAACGATACCATTGCGGTTCTCGATTTTGGTGGTCCTTATACTCATCTTATAGCCAACCGTTTACGACAACTAGGTGTTTTTAGCGAAATACACTCCCCTAGCACCGACGCCAAAAATTTGAGTGAGGTTCAAGGGATTATTTATAGCGGAAGCACAGACGATACTTCAAAAATCCCTCAATACAATCCAGAAATTTTTTCTATTCCTGTTCCAAAACTTGGCATTTCTTATGGTTACCAATTATTAGCAAAAGAATTAGGAGCAAAAATAGTCCAAAAATCTACAGATTCCTCTGAAATCGATGGATTGAAATTTGAAGGGAATAAAGACTACGGTGTTTCTAAATTAAGCATTACTCATCCAGACCATCCTCTTTTAAAGGGAATTACAGATTCCAATGTATGGATGGATACCAGTCACAATGTGCTTTTATCAGAAAACTTAAAAAGTTTTGCTCACACCTCCAAAACTCCCCATGCTATTATAATCAACGACTCTCTTAAGACTTATGGAGTGGCCTTTCACCCCGAATTGGCTCACACCAGTTTTGGAAATCAAATATTCTCTAATTTTTTAGATATATGCAAGGTTCAAAAATCTTGGAATATGAGAAATTACCTCGATTTGATCTCTAAAAAAATAATAACACAAACTCAAAATAAAAATGTGTTTTTATTAGTCTCGGGTGGTGTCGATAGCACTGTCGCGTTTGTCTTGTTAAACAAAATACTAGGTCCATCTAGAGTCCTTGGCCTCCATATCGATAGTGGAATGATGCGTTTGGGAGAATCACAAAAGGTTTTGAATTTTTTAGAAGCCGAAGGCATGAAAAATCTTCAAGTTTGTGATGCCAGTGAAGAGTTTCTAGAAGCTTTACAGGGAATCACAGCCCCCGAAGAAAAAAGAAAAATTATTGGAGCCACATTCTTAAAAATCAAAGATCGAGAAATGGAGCGACTCCACTTAGACCCATCTCAATGGATCATAGCCCAGGGCACCATTTATCCCGACATTTTAGAAAGTGGGGACTCTGACAAAAGCAACTTAGTCAAAACCCATCACAATAGAGTGCAAGAAGTATTAAATTTAATGGATCAAGGGCTTCTGATCGAGCCATTAATGGATTTATACAAAGACGAAGTTCGAGTTTTGGGCGAAGAACTAGGTATCCCCCATTCATTGGTCTGGCGTCATCCATTCCCGGGTCCTGGTTTAGGGGTTCGCTTGCTGTGTTCTACTGGTCAAAACCATTTACCAAGTGCCGAACAAATTCCAAAACTATCCAGCTATTTAAAAGAAAATAAGATTCAAGGTTATTTACTCCCCATACAAAGTGTTGGAGTTCAAACTCATGGACGCACCTATGCACAGCCTTTTTTAATCACTAGCAAACACCAAGATTGGAGCGAGCTAGAACTTTTAGCTTCAAATTTATTAAAAGAATTTAAAGAAATAAATCGAATTGTTTATCAAATAGGAAGTATAAATGCAGAAGAACCTGTATTGATCGAGCAATACACCACAAAAAACACTTTGGATTCTTTGCGTCTTTTTGATGACAAAGCCACCCAGTTTTTAGAAGAAAACAATCTATACCAAGACATTTGGCAAATGCCCGTGGTACAAGTTCCCCTTCAGATTCAAAACAAAGCCTGCATAGTCATGAGGCCTATTCACAGTTCTGATGCTATCACCGCAAAATTTGCACCCATTGACTTTAATCTATTAGAGCCATTTTGGCTGCAAATGAAATCTATTGGAGCGGGGGCTTTATGGTACGATATCACTCATAAACCACCTGGAACTATTGAGTGGGAATAAGTTTAGAAAAAACAATCCTTGTAGGCATCGCCACTTCTAAAATAAAATTATGGCAAGCCGAAGAGCATCTCCAAGAACTCTTTCGATTAGCAGAAACAGCCAAAGCAGAAGTAGTGCAAACATTTATCCAAAGACTGGTCGCCTTCAACCCAGCGACTTTAATTGGAGATGGCAAGCTGTTAGAAATCAAAGAAGCTCTAGAAGCACACGAAGCTAAAATGGTCATTTTTGATGAAGAACTTTCGGGTTCACAAATCAAAAACTTAGAAAACAAGCTCCCTGGAATCAAAGTTCTAGACAGGACTGGGCTTATTTTAGACATTTTCGCCAAACAAGCTCAAACTTCGGAAAGTCGTTTAATGGTAGAAGTGGCTCAACTGGAATATTTTATGCCTCGATTGACTGGTCGGTGGACTCACCTTTGCCGGCAACACAATGGAGGGATAGGCACCAAAGGACCTGGAGAGACTAAATTAGAAACGGATCGGCGATTCATTAGAAAACGCATACAATTCTTAAATAATAAATTGAAACAAATCGAAAGCATTCGACAGCGACAAGCAGAAAACAGAAGTGATGTATTTCATGTAGGGATTGTCGGCTACACCAATGTAGGCAAAAGCACTTTAATGAATCGACTCACCAAAGCAGATATTTATACCGAAAACAAACTTTTTGCCACTTTAGATAGCACCACAAGAAAATTATATATAGACCATGAACATGAAGTTATTTTAAGTGATACCGTTGGATTCATTCGAAAACTCCCCCACCATTTGATCGAAACCTTTAAAAGCACTCTTGGAGTAGTGGCCTATGCAGACTGTATTTTAGAAGTCATCGACGCCTCTGCCTCTGACTTTTCGGAGCATCTAGAAGTCACCCAAAATGTTTTAGAGCAAATTATAGACCCCAAAACTCCAAAAATTCATGTCTTTAATAAGGTGGAAGTTTTAGAAGCGCCTATACGACAGCAATTACTCCAAAAGTTTCCGCACATCATACAGATTAGTGCCAAAGAAAACATTGGGCTAGAAATCTTAAAAAAACAAATCCAAAAAGAAACTAAAAAGTTTTACAAAAAAAGGAAAATTCAGGAGAAAAAAGCACATAAATCGTCAAAATCTTGGGTATCGACATGAAAGAACATCAAAAATTATCCAAACTTTCTTTAATTTACTGTACTTTTTTTGGAAGCGGCTTGCTCCCTAAAATGCCCGGCACTTATGGAAGTTTGGCTGCAATGCTAGTGGCTTATCTTATTAGCCTATTCAGTATCATTAACTTTTTCTTTATCTTCTCTGTGATACTTTTTTTTATCAGCATTCCCATTGTCCAAAAAGCCATGAAGCAATCCAAAACCAGTGATCCCGGATGGATTGTCATTGACGAAGTTGCTGGCCAGTGGTTGAGTTTTGCTTTTACTCCCATAGCAATTTTATTGGATCATCCTTGGCTTTTTTTAGTTGGGTTTATCTTGTTTAGGTTTTTTGACATTATAAAACCTTTAGGAATTCAAAGTTTAGAAAAATTACCTGGAGCTTGGGGTGTGATGAGCGACGACATGTTAGGCGGATTTTATGCTGGAATTTTACTTGCCTTGCTTGCCATTCACGCACTTTAAGTGAAGGCGTTTTTATAATTTATTCTTTACAGCGCATTCCACCTTGCATATGAGTTTCTCTGTCTTGAAACTTTTCTTCGACTTGCTCTATTTTAGAATCTATATCAATGTTTTCTTTTAAACTAAAAGAGGAGGCCCAAGGGCTCAAATATGGACTTGGATTTTTTTGGCTAGGGATTTTTTGAATGCTAAATTGAGGATTCCATTCTAAATGGATAGCAATCGTTTGGTCTTTTACTTTGGTGTTTTGCTTTATAGCACTTTCGTGTTCTTTGTAGCGATTCATTTTTTTGAAATAATAAGTGTAAGTCAAATTCAATTGAAAATCTTTATAAAATGCATAAGCAAGAGAGGATTCCCACAAATAAAGCCTATCTTTTCTAGGGTTGTTTTTGGCATTATACACTCTGGATTCATAAGCTATGGTGTTCCAAGATTCAATTTTAGGGTGCATCCACCATAACAACGAAAATTGAAAGCTATTTTTAGAAAATTGATTCCATGAATCTTTGGTGTAATAAGAGCCTCGTTTATATGCACCGTGCACAAGCAAAGAAGTTGTAAAAGAATGTTTTAGATAAATTGAACTTTCTATTTCTTTTCTAGAAAATGGGGAATCTCTAAAAAGTCTAGAGCCTGCTAAAAAAGAAAAACCTAGCTTATTTAAAAGTAGAAAATCTAAATCTAGAGATTTCTGTTCTTGAGAAATTGGATATTCTGGATACAAAGAATCTTTTTGCAACAGCAATAAACCAGTGAAATAAGTTTTGAATGAAAATAAATGGTTCAAAACATAAGCACCTAACTTTAACCTTGCAGTGGAACGGTGGTATTCTTGGTTTGCATTAGGAAAATAGTACCAAGATTGAAGCATTAGATCGCCATGAGGTTGTATGGTTTTATTCTCTACCCACGGTTTAACGCCAAAACCAGTCCCCCACCTATGAAAAAACTTGGAATCTGAATCTTTGATGGTGTTATTATCATAAAATGGATTTTGACTGTAACCCAAGCCATATAAAACTCTACCAGAAAAGACTTGATTCCAAGAGGGTTGTACCACACGACTTAAATATTCATAAAGAGCTCGATCTTCTTGATAAATACATTGAGAATTTCGTATTTGAGAAAAAATTTCTCGCATGATACGGCTGCGTCGTCTTTGGAGTTGTTTTGACAAATGGCCTTTTTGGTTTTCAAAATAAAGTGAGTATAGGTGGATGAGTTGTGCTCTTGTCTGGTCACATTCATTGAGTTTAAAATGATTGGAATCCATGTTTATTAAAGGGTGCAAGTGTGACTTGGCACTCTCTAAATCATCGATGTTTAATTCTCCCCAGACTCGCCATAAAGACAGATGAAAATCTTCCCTATCTTGTAAGTAACGGTCTAGTAGCACTACAGCGTAAAAATCATCTTTTTCGTTAAATCTTTTTTCTATAGTAGCCAAAGAATCGATAGATTCTTTAGCAGAGACAGAAAGAGTCAAAAACAAAAAAAGCAAAAAAAATCGTTTCATTAAAAACCGTAACCGATAAATCCTATATTATAATATAATAAATTGTAAAAAAAAACTTAGTTTTTAAAAGGGATGCGTGCTTGAATAGTGGGAAGTGGTTAGTGTTAGAGATGTTATGCAAATTCGGAGGGGACGGTGCGAAATGTGCTACACTGAGCCTGTCGAAATGCGTGCCAAAAAAGCTGGGATGCGTGCTTGAAATATACTGCGAAATGCGTACCAAAAAATGCTGGAATGCGTGGTTGAAATATACTGCGAAATGCGTGCCAGAAAAGCTGGGATGCGTGCTTGAAATGTACTGCGAAATGCGTGCCAGAAAAGCTGGATGCGTGCTTGAAATGTACTGCGAAATGCGTGCCAAAAAGGCTGGGATGCGTGGTTGAAATGTATTGCGAAAATCATGCCAGAAAATGCAGCTCATCTCTAAACTCTAAGAGCTTCTCACTTCCCACATTAAATGCCAGGCGTGTGTGAGACTTCAATAAAAAAAGCCTGACTTTGTTAGATCAGGCTTTGGTTTAGAAAGATTCGGTTCTGGTTTTATAGAGCGTTAGTTTTCTGAGTCGGTACTTGTGTCGGATTCAGATGGTGCTGGGTTTTCGGGGATTTCTTGAGTTTCTGTGTCAGTCAGTTCAGAAGTTTGAAGAGTTTCTTGGTCGTCTTCGACTCTTGGAAGTGCTGCAGCATCTTGAACTAAGTCGCCTTCTCGAAGAGTTATTGCTTTGACTCCTTGAGAGAATCGACCCGTCACTCGGATACTGTCTGCTTGGATTCGAATCACTTGACCATCACGACTGCTAATCATTAAGTCATAGTCATCGGCCACACTTTCTACAAAAACAGCGTTTCCAGTTTTATCGGTGACATTTAAGTTTCGAACTCCTTTTCCTCCACGGTGGGTGACTCTATAGGTGCTGGGTAGGCTTCGTTTGCCATAACCATTTTCAGTTATAGTCAACACTTTGCTACCTGGTTTTAACCATAAAAGAGAGATAACTTCGTCTGATTCTGCAAGGGAAATGCCTCGAACACCACGAGTGCCCCGCCCCATCGCTCGTAAACGAGTCATAGGGAAAGTGATCGATTGCCCTAAACGAGTCGAAATCATGATTAAATCATTGGCTATAGGAGTTGAATCTATGTCTTCTACAAGTTCTTCGTCTCCTTCTTCTTCTACGACTTCTTCTACAACATCTTCGGTATTCGATTCATCGGTGTTGTCTTCTTCTGAGTCTTCAGTTAATAATTCAACCAAACGCACTTTCACAAGTTCATCGTTTTCATCTAATGTGATGGCATTCACCCCTTTTCGACGAACATTTGAAAAAAGCTCTAGCTTCATTTTATTGACCACACCGTTTTTGGTGGCAAAAATCAAATAAAAATGATCTTCAAAGTTTCTCACAGGGACAATGGCAGATACAGTTTCATCTTCTACGAGTTCAATGAAATTCACAATGGGTCGCCCTTTACCACTTCTAGAGCCTTCGGGGAGTCTATAGACTTTGGTCCAATGCACACGACCTTTATTGGTAAAAATAAGCAAATAACTATGTGTGCTAGCGGTAAAAATTTGCTCTACAAAATCTTCGTCTTTGAGGCCTGCTCCAATAATGCCTTTTCCACCTCGATTTTGGGCTTTAAAAGTATCTATGGGCAATCTACGCACATAGCCTTCGTGACTCAAGGTGATCACTTGTTCTTCTTCTGGAATTAAATCTTCATATTCAAAGTCTTCGGCATCTTCTTCAATAGAAGTACGCCTTTCGTCTCCAAATTTATCGTTGATTTCATCGAGACGATTCAATATAATCTCTAATTGTCTTTCTCTTTTGGCCAAAATATCTTCTAAATCGGCGGCGGTGATCACTAACTCTTGATATTCATTTTCGATTTTATCAATTTCTAGGTTAGTGAGCTGTCTAAGCCTCATATCTACAATAGATTGGGCTTGAATCTCTGACAAGTCAAATCTTTCAATCAAAGATTTTTTGGCTATGTCGGTATCTTGAGAGGCACGAATAATACGAACGACCTCGTCGATATTTTGCTGAGCAATTCGAAGTCCTTCCAAAATATGCATACGAGCTTTAGCTTTTTTGAGTTCAAACTCAGTGCGTCGTCGTATGACTTCTATACGGTGTTCTAGGTAAAGTTCAATAAGCTTTTTTAATGTCAAAAGAGTAGGTTGTTTATTGACTAAAGCCAAATTATAAATACCAAAAGTATCTTGGAGCTGCGTGTATTTATACAAGTTATTGAGAATCACTTCTGCAATAGCGTCTTTTCTTAACTCTAAAACTACGCGCATTCCAGATCGATCCGACTCATCTCTAATGTCGCTAATCCCTTCGACCTTTTTTTCTTTGACTAAATCGGCTATTTTTTCGACCAATTTAGCTTTATTCACCATATAAGGAATTTCTGTAATTACAATTCGTTCGCGACCTTTGCTAGCCTCTTCTGTATGTACTCTGGCACGCACACGCACCTTGCCTCTACCTGTTAGATAAGCATCACGAATCCCAGCACGGCCACAAATAATGCCCCCCGTAGGAAAGTCTGGCCCTGTGACAAAGGCAAGCAGCTCTTCATCTGCAATTTCTGGATTTTTAGCAACTGCATGAATAGCTTGAGTCACCTCTCTAAGATTATGAGGAGCCATAGAAGTAGCCATTCCAACAGCAATACCAGTAGAACCATTCACAATCAAATTTGGAAAAGAAGAAGGGATCACCAAAGGTTCTTTCAACGAATCGTCGTAGTTGAGCCCAAAATCCACCGTATCTTTATCTAAATCTTCAAGCATCATCTCACCAAAACGAGTCATTCTTGCTTCGGTGTAACGCATAGCAGCAGCAGAATCTCCATCGATAGAACCAAAGTTCCCTTGCCCATCTACCAGTGGGTAGCGAAGAGAAAAATCTTGAGCCATACGAACCAGAGTATCGTAAACAGCAGAGTCACCATGGGGGTGATACTTACCAATAACATCACCCACAATACGAGCGGATTTTTTATAGGCCTTTCCAGGATAAACGCCCAAATCGTGCATTCCAAATAAAACCCTTCGGTGCACAGGCTTTAAGCCGTCTCGAACATCTGGTAAGGCACGCGATACTATCACACTCATTGAATAACGAAGATAAGAATCTTGCATGTCTTTTTCTATCAACGAGTAAACATTAGTACCAGGAACTAGTTTTTGTTCTGACATTTTTTATCCTTTGGCTAAACTAGAGTCAAATAGAGAATGAAGTCTCAAAAGCTCTACATGATTGGTCGAACATAAAGAAAGTGGTGTTAGTGAGGCAAAAGAATGGTGCAAAGCATGGTCATCGGAACCTTTTTTTGCTTTTGAATAATCCTTATAGCCTTCTAAGTGCCACAAATCGTCTTTATTTTTATAAAAATCAATAAACATATCAAGGCCCATCGAAGTCACAGCAATCCCTTGATAAGTATTTGAACAAGCGTTTGGAAAATTTAAATTCCAAAAAGTGTTTTCTGGAATTTCGAGATAGAGTTTATTTTGAACCATACTCAAAGCAAAATCAATAGCTATAGAAAGCATAAAATCGTTCTTTGCCTCTAAAGAAATGGCCACCGCAGGGAGCTTCCAAAGTGCGGCCTCTCTTGCTGCTGCAACAGTACCAGAATAAATCGACGAAACACCTGCATTTTCACCCACATTCACCCCAGAAATCACAAGATCAAAACTTTGCTCTTTAAAAAGCTCTGTCACAGCAAACTTCACACAATCTGCAGGAGTACCTGTAATAGAATAAGCCTCAAAATCATAATCCAAACGAAAAAGCTTTAAGGCCTTGCGGTGAGTAAAAGCGTGCCCTACCCCACTTTGCTCACCATTGGGAGCAAGCATATACAAATCACAAACGCTACACAAAGCTTTTGCCAGAGCCATCAAATACGGGCTATCAAACCCATCGTCATTAGTGAGTAAAATTAGGGGTAAAACAGGTTTTTGCATTTCTAATACAAAGATAGAAATTTAATTTACTTTTACATCTAAAATCTAGAAGAAAATGACTTGGTGAGGCAAAAAACAAGCTTTTTAGCAAAACTTTAATTAAAAAGTACAAGCTCAATTTCATAAACTTAGACCCACAGAAAAACTCTAAAATAACAGAGAATCGCAAGCTATTCATAAAAACCAGGCGTTTCTGAGACTTCATCATTATCAATAGGAGGCTTTTATGAATGATGATTTCTTCTGTGGTCGTTTGCTGTGTTTCTCTTTTTTAGTTTTGTGTTTTTATTTGTTTGGTCGTTTTTGCAGCTTTTATGGGGTTTTTAGTTTGTTTTGGACGCTTGTTTTGGCTTCTTCTAAAGT
>FZPS01000133.1_pt30 | contig 14453 bp, 10 predicted proteins | sample 1817821 | NCBI WGS metagenome assembly FZPS01 (sample SAMEA104158645, study PRJEB21678) | metagenome | place: Germany | collected 2015-04-21 | reverse complement strand
CCCTGTCGGGAATGTAGTTTTGATCTTCATTTAATTGTCTGTATACAATGTTTAGATATGTATTCTCGTGGGCGGCATATCTGAAAATTGTCCCTTGGTCCTTATCTAATTCTGCCTTTAGTTTTCTTATGAATTCATAATTTGGAAACACTCCCGGCTCCGTATTTAAATATTGGCCCTTGTGCTCTATTTTCCCGTTTTCATAAACAACATGATGGGAAAACTGAAAAGCAATCCCTTCGTAGGGTCTTCTTCCCTTATTAAAGGGGATGGCTGCCATGGAAGTTTCAAAGTCAATGAAGTGCAGGGGATAAGTCCATGATTCAATTTCCCTTAATAAATTTTCCTTGTCAATCCAATATGAAGTATCCTTGCTCCTAGATTTATTAACCTGCATCCACTGCCTTTCTGTCCTTGAAATACCGGGCTTATCATCGGATTTAACCTTTATGTCATCCTCCGTTATATCGGTAAGCTTAATCCTTCCTTGGGCTATTAATTTGTCAGAACTCCTGAAATCCCATATTTCAAATAGGGTCCCTGCTTCAAAATCCATGTCTGTCCACTTAAGGGCCTCTTTCCAGCATTCATGGAAGCCGCTTTTGTAGCCTGCCTTCATTTCATCTTCGCTTGCCTTAAACTCGCAGCTCTTGCAGGCTCTGCTTATGCCGGGCTTTATTTTTATGTCCTTGTTGTAGTATTCTGCATATACATTTATAATCTCGGTAAAGCTGAGGGTTTTGCCTTGAAATTCGTATTCATCGCTGTAAATCATCCTGCATGCGTCTTCCGCATTTATTTTGCACAATATGGGGGGTGTAAGATCTTCCTGGGTTAATTTATCGGATACCTTTATCTTTTTCCTGCCCTTTTCTTCTATAATCCTGAATTTTTGGTTTAAGCCGTCAGTTGGGCACTTGGATCCCTTGTCAGCCAGCATTAAATAAGCCGTAACCTTATAATTTGGAAAGGCTTTTGAAATTACATGTTTTTGGAAGGCAACATCCAATAGATAGGGCTTCCATTCGGGTTTAATCCGGCTCTTGTTGTAAAAATCATCGTATGATTTTGCCTTTACCTCTATTAATTCGATATCTCTCCCGTCCTTTACCAAGATATCCGCCCGTATGAAGAATTTTTCATACATTATGGCAGCTTCATATATTGTTACCTTGTCTTTTTGCAATAACTTATTGGTTTCTTTCAATGCCTCATCATAGTCCAAAGTTTCAATATTATAGCCGCCGGGAAAGTAATGCTTGGCCAGCTCTCCTACCTGAAAGCCTCCATCAGCCAAGGCCAAAAGAAAAGGATCGTCAAGGTCTTGATTTATGTATTCTTCTTTTCCCGTGTAGTAAAGCTTGGTCGGGCATTCCATCGCTAATTTAAATCTTGATTTTGTTAGATATCTGTTTGACATACAATTTATCCCTCATAATTATGTTTAACTTCTTCGATATGTTTAATAAAGTCCTCTACAACATTTTCCGGTGAGATGATTTTCACCTTGTCGCCAAACTGAAATATCCATCCCCAAAAGGGAGGGCTTAATTCCACTTTTAATACTGCCATAAAATTATTATCATCAATCCTGTATGTTACCGTATCTTTCCCGAACCTGTCGATAACAACCCCCAACAAGGAGTTGTCAAATTGGATCCTAACTGTTTCTTCTTCTCCCACAAACATGCTGAAAATCTTCTTTGTGTACTCGGCTATATTTATTTCAATATCTTGAGATTTCAGTTCAAGTATTTCAATGCCTTCCATTTTGTCCACCCTGAAGTGGGTAATGCCTTCGTATTTTTCATAGTATGAAATCATGTAATAATTTTCATTGTCCCAAGTCAGTGCATATGGGCTTGCAATATATGTGTTACCCTCGTTTCGATATCTTTTTTTCTTGTCTATCGTGTATTCAAAGTATTTAAATGAAATCTGTTTTTTGTTGCTTATGGCCTGGTGGATCATATCTACATTGTAATATATTTTTTCATTCATTGCCTTAACCCTGCCGGAAACATAAACATGCCGGGTCAGCTGTTTTGCTTCATGGATGCTGGTTAAGCTTCCTATTTTCTTTATTAATTGTCCGGATTTCTTTTCCGTGATGAATTTGGATGATGCAACCGCATCTGCCAAAAGTTTTAGTTCCGCCAATTGAAATGTTCTGCCTGCAATGTAATAATCGTATGTCTTTGATTTTCGGCACACTATATCTAGCCCGAATGTTTTAAGGGCTTCGATGTCGTCATAAATGCTTTTTCTCTCGGCACTTATGTTGTATTTTTTTAATTCTTCAATCATTTCCGGAACTGTAAGAGTGTGCTCGGAATCTGTTTTTTCCAAGAGGATTTTTAAAAGATACAAAAGTTTTAATTTTTGATTGGGCAATTTCGACATGAGTTTCCCCCCTCACCGAAAATATTCCAAATACCTTCGACAATAATTATAGCAGATGAAGTGTCCCATAATACGGTCAGTAAACAATAAATTTTTAGAAGTGATAATTGATTAGAATGATAAACTTATAATATTAATATTATATAGCAAAATTATACAATTTTCAACATATGGAATCTTTAATTGATAGGATTCTTCGAGCCAAAGCTCTCAGATGAGTCTTATTCCGAAGTGAAGGTTATGTACAAGCCATCGATGAGGCTGATTGCCAACATGATCTGATCAAAATTTTTGATTATAAAATAATACAGCAGGGATTAACCCTGCTGTGATTTTTATTTCTGTTTATTTCTTGCCTAAATATGCTTCCTGTACTTTTTCATTTTTTATCAAGTCCGAAGCAAGTCCTTCCATAGCTACTACCCCTTGCTCCAAAACATAGGCCTTATCTGCAACAGACAATGCCTTAAAGGCATTTTGCTCAACCAAGAGAATTGTTTTTCCCATCTTTTTGATTTCGATAATAATATCAAATATGGTATTTATCAATAAAGGTGCCAGTCCCAAGGAAGGTTCGTCAAGGAGTACCAGCTCGGGGCTTGACATAATCCCCCTGCCCATGGCAAGCATCTGCTGTTCTCCCCCTGATAAGGTTCCTGCAATCTGGTTTTGTCTTTCCTTTAATATGGGGAATAGGGTAAATATTTTTTCCAAGTCCTGTTCAATGACTTCTTTGTCGTTCCTTAAAAAGGCCCCCATATATAGGTTTTCCATTACGGTCAAATTTGCAAAGATTACTCTTCCTTCAGGAACTTGACATATCCCCGATTTTACTATTTTATGTGCATGCTTGGGAAGTTTTTCCCCCTTGTAGAGTATTTCTCCGTCCTTGTATTTTACAATTCCGCTGATTGCATTTATGAGGGTGGATTTACCTGCCCCGTTGGAGCCTATGATTGAAACAATCTGCCCTTCCTGAACATCTATGCTGACACCCTTGAGAGCATGAATTCCGCCATAAAAAACATTAAGGTCTTTAACGCTAAGCATGGTTCTCCTCCTTCCCCAGATAAGCTTCTATTACCCTCTTATCTTCCTGAATTTCTTTCGGGGTCCCAAGAGCCAAGGGTGTTCCGAAATTAAGAACAAAGATCCTTTCACAGGCAGCCATTACCAAATCCATGTGGTGTTCAATAAGGAGGACCGTAAGGTCAAATTTATCCCTTATTTCCTTAATTAACTCCACAAGCTGGATTGTTTCTTCCGGGTTCATGCCTGCTGCCGGCTCATCAAGGAGGAGGAGCTTGGGCTCCAAGGCCAAAGCTCTTGCAATTTCAAGCTTTCTTTGGAGGCCGTAAGGAAGGTTGGATGCAACGACATCCTTGTATTCCCATAAGCCCATTAACTTCAAGAGTTCACTTGTTTTTTCATTCAGGCATTTTTCCTGAGGCTTAAATTTACCGAACCTTACGACAGAATCAAAAAGGCTGTAGTCCGCTAATTTATGGCAGGCTGTAAGGACGTTGTCATAAGCACTGAGTTTTTTAAAGAGCCTTATATTTTGGAAGGTCCTTGTAATACCCATGTTTGCTATTTCATAAGGCTTTGAATTATGGATCGCTTGGTCAAAATATCTTATTTCACCGCTTGTAATTGTGTAAATACCTGTTATTAAATTAAATATGGTGGTTTTGCCGGCGCCGTTGGGACCGATAAGGCCAAAAATTTCACCTTCTTCAATATCAAAGGTCACATTGTTTACTGCGGTTAAACCCCCAAACTGCTTTGTCAGATTTTTAAGAGAAAGTACACTCATGATTTAACCTCCCCTTCCGGTCTTCTTTTTTCAATTAGTTTTTTTATACCTTTAATACTGAATTCCTTTCCTCCCATTAGTCCCTGGGGCCTTGAAATCATAATAATTATAACGGCAGCTCCGTAGAGAACAAGCCTCCAGTTTGCAAAGCTTCTCAAAAGCTCCGGCAAGAAGGTTAACAGGATTGTTCCTACCACGCTTCCGGATACGCTTCCCAAGCCTCCGAAAATTACTATGATGGTCAGCTCTGTAGATTTAACCATCTTGAACATAATAGGCTGAAGATAACCAAAGTAGTGGGCCATCAAGCCTCCCGCTATGCCTGCATAGAATGCGCTGATGGCAAAGGATATAAGCTTATATTTGAAAACATCGATACCGATTGTCTGAGCTGCCAATTCTTCTTCTCTTACGGCAACCATATTCCTTCCGTGGCGGGACCTTATTATTAGGACCAGCACGGTTACGGCTATTACATTAATTATCAGAACATTGGTCAATGTTGTTGTTCCCTGTGTAGGTATGCTTGAAAGTCCTCTTGCTCCTCCAAATAATTGAACGTTGTCCAAAATCAGCCTTATAGCTTCTCCAAAGCCTAAGGTTGCAATACAAAAGTAGTCACCCTTCAGATTTAAGGTTAGCTTTCCGATAATCAAACTAAACAGCATGGCAACTAATCCGCCTGCCAGCAATACTAAATAGAACTGTACTTGGGCCATGGATTCCGGTAAAATATTTAAATTCAAGGTCAGCATGGCAGCCGTATAGGCTCCTATTGCCATGAAGCCTGCATGGCCGAATGAAAACAGGCCTGTAAAGCCCGTCAGCAGGGATAAACCTAACACCGTCATCAGATTTATGCCTGTCAATATCAAAATTCCTGATATATAACCCCAACTCATATCTTACCTCCTAAGCCTTGTCTTCCGTAATCTTACCCATCAATCCCGTCGGCTTGAAAACAAGGACGCCTATGAGAAGGGCAAATGCTATCAAGTCCCTGTATTGGGATGAAAGGTAGCCTGAAGTCATAGTTTCAATAAGGCCGAGGAGTACCGAGCCGATTATGGCGCCGGGTAAGCTTCCTAAACCTCCGAATACGGCAGCTATAAAAGATTTGGTGGTAATGTTTCCGATTTGGGGATAAACTGTGTATTTCATCCCGAAAAGCATACCTGCCAAACCTGCTAATAAACCGCCCAGCATAAAAATAATAAAAATAACCTTGTCCACGTTAACCCCCATGAGGGTGCTCCCCTTGATGCTGTAAGATGTTGCCCTTATGGACAGTCCTATCTTGGTTTTTTCAATTATATACATAAGTCCTATCAAACTCATGGCAGCTATTATAAACATCAGTATATCAATTCTTCCCAAGGCAACGTTGCCAAGCATAATGGGAGCCGTGGAAAAAACAGCCGGATAAGACCTGAATGTAGGTCCTATGGGAGATGCAATCACAATATTCTCCAAAAAGATTGAAGCCCCCATGGCAGATATTATAAAGTAAAGAAAGGGTGCGTTTCTTTTTCTTAATGGTCTGTACACTACCTTTTCCAAGCTTACAGCCAATAAGCCCGAACCAAGTGCAGACAGGAGAAATGCGATAAAAAAGGGCACATTAAACAAGGTGAGGCAAAAATATCCTATATATGCACCTATCATAATAACTCCGCCGTGTGCGAAGTTGGAAAAGTTCATAATACTGTATACAAGTGAGTAACCCACTGACATCAAGGCATATACGCTACCTAAGGATAGGCCGTTAACTACTTGCTGTAAAAAATAGCTCATACTACCTCCTCTATAATAGGCGGGTATGACCCGCCTCTTCTTATTCTACTCCGTATTTTTCCTGGAATATGTAGTCTGCACTTTCAACTCTTACTATAGCAGCTTGTTTTCCAACCGGGTTATGGTCCTCGGGACTTAATTTGATAGTTCCCGTTACGCCCTCTACAGTTACCTTTGTCAAAGATTCAGCTATTTTTACGGGATCAGCAGCTCCTGCATCCTCTATTGCCGCCTTTAATAAAAGGAATGCGTCATGGGCCATGTAACCGTTTAATTCCATTGGAAGGTTGTATTTTGCATTGTACCTTTCCTGAAGGGGTTTTACCTCAGGGTCGTTGAAGTCTAAGTGGTTTACTATATAGCTTCCTTCAATGGCATCAGCAGCCATGCTCATTAACTGCTCCGAAGGCCATCCGTCTCCACCCATTAAAACAGCATCAATTCCTAATTCTCTTGCCTGGTTTGCAGAAAGCGCTACTTCCTTGTAATAGTAAGGCATGAGTATAACTTCGGGATCAGCGTCTTTTATTCTGCTCAGCTGAGGTTTAAATTCTACGTCACCTTCTTTAAAAGCTTCCTTAGCTACTATTGTTCCGCCTTTTTCGGTAAAGGTTTTTTCAAAGAATTCGGTAAAGCCTTGTGAATAGTCGCTGGCTACATCGTATAATACAGCTGCTCTTGTAAATCCTAATCTGTCATATGCATAGCCTGCAGCTACTGCACCCTGATAGGGGTCTATGAAGCATACCCTGAAGTTGAATTCTTTAACAGAGCCGTCATCATTAACTGTTACCTTGGGATTTGTTGCAACAGTAGCTATGTCAGGAACCTTGTACTCTTCCAAAACAGATGAGATAGCTATTGCCTGACCGCTGGCATTGGGTCCGATAATCGCAACAACCTTATCCTGGGATGCAAGTCTCTTTGTTGCATTTACTGCCTCTGCAGCATCCCCCTTGGTGTCATAATAGATACCTTCAACTTTTTTACCAAGTATGCCGCCATTGGCATTTACTTCTTCTATCAGCATTTTTATCGTATTGCTTTCACAAGTTCCCCAAACTGCCTGGTCGCCGGTCAAAGAACCAATCCAGCCTATTTTGATTGTTTCTTCCTCTGCAGGTCCGCCTGCCCCGTTGCTGCAAGCAGTAATTATCATAGTTAAAACCAATAATACGCTGATAATTGTTGAAAACTTCCTTTTCATAAATTCCTCCCGATTAATAATTATTAGTTTTTTCAACAAATTGGGTCATGTAAACGTTATAGTACACATTATTATACCTTTTCCTATGATTAAATGCAAGTTACATTATTGTTATAAAATAAATAAGGAAGCAAGATAGCCGCATTTAAATTAATTTTTTTTGGATTTAAATGTTTTTTTTGGTATTTTTTCCTGCAAGAATAATGGGGCTAAATGAAGGAGTCCTTTTATTTAAGTTGATTTTATGTACTAAAGTGATATAATTTAATTCATAATTATCGGGACTATAATGTAAATATACTTAGGGCGGGAGGCTTTTATGGACTTTCTTGTCGGACTTGATATAGGGTCCACTACGGTTAAAATAGCCGTATTGGATTATAAGGGCAATATGGTATATAAGCAATATGAAAGACACTACTCGGATATTACAAACACTGTGACCGAAATTATAAATAATTCCTCTGCCTACCTTAAGGACAGCTTTATTAAAATAAGCGTTACGGGTTCAGGTGCCATCGATGTGTCCAAGTATTTGGATATCCCCTTTGTTCAGGAGGTAGCAGCTTCAACGAAAGCCATAGAAGAATTCATTCCTTCTACGGATGTAGTGATTGAATTAGGCGGTGAAGATGCAAAAATTACATACCTGTCAGGTAATTTGGAGCAGAGGATGAACGGGTCCTGTGCAGGAGGTACCGGAGCCTTCATTGACCAGATGGCCGTATTGATGAAGACTGATGCAAAAGGATTAAATGAATTAGCGAAAAAGCATGAGACTATTTACCCTATTGCATCACGGTGCGGGGTATTTGCCAAGTCGGATGTCCAGCCTTTGTTAAATGAAGGGGCAAGACAGGAGGATATTGCAGCATCTATTTTTCAAGCTGTTGTAAATCAAACCATAAGCGGGCTGGCCCAAGGCAGACCCATAAAAGGGAAGGTGGTTTTTTTAGGAGGGCCTTTATTTTTCTTGCCTGAGCTGAGAGAAAGATTTATAGAAACACTCAGGCTCACTGAAGACTCTTACGTCTGCCCTGATGATGCCAACTATTATATTGCAATCGGTGCAGCCTTAATGTCCCTTGAAAACGAAAGAATTAGTTTTAACGAATTTTACAGTAGGATGAAGGCAAAAATAGAAGGCTCCAAATTCCGATACCGAAAAACCGAACTTCCTCCCCTGTTTAAAAATGAAGATGAATACAAGGTCTTTATAGCCCGTCACAATAAACACAAGGCTATAAGAAAAAACATCAATGAATACCGGGGACCTGCCTTTTTGGGAATTGACGCAGGCTCAACCACTACTAAACTGGTGCTGATTACGGAAGATGGAGAAATTCTCCATTCCTATTACGGGAGCAATGAAGGAAATCCGCTTAATTCCGTAGTAATGGCAGTCAGGGACCTGTATTCCCGCCTGCATCCCGGCATCCGAATAGCATATACGGCAGTGACCGGTTATGGCGAGCACTTGATCAAGGCCGCCCTTAAGGTCGATGAGGGAGAAATCGAAACTGTTGCCCACTACAAGGCTGCGGATTTCTTCTCAGAAGGGGTCGACTTCATAATTGATATCGGTGGTCAGGATATGAAAAGCATGGTTATAAAAAATGGTACAATTGATTCCATAATGCTCAATGAAGCTTGCTCATCGGGCTGCGGGTCTTTCATTGAAACATTTGCAAAATCATTGGATATGACCGTACAGGAGTTTGCGGAAGAGGCGATTTGGTCCGAGCACCCGGTGGACCTCGGTACCAGATGTACCGTATTTATGAACTCAAAGGTTAAGCAGGCCCAGCGAGAGGGGGCAAGCTTAAGCGACATTTCTGCAGGGATTTCATATTCGGTTATCAAGAATGCCTTGTTCAAGGTAATAAGGCTCAATAACTTAGAGTCCTTGGGAGATAAGGTGGTTGTTCAGGGGGGCACCTTTTACAACAATTCTGTTTTGCGAGCCTTTGAAAAGATAACGGGCCGGGAAGTTGTAAGACCTGACATTGCAGGCATTATGGGTGCTTTCGGTGCCGCCCTGATAGCTAAGAATAAATACGGTGAAGAAAAAGAAAGTACTTTTGTTAAGGCAGAGGACCTTGATATCTTCTCCTTTTCTACATCCATGGAGCGTTGCGGCCTATGCACAAATAATTGCTTGTTGACCATAAATAAGTTTTCCGACGGCAGGTACTATGTTTCCGGAAACCGTTGCGAAAGAGGAGCGGAAAAATATGCTGCAGTCGTTAAAAGTCACCCCCTTCCCAACCTCTACAAGTATAAATTAAAACGTGTTTTTGACTACAAGCCCCTTCCCTTGAGTGAGGCAAAAAGAGGAATCATAGGAATCCCCAGGGTCCTAAACATATATGAGGATTATCCTTTTTGGTTTACATTTTTCACCCAACTTGGGTATAGGGTAGTGCTTTCGGGAATATCAGGCAAGAAAATTTATGAATTAGGCATGGGAACAATACCCTCCGAATCGGTTTGTTATCCCGGCAAGCTTGCCCATGGCCATATAATGGACCTCATCAACAAGAAAGTCAAAAAAATCTTTTATCCTTGTATTTTTTACAATATAAAGGAAGACAAGGATGCGGGAAACCACTATAATTGTCCCATTGTAATATCTTATCCGGAATCAATCCAAGCAAACATTGATATGAAGGGCCTGATTTTTTACAAACCCTTCCTGAATTTGAACGATAAAGAAAGACTCATAAACAAGCTTTGCAGAGAATTAGGAGAAGGGGAGGACCTGACCCTGTCTGAAATAAGATATGCCGCAGAGAAGGCTTATGAAGAATTATACTCTTACAAACAAGATGTGAGAAAGGAAGGGGACAGAGCTCTCAAATATATGAGGGATAATAATAAAAAGGGCATCCTTTTAGCAGGCAGGCCTTATCACATAGACCCGGAAATCAACCATGGCATTTCTGAGATGGTTGAAGGATATGGTTTGGTTTTGCTGTCTGAGGATTCCATAAGTGATGAATACCTTATTGAAAGACCCCTGCGGGTAATTGACCAGTGGTCTTACCACACGAGACTTTACAAGGCCGCAACATATGTTTCAAACACTGATGACTTGGAATTAATCCAGCTCAATTCCTTCGGATGCGGCCTGGATGCCGTAACAACCGACCAGGTAAGCGAAATTTTAACAAAAAACAACAAAATTTATACGCTGATTAAAATAGATGAAATTACTAACCTTGGTGCAATCAGGATCCGCTTGCGGTCCTTGCTGGCATCCATGGAGGAAAGAGAAAGAAACGGAGTTGTCCGCAAACCCTCAGACGCTAAATACAAAAGGATGCTTTTTACAAAAGAAATGAAGAAAAACCATACAATATTGGTACCTCAAATGTCCCCCATTCATTTTCAGTTTATCAGCACTGCCGCAAAAATGTCCGGATACAATGTATTTGTCTTGCCCGCAGTTGACAAAAAAGCAGTTGATGTGGGGCTTAAGCTTGTGAATAACGACGCCTGCTACCCTTCAATCATAGTCATAGGACAGCTTATCAATGCCTTGAAATCCGGAGAATATGATTTAAACAATACCTCCCTCATGATTTCTCAAACAGGGGGAGGGTGCCGGGCTACAAATTATATAGGTTTTATAAGGAAAGCTTTGAAGGATGCAGGTTACGGCCACATCCCCGTAATATCCTTCAATGTGGCCGGCCTGGAAAAGCAGCCCGGATTTAAACTGACCCTGCCCCTTTTCAAGAGGCTGATAATGGCCATTGTAATAGGAGATACTCTTATGCGTACCACTTACCGCACAAGGCCTTATGAAAAAATAAAGGGGTCAATAAACGCCTTGTATGAAAAGTGGGTTGAAAAAGCCCACGGTATTATCGAAAAAGCTAATATTAAAGAATATATTAAACTGATTCAAAACATAGTGAAGGATTTTGACAATGTTGAATTGGATGAGACCGTTAAAAAGCCGAAGGTTGGAATTGTAGGTGAAATCCTCGTAAAGTTTCATCCCAACGCCAACAATGACGTGTTTTCCCTTTTGGAAGAGGAGGGTGCCGAAGTTGTAGTCCCTGATCTTCTGGATTTTTTCTCCTACACTGCTTACAACGGAGTGATTAAATATGATGAGCTCCTCTTTGGCAGCAAGGCATCACAGTTTATTAACAACATTGGCGTGAAGATTATAGACTTCTATAAGAAGCCAAGCATAGATGCATTCAGCAATTCCAAGAGATTTTTAACTCCCGTAAGCATAAGGGAATTGGCAAATAAGGCTAAGGATTTCTTGTCCTTGGCAAATCAAGCCGGTGAAGGTTGGTTTTTAACGGGAGAAATGATTGAACTCTTAGAAAGCGGAATTAACAATATCTTGTGCCTTCAGCCCTTTGCTTGCCTGCCGAACCACATCACGGGCAAGGGGATGATTAAAAAGCTTAAAGAAGCCTATCCTTGGTCCAACATAGTGCCTATCGATTTCGATGCGGGAATGAGCGAAGTAAATCAAATTAACAGAATCAAGTTGATGCTGACAAATGCCGTAAGAAACATGGTAAGAAAAGAGGACAAAAAAATCAGCGGTATGGAAGAGGCTGCCTTTGACTTTACCAATATGAAAGAAATAGAAATATAAAGCACCTTTTAAAAGGTGCTTTAACTTTATCCTATTGTAGCTACTATAACCGCCTTGATTGTGTGAAGCCTGTTTTCTGCTTCATCGAAAACAACGGAATGCCTGCTTCTGAATACTTCGTCGGTCACTTCCCTTATATCATAACCTAATTCCATCTGCTCTTTTGCCAGCTTGGTTTCAAAATCATGGAATGCAGGCAGGCAGTGCATGAATATTACATCATCATTCCCTGTAGCTTTTAGAAGGTCCATTGTTACCTTATATGGTGTTAACAATTTTACTCTTTCAGGAATCTGAGCTTCTTCTCCCATGGATGCCCAAACATCGGTATATATTACGTCAGCTCCCTTAACACTGTCAACGCTGTCTGATATTTCTATCTTTGCACCTGTAGTTAGGGCAACTTCATTAACCTTTTCCAATATTTCTTTATCTAATTGGTCAGCTAACTCTTTTGGTCCGAATGCCACGAAATGCATTCCCATCTTTGCGCACCCGTACATCCATGCATATGACATGTTGTTTCTGATATCCCCTGCAAATACTACCTTAACCTTGTTTAAAGGTTTTGCAACATGCTCTTCAATTGTCAGCATATCTGCTAATATTTGAGTTGGGTGATCCACGTCGGTTAAACCGTTCCATACCGGAACTCCTGAATACTTAGCTAAGTCTTCTACAACTTTTTGGTCAAAACCTCTGTATTCAATACCATCAAAAAATCTGCCCAGAACTTTTGCTGAATCTTCTATTGATTCTTTTTTACCAACCTGAGAGCTGGCGGAATCTAAGAAAGTTACGTGTGCGCCTTCGTCTAAGGCTGCAACTTCAAATGCACACCTGGTCCTTGTTGATGTTTTTTCAAAGAGTAAAACAATATTTTTACCTTTTAATGAATACTCGGTAGAGCCTATTCTTTTTTTACTTTTTAAGTCGGCTGCTAAATCAAGTAAGTATCTGATTTCTTCCGGCGTAAAGTCCATTAAGGTTAAAAAACTTCTTCCTTTTAAATTTACTGCCATATCCATCCTCCATTCCTATAGTTTAATAGTTAAGTATGTCTAATATAACAAATTTCTTTATAAAATGCAAACATTTTATAAATATTTATATGTCTTCCCTAACCAAGGGCATGCTCATACATCTCGGGCCGCCCCTGCCCCTTGATAACTCGGAGCTTGGCATTATATGAATCTTTATGCCTTCTTCCTCAAGTATTTGATTAGTGACGTAATTCCTTGAATAAACAATTACTTCACCCGGTGAAATACACAAGGTGTTGGAACCGTCATTCCATTGCTCCCTGGAAGCATCGATCACGCTGTCTCCGCCGCATTTAATCAGTTTTACCTTGTCTAAATTTAATTCCTTTTGCAGGACTTCTTCAAGAGAGCCCCTTTCTTCGCTAATGTTGAGTTTACCGTCAACCTTTGTCAAAACATAGACTACAATATCGGACTTAATATTGGGATGCATTGTGAACTTGTCATAATCAACCATTGTGAATACCGTATCCAAATGCATGAAAGCCCTTGTTTTGGGTATGTCGATAGCCATTACCTTTTTAAAGGAATTCTCCTCTGTCAATATTGAATTTGCAAACTTTTCAATTGCATTGGGATGGGTTCTCTGTGAAATACCCACTGCTATGGTTTCCTTGTTGAGTACTAAAATATCCCCGCCTTCGAGAGAATAATCCTCGGTTCTGTCATAAAACAGTTTTGTCCCCTTATACAAGGGATTGTAGTTAAAAATATACTTGCCGAACAAGGTTTCCCTGTTTCTTGTAACAGTAAGCATTTTGTGAATTGACACCCCGTTGCCTATGGAGGCAAAAGGATCTCTTGTAAAGTACAAATTGGGCATGGGGTCGATTATAAAAGGATATTGGTCACTTAAAAACTCAGCCAATCCGGGACCCTTGTAATCCTTGATTTCTGATTTTCTTATCCCTTCCATCATCTTTAATACCATGGCCTTGTTATCCGAAAATGACAAAAAGTATTCTTTCAAAATGCCTGTTTCCCTGTTTTCCTTAATACCGGCCTCTTCAATATATTCGTCGATAAACTTTGACTTGACTTCATCATTGATGAGAGACTCCGCAGCCAAGTCTTCCAGGTACACAACTTCTACACCCTTATCCCTGAAGATTTGTGCAAAAGCATCATGCTCCTCCTGAGCGATCTTTAAGTATGGAATATCATCGAAAAGCAACCTGTCAAGATATTCCGGCATTAAGTTTTCCAATTCTTTTCCGGGCCTGTGCAAGAGGACCTTTTTTAAATTTCCAATTTCAGAATATACGTTTATTGGCATCTTATTCATTATTATATCACCACCCACATATATTCTAATAATCTTTACATGGTTTGTCAAGCTAATTTGTCATATTTATTAAGTCGTGTTATATTTATGCATTTTTTACACAAAAAAAGGCCTGTTGCCTCCCGTCTAAAATATTTGTAAAATAAAAAATATCCGGCGGCGTCCTACTTTCCCGGGCGGTCTCCCGCCAAGTATCATCAGCGCTGAAGAGCTTAACTTCCGTGTTCGGGATGGGAACGGGTGTGTCCTCTTCGCTATTGCCACCGGATATATTAAAG
>FZPS01000065.1_pt480 | contig 14457 bp, 16 predicted proteins | sample 1817821 | NCBI WGS metagenome assembly FZPS01 (sample SAMEA104158645, study PRJEB21678) | metagenome | place: Germany | collected 2015-04-21 | reverse complement strand
GAAGAACGGTGCCCCGAAACAGGCGGTGATGATCCCAACCGGCATGTCGCCGGCAAACGTTCTTGTGAGCGTATCAGACCAGAGGAGGAGGATCCCTCCTGCAAGCGCGGCCGCGGGAAGGAGGATGCGGTGGTCGGGCCCGACGATCAGGCGCATCACGTGCGGAGTGATCAGGCCGATGAACCCGATCGCCCCCGCGATCGAGACCGCTATTCCGGTCAGGAAGGCGCTTGCAAAGAGGAGGAGCTGTTTCAACCGCTCGACGTTCACGCCGAGGTGGATCGCGTCCTCTTCCCCGAGCGATATGATGTTGATATCCCGGGCGTAGAGGTAGATGACCAGACACCCGATCGGGATGAGGATGGCGATGCGGACGTCATCCCACGAGACGTTCCAGAACCCGCCCATCAGCCAGAACATGATCTGGTGGAGGCTTTTCCCGGCGGTGTACATGAGGAACGAGAGAAACGCTGAGAGCAGCATGGAGAGGGCGACGCCGGAGAGCAGGAGTGTCTCGACCGGAACCTTCCCGCCCTGGCGGGCGATGGTGTAGACGGTGAATGTGGCGACCGTCGCCCCTATGAATGCGAAGACCGGTCGCCCTGTGCCCGCGAAGAGGACGATCGAGAGTGTGGCTCCGAGCGCCCCGCCGGATGACGTGCCGATGATGTAGGGATCGGCCATGGAGTTCCGGAACAGTCCCTGCATGGCGGTGCCCGCCACGGCAAGCGCGCACCCGACCAACGCCGAGACGATCACCCGCGGCAGCCTGACATCCCAGAAGATCTTCCACGCGTTGGGCAGCGCAAACAGGGCTCCGGGAGAGCTACTTGCCGGTCCCAGAATGACTGCACAGGCCATGCTGGCAAGAAGTATACCGGTGAGTGACAAGATTGTGATCAGTGCCGTTCTCCGCATAGTGTATAGCAAAATTAACTTTACCTTGTTAAAATTCATTTGGTTAGCAGCGTGGTGCGCGTATCTGGCCGTGCCAGCAGGGAGTCGGGGTAGTGGACCATTTTATCTTAGTTTGCGGGTTCTGGTGCGGATCACGCGGGAGAACGCGAGGGGTGTGGAGCGTTCATGGGCAGTGCGAGGGGCTGCACGCAGGAACGCGACCTATTCCCCGAGCGAGCCCGGGCAGTGGACCGTGGTGGGAATCGCCCTGGGGGTGGGGGCAGGGGAGGGGGGTCTCCCCCTCCCCGCACAAGCCAGACCCGAGGCACGATGCAACAGCGCAGGGGAGCTTCCCAATCGCCAAACCGGAGGTGTCTTCATGGAAGACGCCGATGAGGCTGCGTTCGGCCACAGGCGCAACCGATGAACATTCCCAAAGGGCGATTGGCCGCTGATATGTCGTGTTTGGGATCACGGCAATCTGAGTTCCGTTTTCGATTCTGATATGATATTCATGCGAATGCTCCAGTAGTGCATCAAGCCATCTTCACCTGAGGGGTCTCACACAGAAGTTCGCGAAGCCTGCGAAGAGATGGAGCCACCCGGGGCGCACTGGATTATGAGATACCCTGATGCAGTAGTGCGGAGCAAACCTCATACTCTCGGATAACCAAATGATCTGACATATGGGCAACCTGAATGTTGCCGTGCTAGGACCTCTAGGTTACGCAAAGGACCTCGGGAAGAAAGGCACGGCTTCCGATATCACCTTCTATAACCTGAAGAAAGGCGCCGATACCGTCACCCTCATCGAGCCGACACGGTATCCCGAGCGGCTGGCCCCGCTCTTCTATGCGGCATCCATGGCTGATGCAGCCCTCATCGTGGTGAGCGAGATCACGCCGATCTTCGGGGAGTGGGTCCTGATGCTCGATGAGGTCGGGGTGGAGCAGGGCTACATCGTCCTCCAGAACTACCTCGCCCCCGGAGATCTCGCGCCGCTCCTCCAGGGAACGGTGCTTGAGCACTACGAATTCGTGGACGAGGACCCGATCGTGCTCCGCGACCGCCTGCTCGCTCGCGCACACGCCCGCCCGTCAGTCGAGCCTGCGGCCGGTGTCACGGGAACCATTCCCATCGACCACCACTTCAACGTCCGCGGCATCGGGACGGTCATCCTCGGCGGCGTGATGCGGGGGGGTATCAGGAAGCACGACACCCTGAAGATCTACCCGGGGGAGCAGGCGATCACGGTGCGGTCCATCCAGAAGCATGACGACGACTTTGACTGGGCCGCAGAAGGCGACCGCGTGGGGCTCGCGCTCAAGAACATCGAGTCGGATGACCTGGACCGCGGCTTTGTCCTCTCAAGCGATCCCGCGATCCAGACACGGACGAGCCTTGAAGCACAGGCGACCCTGGTCAAATACTGGCCGGCACCCCTCACGGCGGGGGCGGTGCTCCACCTCGGGCACTGGATGCAGTTCATCCCGGTTCGGGTGGAGGCGGTGCGGGACGACGGAGACTGGCGGAGACCGACGCTCACGCTCGCGCTTGAGAAGGACCTCGTCTACCTCCCGGGCGATACGGCAGTGCTCCACTACCTCGAGGGTGGGAAACTCAGGATCGCCGGGCACATTGAACTGGCGTCAACTACCCCCCGCTAACGCAGGGGGCTTGCTGCCGGGGCCCCTTACGGGGCACAGGGCAGCAATTTACTGTGTGCGAAGGTTGACGGTTCGTAACTATTCAGCCCAACTGCTGTGTTGCATAAATCTGATCCACCGACCCCAACACAGAAGATGCCGGACGTCCCCTCCGCCCCTTCATGCAAAGAAACAAACGTTGGGGGCGCCCGTGCCCCGATAAGCGTGACTGGAGTATATATAATGAGCTCCTGGTCCAGCGCGGCGAATTCTCTCTCACTTGACTTTGTCGACCAGTGGGATGCCCAGCTCGCCCAGATGAACGCTGGCAAGCGTGGCCGACCCTTCCAGTATCCAGAATCATTCATTGCATGGATGGCTCGCATCCACATCTTCCTGCAGATGCCCTACCGCCAGATGGAGGGGTTTGTCCGGAAACTCGCGACATTCATCCCCTCTCTCAAGGCAGCCAATTATACCACGCTCTTTTGTCGAATCAAGAATCTGGATCTCTCACTCGAAGCACTCCCCGAGATCCTCGCCGACGATGTCATCGTCGGCGCCGATAGCACCGGGATCAAGGTCACGAATCGAGGGGAGTGGATGCGCGAGAAGTGGGGGGCCAGACGTGGTTGGATCAAGGTGCATCTCATGATTGATGTCGAGACCAACCAGGCGCTCGGTCTGGAGATCACCGATGAAGCCATGCAGGACGACCAGAGGTTCATTCCCCTCCTCGACCAGACCCAACAGAACTGTGGCGAGGAACACCCGGTGTACCGAGTTCTCGCGGATGGGGCCTATGACCGAAATAAACTCTTCAACGCCCTCGAACACCGGGGAATCGCATCGGGCATCAAAACCCGGGTCAATGCCGCGACCCATTCGACCGGGTCACCGTATCGAGCCGAATGCGTCAGAAACCGAAAGAGATGGGGCGGATATCCCATGTGGGCGCTGGTAGTTACCTACGGGATGCGGTGGAAGGTCGAAGGAGCCTTCTCTACCATCAAACGGATCCTGGGAGAGCGGGTACAGGCGACATCTCGAGAGGGGATGTTTCGGGAAGTACGGATGAAAGTGAACAGTTATAACAGGTTGATCGCTCTGGCAGCCTGACGGGAGGTGAATGGCGGGGGGTAACCACCAGGATAATTATGCAACACAGCAGAAGAGGCATACGTTTAAGTACGCAGAACGCATAACACCTATTTGCCTCCGGGTTTGTGGGGTTCTTCATCCGGGCGTCAACCGTGGCTGGGGGGATCCCACACATTTCGGGACGCCAATCCCGGTATCCGTGATGGAGGCGTAAGCGTTTTTCTCTATACCATTTCTGTGACATGCATCAACTCATCCGGTTCGTCCGATCGATCCGCCGCAAAAAAGGGTCCACATGGCCTGAAACGGGTGCCGCGCCGGACGGCGGGGATCGGGCACAAGAAACTCGACATTCGGGCTCAAAATTTGGTACACTTCGGAAGACAAAATGCGAGACCTCCCCCGTGCGAGCGGGGCGTTCGCAGCCATGTTGCTCCCGCCCCCTATCGTCGCTTCCGACACAGAACAATACCCATTCCGATACCACAAACAGCAACGACCGCTCCAAACCCTGGTGTTGCCGTCCAGGGCGGATGACCGGATGCCGGGTCCGCGGGGACCTGCACGACATCAGCCTTCGAACCGGCCCGGACCGTAACCTCCCAGACGATGGTGTCATCGTAGGCCCGTAGCACGATATTCTCGACACGGGCGTCCGGGGGCTTCCCGGAGAAGGCCTGCGCCGTTGCTGCGGACTTGTTGACCGGCAGGTCCTCTTCCGAGACGTACGTCGTGGAGATGATCTCTCCGCCCGAGAGGTCGACGATGTACTCCGTGAAAACCCCCGTATCGTTGATGAAACAGACCTGCGCCCGAGAAGGCCCGGTCTTGAACTCTTCGTACCGGCCCGGGGATTGATTCTCAACGTACGACCGCACTCCGCCGTCATCGCTGAGCGCCGGATACTTCGCAAAAATCTTCGGGAAGGTGAGTTCCGCGGCCAGGGGCAGCGCCTCATCGCAGCCGATAATCCAGATCTGCCCGATGGACTGTTCGCCGCCGTGCTCGTCGGCTCTAATCCTGTTTAAATAGACGAGCTGTTCTTCGCAGTCGTTCGCCGGCACGATGTACACGTACTCATGCGTGTGGTTGTACGTGCTCTCATGCCACCAGATCTCCCCATGTTCAGCGATGAACGCGGTGATCGTCTCGTTGGTCTTCGCGTTCGGGTGAACCCCAAACAGAATTTCCATCTGGTTTCCCTGCCCGGGGAGGGGTGTCACGACCGCACCTGCAGGGATACTGCAGACGAGCGCCGCAAGGATGAGCCCGAGCGCCAGGAGGGTGATACTTCTCGTCATAAAAAAAGGTTAATTGTACCTCGGAACCTCACCGAGGAGAATCTGTGTTCTGAAATCTTCGTACCGGAGAATGCCGTCGCCGGTCGGGTCGTTCGGGTCCTCTGTGTAATAGGAGTCGTCGGCATCGCCATAGACGGTAATGTTGATGTGATCGTTGCCCGCCGCCCTGTAAACCTGGGGATTGTCAAATACATTCCATGTCGGATCCGAGTGAACCCAGGTAGTTCCGTTCCACGATTCTGCAATGGCATGCCCTGTTATATTACCGGAAGGCAGTTCCATGGTGAACGATAGGAACCGCGTCGGGATGCCCAGTGCGCGGGTGAAGGCGGTATACAGGGTCCCATACTCATCGCAGACCCCTTGATACTTTCCATTTATGGGAGACGGATGATCTAGGGTATACAGATCAGAAAATATATACTCAACGTACATTGTTTCGTTGTTATATTCCATCATATCATGAACCCGTTGCATTATTTCGTAGGCAGACTGATACGGCTCTGTCGTACCATCAGCCGCCCGCGCTGCTTCGGATAGTACCCTATACCCCTCACTGAACGGGAAATGGTACAGATCGCTCGTTTCGAGATTTTCTCCGCCGCCAGGATCGAAGAGATGCGACGCATCGTTGTTGTACTTCTCTATGGCATCGATAGGCATTCTTTCGATCCATGACGTAATACCGCCGGGATCAACTGTGATCGCGACTGCTATCGGTTTCACTCCGATAGAACTATTCTGCGCGGAAACCTTGAATGGAACCATTACATTGAGGTCCTCCCCCGGTGCGAGACCCGAGAACGGTACGCCATACCCGTAGTTATCCTCAAGCGACCAGAAGATAACCGTCCCACTCACTACAGAATAATCGTAGTTATGGATCGTGATCTCGTGGGAGACCCATGTGTCCTGTGTCCAGTACCAGATAATCGTTCCCTGGGTCATTCTCACGTCCGGTATCGAATCCGTGGTGTCGGAATCGCTGCTTTCGCGCTCTACGCTCTCATGCTTTAGTGTCAACGAAACTTTACCGGGTGAGACCGGAACCACATCTGCACCGATCGCATCGATTTCCTGAAGTTCTGCCGCCTTTTCCGGGTCCAGAGCGATCATTCCGGGATGCTGCCGTGCGCTCTCCTCAGTGATCGGAACCCACTGCGGGGTTTCAACGACCGGAGTATACTCTGACATATCTCTCGGCCCAACCCAGTGATCGAACGTATCGAGCCAACCCCGCGATACATCTTCTACCCTCTCTGCACTCACCGCAGACACAACCCCCACGCTCACCAGCAGCAGTGCCAGGAGTAGGGAGAATGCTCGCATTCCTAGTTTTCCATTCATTGACATTTCCTCCGCTTTCTCCCGGAGGCAGAAGAGGGACATGTTTAAGTACACGGAATGTGTACATTCCTTTTGCCTCCGGGCATGCGGGGTGCGTCATCCGGCCGTGAACCGTGGATGGGCGACCCCGCGCATCTCGCGATACCGATTTCGGCATCCACAATGGAGACATCAACGTTCTTCTATATACCTTTTCTGTGACACGCATCTACACGTCGGACCTCTCCGATCGGTTCCAGATCAAAACTAAGCCACCACAGCCTCGAACCAGGCGCCGCGCCGGACGGCGGAGATCGGATCGTACCTGCACACCGCCGTCGGCCGCCCGCTCCAGAACGTAAATCAAGTCAACCGGATCCGGCATTCTCTTCCCGGCCTGACCTCGCGTGTCCTCATCATGTGGCTGCGCGAACTTGAGGAGGCCGGGTTCATCCGGGCGGGGATCGTCAGGGAATGTCCGCGGGTCGTTGAATGGGAGCTTACGGAGAAAGGGAACGATACCATCCCTATCCTTATGAGTTTCCTGGCCTTTGATACGAAATGGTACGCCGACGAGGTCTTTGAGGACTCTCGGGCACGCACTCTGGACGAGATCTACCCCTCTTCCCCGGGTTGCCTTGAAGATCACACCCCGGCCCTATGAGCGCCGAAAAAACGTGATCAGCAGCGGGCAAGGGTGATACGGGCATTTTCCAGGGGGGCGATCACTCCAACAGCTCCAGAATTGGTTATAGGGTATCGACAGACCCTCCTGTCCAGGTAGTGCTCTAAGTTATAACTGAAAATGAGGTCAAGAGCTCCTTCCAGATCCATATTCGATCCGTAATACCTTCCCTCATCGCTGGCGCCATGCCCTTTTTAGCCTCGATGAACAGGGTCCAGGCTCATTTTCGGGACACGGCTCTCCATCAGGCATCGCCATCGCTGCCCGGCACCTGCTCCTTTTGCTCAGCACTTTTATCGAAGTACTGGGAAAAGCGCCGCAACCCCCCTCAAACCCCGGCCCGAAGATACTCCACCTTCATCCCCGCCCCGAAGATCCTCTGGCTTTCTGCTCCTGCAAGGATCCGTTTGGCGAGTCGAACATCGGTTACGACAAAACCCGACAGATCAGACACGCCATACTCGAAGAATACTGAAGAGAGGGGAGTTCCCGGACCTACGATCGTCACCCCTTTCGCGTTTTCCGAGAGCTCAAGGAGCCGCGGCATACTCTTGTCGCCGATGGCGGCGCAGGTCAGAAACGCATAATCGCATTCCGGCAGCAGATACTCACAGGCAGAATACGGGTAATCTCCCTCCTGCGGGTCCCACTCAACAATACTCAGGTCACAGACCGGGGCGATCAGTTTTTCAAGGAACGGAAAGTGGCCGACAACACAGACCTTCTTACCCTTCACAAGATTCTGGGACTTGATGAAGGGGTCTTTTAACCGCTCCTCAACCCGCTTCTTTTCTGCAATCTCGATTCCTGCTCTTCTGGCAGTATCGGGATGATTGTACCACGCGTTGATCGCCGATTGGCCGATTGACGCTTCCCGAAAATTCCAGGACTTCACATACCCGGCCACCTCTTTTAACGGCCTTCCGATCCTGTTTCCGGTCATCATCGGGGCACGCTGGACATAATCGCGGTATGCTGTAAGACCGATGCAGCCGTTTGCCTCAACATACGTCATCTCCCCGCCGACGACAACATCATCGACGATGATGTCGTCCGGGATCTCCTCAATCAATGCATCATACAATTCCCACATGCATTATCTCTCCTGAAAATCCGGAATGCTCTCTTTTGTGACAACCCCTCCTCCCCGGAGCTGGTTGCGGATATCGAGGAGGGCGGAATCAATCGCCTCAATCCTATGAAGCGCCTCTTCCTCCTCCGCAGTCGTCTCAATCACTTTTGCGATGCCGCCGTTTCTGATGACAACCCGCTTATCGGCACGGAGGGTAAGGAGCGGGTCATGCGTCGACATGAGGACAATCTTCTCGTTGCCGACGAGGAGCTTGATCGCCTCCCGCCGGTCAATTCCTGCATTCTCGAGCTCATCGATGAGGATGATCGGGGATGAACTCAAAAGAGCGGTATCGGCAATCATCAGTGACCGCGACTGCCCACCGGAGAGCTGGGTGACCTTCGTATCAAGCGTAAATTTCTCACCTGCGAGAGAATTGGCAACCGCAAAACACGTCTCCACAACCGCTGCGGATTCAGAGATCATCCGGCTTTTTGCATGCATCTCCAGAAATTCCTGCACGGTTAGATCCATGACGAAGTTCATGTTCTGCGAGAGCTGGGCCACCAGTTTTCCTCCGGCGGAGAATCTCGTATCGAGATCAGGAACCGAACCGTTGATGAGGATCTGCCGTGCGGTCGGCGTATCGCGCTGGGCAAGACACTCAATATCCTCAAGCAGCCTGCTTTTTCCTGAGCCGGTAGGACCGACAATGCTGACGACCTCGCCGGGTGGTATGGTCAGCTCGACCATCTCGGGTTTTCCCGCCTTGTCCCGCCCGCCGAGGATCGTGATGGAGGAGATTGTCTCAACAGAACCCTTCACCGGGGAAAATGCCGCAAGAAATGCACAGAAGTGGAATATGACCTCCTCGCGGTCAAGCCCGAACTCCTCAAGCATATCCTCATCGACATCCTCCAGAACCTCAGGGAGCGTTTTGGTCTCATCAACCCCATCGAGCCGCATGTTGGCAAGGTAATCGGCCGCAAGAGGGTACCGGCGAAGGATATCACCAAGTGGCACGGCAGAAACCTCTGCAGCATAATCAAGGGCTTTCATGCATCGTCAAACTCCACTCTTTTGACCATCCCCATCTGGTACATCTCTCCGATGAGGGTCTCGCCGGTACAGTACGAACAGATGGCGGCAGGCATGGTGAATCTGAGGTTGCGGTCACGAAGCGTCTGGATATCAAGGGCGTCCTGCCAGTAGCGGGCAAGCATAAACGCTCCCTGGCCGGTAATCCCGTTGACGAAGAGAACAGTTGCCGATGCGTTGACCTCACGGATATTGAAGGCAAAGACCTCGCGTTCCGCCTGGGAGACAACATCGCCTTTGGTGACGACGACGATATCGGCATACTTCAGCATCGGACCGATCTTCCTCGGCGTATTGACACCCGAGAGATTGTCGATGACGCAAACCGACAGAATACCGTTCACGTATGGCGAGCACCGGTTGCAGAGACCTGCACTCTCTGTGACAAGGACCGACAACCCCTTCTTCATACCCCATTCTACCGCCCCTTCAACATTGCTGACAAAGAAGTGGTCCGGACAGATCTTTCCGGCAAAAGCGGTCTGGTTAGGTATCTGCTGTTCATCATAGCGTTGGTAATCAAAGGAGGTGAGCGAATCAAACTTCACAACACCCACGCTCCCTTTGGGTAGTCCAAGGGCTGCGATGGTCTTGAGAATCACAGAGGTCTTCCCCGAAGACGGGGGGCCTGCAACGGTAATCAGCTTCATAGCGTTGATGTTTTGTTATGGGGCGGGACAATGTATAATGTTTACTAAAATTGGTTCGTTAAATCAAACAGATTTACAAAGAGATGGGGTAAAAGACTCCTCACGTTAGTGCTGCAGGGCACCTGAATAACCCCATAGCAAGAGGCGGCACGGATGAAACGACCTCTCTCCGGGCCAACCCAGGGCAGTGGACCGTGGCGGCTCTTCGCCACGAGGTGGGGGCCGGGGAGGGTGCTCGCCCCCTCTCCCTAAAGGGAGCCATGCTCGCGCGTGATGGGACAGAGCCAGGGTTCTCCCATTGCCCAAACCCCTACTCTTCGCGTCGCCTCAAGGCTTCACGTGAGGCAACGTCGTGTAACATTTTAGAGAGAACCAGTAGTCATCCGGTTCGCCCGGTTTTCCGGCGCGTGATCACGCAGAGAGCGGTGTCCCTGCAGAAAGTTGGTTCCGCGCAAAAACTGGTCAGCCACGGCGAGAACCGGGCGACAAAAAAAAGGGTTTGGTTTAGACGAGTTTAAACAGCGGGTGGGTGTCCACCTGGGGCTCGATACCGAGGTCGCGCACTGCTTCCAGCACAACGATGTCGACATAGGCCTGTGCGGTGATCATCGCCTCGACGTTCTCGATCGGGCCGTACATGATCAGGTCTGCACCGAGCGTGGTTGCAATCATGTTGCACCCGATATCAGGTGCGGACCAGGCCGCCTGGCGCAGTCCGTCCGTACCGCCGAGATAGTGGCGTGTGAGCTGCTCGATAAGGGCATCCTTGCCCTCGAGGCCGGCCAGCTGCTGTGAGGGAGTCTTCTTCGTTCCCTTCCACCGCTTCAGCCAGGTCCAGGAGACCGTCATGTTGTGGTATGCACCGCCGGTCGGCTGACCGTGGATTGCCTTGCAGGCGAGAATCTCACGGTATGAGCCGCCGGACCCGAGACCGAGCGGGGTCGCCGCGGTATCGAGGATCGGACGGGTGATGCCGCACTTCTCCGCGATCTCGAGCATCCCGAGCTCCTGACCGGCGACGCCGCCCTCGACCAGAACCTTCTCACGGCCGGCGACCGACGGGTCTGCAGGGTTGAAGGCGAGGACAATCGCGGCAGTCACGTCGCTCTTGGCCAGCGCCTCGATGTTCTCGGGTGTGATCGAGCCGTTGATCGAGTTGTAGATCGCACGGTCCGCAACACCAGCCTCGGTGACGTACTCGCATGCATGAGCAAGCGCCGTCGGGACGGAAGAGTCCATCAGGAACGCAGTCTTGTCATCGATGCTACAGAACCAGTCGATGTAGCTATCGAAGGCCTCAGGATACTCCGCGATGATCTGGATAAAGTGCGGAATGCCGGTGATATCCGAAAGTTCCTGGCAGCGGTTCCAGAGCGCCTCTGCCGTGGGCTTGTCGATCTTTCCGGTGTGGTCATCCAGCACAACCTCGTGCTTGTTGTAGAAGATGGATGCACCGAGCACGGTCGGGTACTCTCCAGGCTGCCCGCCGATCATGGTACCATTGAAGTCGTGTACCGTCTGTTCTTTTTCGAACTTGAACATATTCGTCAATCCTCCTTACAGGAACCCAATCAATTTGGGCAGTAACATCAACAACATCATGAATACAATTAAGCCTGCAACCAGTCCGTACAGGATGCCGATATCGCGCCCTACTTTCCTTCCGACGCGCTGGGCCATCTCAGCATCGACGAACTCGATCCTCTCCTCGATAGCGTTGAGCCGCTCCTCGATCTCAAGGAACTGCGGGTTTACGCCTGCAACGGCCACTTCCGCCGCACCGCCGCCCGCCTCCTTGACCTCGACGACCATAGGCTCTTCGGGGAACGCACCAGGGTCTTTGGCCTTGAGTTCATCGATCTTGGCCTTGATGGTGCCCATATCCTCGCTTTCCATGATGTTGACCATCTCGACCTGGTCCTGGAAGCGCTTGATCGCTTCATCGGAGAGGTTCTCGATGAACGGGATCGCACCCTCTGCCCCGACGATCTTCCCGCCGGAGACACCCCCGGCATGCAGCGCCATGAAACTCTGGCCGGAAAGGTGACCTTTGACTTCAGTGCCGCAACAGAGGATGAACCTGATGTTGGGGTTCGAGATCACGTTTGCGATGATCTTCTCGATACCCAGGTTCTCGGTCTTGCAGGACCCGGCAATAGCCGCTCCGGCGTCACAGATGCCCTGTTCGTCGAGGTGGGATCCCATGGTGACGACGCCGACGCAACTCTGTGCATCTCCTGTATGGAAGTCGCCCTGAACTATCGGCCATCCACTGGCCGGTGATTTCTTCTCAACCATGTTATTCACCTCACAGCAGTCCTAATGCGATGACACCGGCAACCAGAAGACCGACTGCCATGCCATACCAGAATGCGGTCACGCCTCCAGCGATCTTGAGGACCCCATCCCTGTTCGGGAACGACGCAAGGAAGTTGCCCTCCCCAGAGAGCATGCCGACCAGATCGTCAGTGATCTTCTCAAGTTCTGCTACCTGCTCGATCACGGGGGTGTACGAGACGCCGGCGGTGGTAACAACACCGACCATCGGGTCAACGACCAGCCCGTACTCGGGCAGTACCTGAATGTATGCCATCTAGGCACCTCCCTTGGGCTCCAGGATCGGCTTCGCGTCAAGCCAGGCGTAGGCGTCACGCTTCGAGAGCTTGATGTACTCAGCGTAGGTGTAAGCCCACCCGATGACCGAGACCAGCAGCGATATGAGAGCCGGGATGAACGCGATGAACGCGAACGAGATGACCGCAACCGGGATCATGGAGAGGAACCCGCACTCAGCGGCGAGCATGAGCGTCCGGTCCTGCTGCTCCCCGGGTCCAAGGCAGGCGTTGAACGCGTGCTGGATCGCGATTGCAGCAAGCATGAAGATCACGGCGACGATGCTGCCGCCGATGACGGAGGCTTCGTAGCTCTTAACAGCGAATCCGAGGATGACGGTCGTTCCGGTGACCAGGTCCAGGAAGTTGAACGTCCCGCCGACCATGGCAACGAGGCCGAGCACCGTTATCGCACCGACAATCGCAAGCTCCGTCAGCGAGATAACCATGACCGGGATATCCATCCGGACCACGTGGTTGGCCAGCAACCCGGCGACCGCACCGATGATCGCAGCGACGATGAGCGCAACGATTGGTGCAAACACGCCGGTCGTGGCTCCGAAGAGCGCGGCGATAACACCAGACCCGAGCGCGATCATACCTGCCGACGGAACACCGGTACCAAGACCGTAGCTGCAGAGATGCTTGATCGTGTCGGCACCCCAGAGGAGCGCGACCACGCAGGCCAGTCCGCCGAAGAATGCGAAGTACTCGGTGCCGGTGACCTGATTCAGGTATGTCAGGTAGATGAGGACGAGCGACCCCACGAGACCGTAGATCACGATCTGGTTGTGCGGAATGCCGCCTGCTCCGACTTCAATTTTTACCGTCATCTAGAACACCCCCACCAGTTCGAGCAGCCCGATTGCAAAGATGCCTGCAACAGCAGATGCCGCGGCGGCTGCAATGATTGCTCTTGGGAACCTCTTGAACTTGGGGTCGTGCGGCCCTTCGATCGTACCGGTGATGTTGTACGCGGCAAGAACGGCGTTCATCAGGAACATGCCGACCGCGAAGACACCGGCAAGAGAGATAGCGATGGGCGCGATCTGCTCGACCGTTGCACCCAGGAGCGCGGGCATCTGTGCCTGGTAGATATCGAGGAGCTCAAGGTAGATGAGCGTTCCACCGAGACCGCCAAGTGCACCGCCGACGACACCGCCAACCCAGGAGACGAACGGGAGGCCGTGCCCCTCGGTACCCTGGCTCTTGTACTCGGGGAAGGTGTCGCCCGTGATCGGGTCCTTTGCGACCTTACCCGAAGCTGCCGGGATACCCATGCCGAAGATGTAGATGACGTTGACCATCGTACAGGTGATTGCCATTAAGAGGCCGCCACCGATCGCACCGCCTGCAAGGGCGAGTGGAAATCCGAGCGGGGCTGCCCATGCGCCGCCGAAGAGGCCTGCAAGCCCGGCACCGGCGGCGAGCATCGCCACACCGGTCGCGATACCTGGGGCCTGTCCCATCGCAGCGGGCGCGCCGCCGACCGGGACGAAGTGGACGCCGAATCCAATCAGGACGCCACCGATGATGATGCCGACAAGTGCGAGCAGCCCGGCCATCTGTACGAGGAAGAAGGCAAGCGCAAGCGCGACGATGATAAGAATGATGCTGATTGCGAGGCCCATCCCTGTCGGGGACTGGACGCCTGCAGTCTGTGCTGGTCCACCGAGTGCACTCATGATGATGCCTCCTCAGGGGCCACGTAGGGGCCGAAAGTCTTCCTTGCCCAGACCTCGATGTAGCGGTCGATGATGGCAAAGATCAGGATCACGATGACGCCGACGATGACCGCTCCCCATCCGGCGGCGAGCGGCTCGAAGACCACGGTACGCCAGAGTTCGAAGAAGACGATCAGGCCGAAACAGATACCCGACGCGGGGCCGCCGAGTTTGGCGCTGAAGAAACCGTTGTCGAGCGAGTTCCGTTGGCCGGCCTCGGCGTAGCGGACGATGTTACCGGACGCGGAGATCGGGACTCCGGCTCCGAACTTCTGCTCCTGGTACTGCCGCTCCTTTCCGTAGAACGGGTTACCGGTTGCAGATCCGGCCGCACCGAGCGCGATA
>FZPS01000194.1_pt9 | contig 14459 bp, 13 predicted proteins | sample 1817821 | NCBI WGS metagenome assembly FZPS01 (sample SAMEA104158645, study PRJEB21678) | metagenome | place: Germany | collected 2015-04-21 | reverse complement strand
GGTTTGATGTCTTTGAAAAGGCCAAATATCATGGTTGTCCCTCCTGTAATGGAACGGTTTCTGGGAATGCCTGCCTGTATCTGACCACAACCTATTTACGCGACGCGTGAGCCTACCAACAAACTGCGCCATAGTGCCTTTGGTTTTCATCTACAATCCGAATCAGACCGGTGTCGTCGAAGAAGGATCTCTCCGTTCGGCGCATCCACCTCCTTCCCGCGCAGCACGCTGGACCCCTTGAAGGTTCATTCCGACTCCATTCCTACAAGGCAGTTCTCGCTCAATCACCACCTACATCAAAGCACATTCAGGCAAAAGAGCTCATTCCGGGTCCTGACGTCTTCTGCCGGAACTGTTCCTTAACCAGTGCCCACAGATCCGGTCGTGTGATCACATCGTAAGCAGTAGCGGCCATCACTGCAGCGCCTGAAATCATCGATTCGCGAGCAGCTTCCGACTTGCCTGCCGCAACCCATTCTTTGCTGTGACCTGGCGCATCGCAATAATATGTGTAAACCATGACCGACGGAACCACCCACGAGACGTTACCGAAATCCGTTGAACCTCCGTTACTCGCTTGTGTACGCTCAATTCTCGGAAGACGGTAAAACTCCTCGTTGGCCAAGGCAGCCTGGTTCAGCGCAGGGATAGAAATCAGATTGTAGAACGGCGCGGTTAAACTGATTTCATAGCGGGTTTCGGTCATCATTGCCGCACCCTCTATGATCTTCTTGAAACGGCGCGTCATGTCTTCGAGATATGGCCTATCCGGTGCGCGGAGGGTGTAAGCTGCTACTGCACGTTCGTGAACAATATTGCTGGGGCCTGTACCTTCGCGCACAGTGTAGTGAACTCTGCTGCCATCCATAAGATGCTCGCGCATGCATTCGACCCCGTGAAAGGACAGCACCATGGCATCAAGGGCACTTCTTCCCAAGTGAGGACTGCTGCTGGCGTGCGACGGGATTCCGAGAAATGTCACCGTTGCTGATTGGAGTGCTTTCGACCCACCCGATACCCCTGTTGCGCGTCCGCTGTGATATGAAAAGGCCACATCAAGTTCCCCAAAACAGCCGGCCTCAATCATATCAATCTTGCCTCCGGTGGTCTCTTCCGCAGGAGTGCCGTATACAACCAGTTTGTAAGGGACGTCATCCAGATGTTTTCGCAATGCCATGGCAGCACCAATACAAGCAGGAGTCTGCAGATGGTGTCCACACCCGTGGCCCAACTCGTTCAGGGCGTCATATTCACCCAAGAAGCCAATAACCGGGCCCCCTGAGCCGTTCTCCCATTCAGCGCGAAATGCCGTGGCAAGCCCGCATGCCCCGCGCTCAACTGAAAACCCAGACCGCTCCAGATAGTCAGACAGCAGACCGGAAGCAAAGAATTCTTGGTAGCCGTTCTCAGGCCGGTCGAATATATCGCAAGCCAATTTGAACAACTCAGGGCTTTGTTGTTGTATGCTGTCCCAGAGTAACCGCTTGATATCATCTGCCATACTTACTCCTCCTTGTATGGTATTCTTTGCATGGCCTGATCCGGATTCCTGGCATTGCACTGCAACTCCTGTGACTACATTAGCTCGGCCGTGCCTTCTTTCACGTGGTGGCAGGCTACAAAATGCCCATTACCCACATCGCGAAATTGTGGTTTTGTGAGACAGATTTCTGTAGCCAAGCGACATCGGGTGTGAAACCGGCAGCCCTCAGGTGGATTGATAGGATTAGGGATTTCCCCTTCCAGCAACATGCGTTCCCGCCTCTTAGCTTTGTCGATTTGTGGTATGGCTGATAGAAGTGCTTGGGTGTAAGGGTGCAGGGGATTGTTGAACAACTCCTCAGTCTCAGCAAGCTCCATGACATGCCCGAGATACATGATCAACACCCGGTCGCAGATATGCTCAATCACCGATAGGTCATGGCTGATGAAAATATAGGTAAGGTCCAATTCTTCCTGAAGTTCTTCGATCAAGTTGAGGATCTGAGCCCTTACCGAAACATCCAGTGCGGATACGGGTTCATCGAAGACTATCAGTTCGGGATAGGTTGCCAGTGCGCGGCCTATGGCAATACGCTGCTGTTGGCCGCCTGAAAGCTCGTGGGGATAGCGGTCCGCATATGACCGGTCCAGGGCAACCATTGACAGAAGCTCAAGCGCGCGCTCCCTTTGCCGCTTCTTGTCAGGCATAATCCCGGTTATACGCAAAGGCTCACAGAGTATATCGCCGATGGTCATGCGAGGATGGAGCGAGCTGTATGGATCCTGAAACACGATCTGCACATGCCGCCTGAGAGCCCGAAGCTCTTGCTTGCTCATCTTCAATATATCCTTGCCCTCATATTCAATGACCCCCCGGGAGGGCTCGATAAGACGAAGAAGGGTACGAGCCAGCGTAGACTTGCCGCATCCCGATTCTCCCACGATACCGAGGGTCTCACCCCGGTACACGTCAAAGCTCACATCCTCCACGGCCCGGACGTATGCTTGCTTCTCGAAAAACCACTTCTTGAGAGCGAACCACTTGGTGATACCCCTGGCTTTGAGCACAACGTCAAACCCTTCGTTGCATACCTGGTCTAGGTTCTCCATCTTGTCCACACACTCCTATTCGTGGTAGAGGAAACACCGCACTGCATGCTGCTCATCCAGCCGTATAAGCGGTGGTTTTTCCAAACGACAACGTTCCATGGCACGCTCACACCTGGGTTCGAACACACAGTGTCTCGGGAACTGCCCCGCCGGTGGGACCATTCCGGGTATCACGTACAGCTTCTCAGAACGTCTCCCGAACTTAGGCAATGACGCCAACAACCCGCGTGTGTACGGATGGGCAGGTTCAGACAGGAGGATATCAACAGGTGCCGCCTCCATGACCTCTCCACAGTAGAACACTATCGCACGCTCGCACATTTCAGCGACCACACCAAGGTCGTGGGTAATGAACAGGATTGATGTTCCCAGTTCCTCTTGGAGGTTGCGCATGAGGTCCAGCACCTGAGCCTGGATGGTCACATCGAGTGCGGTGGTAGGTTCATCGGCTATAAGAAGTTGAGGCCTGCAAGCCAGCGCCATGGCAATCATCACCCGTTGCCGCATGCCTCCGGACATCTGATACGGATAGTCATTGACGCGTTTTTCCGGAAGAGCGATGTTGACCTTACGAAGGGCTTCAATGGAGTGTTCTCTCGCTTCCTCTTTGGACATACCTTGGTGGAGCGTGAATACCTCGTCAAGCTGTTGACCGACGGTGAACACCGGGTTAAGGCAGGTCATGGGATCCTGGAATATCATGGATATGCAGTTGCCCCTGATACTCTGCATCTCCTTCTTGCTCAGGCTAAGCAGGTCCGTGTCTTCAAACATGATGCTGCCTTCAATCCTTGCGGGGGGAGTCCTCAGGAGACGCATTATGCACAAGGCAGTCATACTCTTGCCACAGCCTGATTCACCGACGATACCTAGGGTCTCACCTTTCATGACGTCGAAGGTGATGCCGTTTAAGATCTCCGTTGTGCCATAAGGTCCGTCAATCCTCAGTTTCAGATCAGACACACTGAGAACTGCCTCACTGTGGTCAGTTGTTATGTTAGTCATGTTGTTAGTTGTACTCAGCATAGACCCATTCACCAACTTATCTGAGCGTAGGATCGAGTACGTCTCGTAAGCCGTCACCCAACATAGTGAATGTAAGCACCAGTATGATAATGGCGAAGCCGGGATAAGCACACTGGTACGGATGGGTAATGATCAACGTCTTGCCTTCACTGATTATTCCTCCCCAGTTGGGGATCCTCGGGTCGATACCGACACCCAAGAAGCTAAGGGAAGCCTGGGTAAGCGTAGTAGATGCCAACCCACCCGTGAACCGTATCAACAGCGGCGATATGCACAAAGGTAGGATGTACTTGAACATGATCCTCAAGTCTGAGGCGCCTGTAGCCCTGGCGCTTTCGATAAACTCCCGTTCCTTGATGGACAGCACCTGGCTTCTCACCAAACGAGCAATCCCTGGCAGGTTTACGACGGCAATGGAAGCTATGATCTTATCCATGCCGGGCCCCAGGACAGACACAAGCAAAATGGAAAGCAGCAGCATCGGCATGGCGTTTAGGCCTTCCATAATGCGCATTACAACCTTGTCTACTTTTCTGTAATACCCCGCCAGCAAGCCTATAACCGTACCTACAACTATAGCTGTCGACTGAACGGCAATCGAGACTATGAGCGATACGCGGGTACCGTAGATCACCCGGGAGAAAATATCGCGCCCGTAAATATCCGTTCCCATGAGATGCTCAGAACTGGGCCATTGTTTGGCGTTACGGACATCAATCTTATACGGGTCGTGAGTCGCTATCTTGTCGGCGAAAATTGCTATGAGAACGATGATGAGAAGTACGGTTCCGGATACAATGATGCGCCCATATCGTCGTATGAACGCGCCAGGTTTCATCCGCTTTTTCTCCACAACCGACACCCCTTAGTCAAGCTAGACCTGTTGAACGAGCCACTTGCAAGAAGTGGCCGTTAAGGTGCTCTCAATCACGAGGATAATTCCGATTGCTCTGGCTGTCGTCTGCCTCCGGACTCAATCGAACCCATCCCATATCAGGACATAACTACTTCTTATAGCCCTTATAGCAAGGATGTCATAGAAAGAATGCAGAAAACCGGCCCTTGTCGTCCCCAACCATCACCTGGCCTAATATGCTCTCTTTGTACGTCATATGTCCTCCATCCCCCTCCTTCATAAACGCCAGGTCAGAGCATTACCGACGACTCCAGAGACGGGCTCTGCATGCGGAACAGGCTGGTCTCTCCATAAATGATAGCGGATTCAGGGGGCCTTGCCCAATCAATTGTTTGATCGTACAATAACAACGAATAAATATTTATTATAACCCATTGGATACCGGAGGTAAACATGAATCATGCAGAAATCGAAGCCTTTGTGGCGATCGTAACCACAGGGAGCATAAATGAAGCGGCAAAGCGGTTACACGTCTCACAACCCGCCCTGAGTTATCGCCTGAAGTCACTCGAGTCAAAGTTGGGTACAAAACTGTTCGTCCGCACCAGGGGAGTTCGCACCGCAGAACTCACACCGGCGGGACATCGTTTTCTCCATTTGGCAGAGAGGTGGCACCGCCTCTGGGAGGAAGCGCAAAGGTGTCAGACTGAGCTTGACCGGTTTGACCTCAGAATCGCCAGCGTCGACAGCCTGAACTCTTACGTCTTACCTGATTTCTTTCGGGCTTTGGCTGAGCAAGATCCTCCGTTCAACGTGGTGATACGGACCTATCAATCACTTGACATATATAACCTCGTGGCGAAGAGAGACATCGACGTCGGGTTTGCCGTTCAGAAAATGAGAACTGAGGACACATCTGCAATCCCTCTGTTTGAGGAGCGAATGTGTATTGTCCGTAACGCAGCTTATTGCTCCCATCACGAACCTCTGCATCCGCACGATCTTGCGCCCCAGAAGGAGATATACATCCCTTGGGGCCATGAATACCTGATGTGGCGCGAACATTGGTTCGGAAGGACATCATCCCGTCTTCTGAACGTGGACACCCTTTCACTGGTGTTCCAGTTCATCCTCACAGGAGACTACTGGGCCCTCGTCCCTGAATCCGTGGCCAGGACCCATGGTGATAACGCCTCCATAAGGTTCTACGATATTGAAGATGGGCCGCCGCCTCGCCGATGCTACATAGTGGTGAACAAACAACCGTTGTCGAACGCTAAGACCTGGAAGCCTGTGCTCAAACATGCGCTTGTGAAGTTCCTGCAACAGAAACCCTGGCTGCGTCCGGTGCGGAAGCATCTAGAGTTCTAATGCATCTTGACCTTTGCGAGGACCTTCGTGCTCAAATGCGCTTGATCCCCAAAAGCATCTTACGCCCTGGATAGATCTTGGTCTCCGGATAAATCTTGATAGCCGGCGGCATCTTGCTCTCCGGTGTACTTTACTGCAATAAATGAACACAGCAGGCTTTGAGACTAAATCCAACAGTCCAATATGTAAAGAGGCCTGCGTCCCATTGGACGAAGGCCTCTCGGACATTCGCTTCCTAGACCTTGTTCCACGCTATGTAGCCTTCAGTTACTGCACATAGCACACTTGGCTCCTAGGACGTCCGCTCCTAGGTTGTTCGCTCATAGAACACTTGACACCGCTAACTCGACGGACGGTTAGGTTACACCTTATTCCTCTCTCTCCAATTCGTCTTCGGTGATGAGGTCCATGGGCTCTCCGCAACACACCAGTTTGCCGAAGCCCGCCTTGACTACCCTGACAACGTTACCGCACAGGCTGCACCTGTAGAGTTCGTCGACTTTTGTCACTTGGATTACCTCCGTTCTCTCGTATGTTGGGGTCATTAGCGGGAAACATCGATACCGATTCCTATTTAGTAACCTTTCTCTTTCATATTTCCGCGAATCTTCTTGGAACATAAAGGGAAACTCAAGCTCAAAGCCACAAATCCCAGCCGCCTATCTTGAACCTCCCCCCTGTTATCACGTATAGAGAATACGGAGAAAGGAGGTCTAGGATGAGAACCGGACAGCGTATCCTTTTGGTTGAAGACGACAAAAGCATAGCACTTGGGCTGGCTTATGCCTTGGAGCAGGAAGGATACAGGGTCACAGTATGCCATGACAAGGCGTCGGCATTGAAGGAAATCCAGGACAACGAGTTTGACCTGGCGATTCTCGATATCACTCTGCCCGACGGCAACGGCTACCACCTTTGCCGCACCCTGAGAGCCTCATCTGATATTCCTGTGATCTTCCTCACCGTGTTGGATGACGAGGCAAACGTTGTGGCCGGGCTTGACATGGGGGCTGACGATTACGTCAGAAAGCCCTTTAGATTGAGGGAAGTGCTGTCCAGAGTGCGTTCTGTGCTCCGGCGCGCAGGCAGCGCCAGCCGGGATGACGACAGGATCACCATCCGCAACCTCACCATCTACACAAAACAAGCCCGGGTGCTCAAAAACGGCGAGGAAATTACCCTCACCGCCCTGGAATATAGGCTCTTGCTCGTTCTCGCTCAAAACAAGGGACATCTCCTTACCAGGAACAGGCTCCTTGAGGAAATCTGGGACATAAGCGGTGAGTTCGTAAACGATAACACCCTCACAGTGTACATCAAGCGCCTGAGGGAAAAAATCGAAGACGACCCGCAAAACCCTGCTTTGATTAAGACAGTGCGCGGGCTGGGCTACAGGATGGATTAACATGTTAACTATGCGCAACAAAGAACTGAAGCAGATGTTTTGGGCGATGTGCTCAATCACAGCCGGGGCCACCACAGCGGCCTTGTTCATCTCCAAGGCGGCCGCTGCGCTTGTGGCCATTACATGCGTTGTCTTGACCACAGTGTTTCTCGTGTTCACCCGGAGCAGGTACCGCCATATCGCGATGCTCAACGACTACCTAAGGCGCATCAACAGCGGCGAGTATTTCCTGGACCTTCCCTCCTACGATGAAGGGGAGCTCTCCATCTTAAGAAGCGAACTTTACAAGATCACCGTATCCCTCAGGGAACAAAACAGGCTCCTCCGCCAGGACCGGCTGCGCTTGGCAGAAGCCCTTTCGGACATATCCCATCAGTTCAAGACGCCGCTCACATCCATGTCTGTGATGGCCGACTTGCTTTCCGATGACCGCCTTGACTCAAACGCCCGGAGGGAATTCAGCACCGGGCTCCGCGCCCAGATTAGCCGGCTTACCTGGCTCACTGACACACTGCTTAAGCTGTCCAGGCTGGATGCAGGGGCGGTGAAGTTCAATTTGCGTCAAGTTCCGCTAAGAGAGCTTCTCGATAAAGCATGCAGCCCCCTCGCCGTTCCCATGGAACTCAAGAATCAGGCGCTCACGGTACAGGCTGCAGGCACCGCGTTTTGTGACCTGAACTGGACCGCCGAAGCGCTCACCAATATCGTGAAAAACTGCGTGGAACATACTCCTCCGGGCGGGCAGATCCAAGTCACCGCATCCCAAAACCCGCTTTTTGCCGAAATCCAGGTGTCTGACAGCGGCCCGGGAATCCCTAAGGAAGACCTCCCGTTCATCTTCCAGCGCTTTTACAAGGGCAGACACGCCTCGAAAGACAGCGTCGGGATAGGCTTGGCCATGGCTAAAGGGGTGATAGAAGCTCAAGGCGGCACACTAAAGGCGGTTAGCCGGGGATACGGCGTCCTGAGCCAAGGCGGCACAAACGGTACATCCGGCACACCCGGAGCATCCGGTGCTGTCGAGGATTTCCGGGAAAACTCCAGGAAGGATCCCCGGGAGAATTTGACAGTGAATCCGGGAGAGGAGCCAGCAGAAAGTACAAAGCAAAATGGCATAGGAGATGCCCAAGGCAAGCCTAAGCAGGTTCCCCCGCTAGGCGGGGCGCTGTTCATCATTCACCTCCCGGTTTCCCCAGCGCAATCGGGGGTCCGCGACACAGTTCCGAAGAGCCGGCAACACAATCGCTTCGAAGTTGCCTCAACAGGGTCAGACACCGGGCCGGATTTCCACGACATTGTCACCGGATAGTCACTTTCAGCCGGTAGACTAAGAGCGGAAGTCCCCGTAGTACACCTAGCATGGGGGACCATCCAGAAGCGTTTGAGAGCAAGAGGAGGCGCATACACAAGCATCCTGAGCGAGTCCCGGCGCACGGGCACATGCGGGATACTAGTCGAAAGCATGCACAGGTATACAAGCATATGCGGTTTCATGGAAGACCGTTCAACATGCGGGAGTACACGGGAGACTGAGCGCCGGGAGAAAGGGGTTGTCTATCTTGGAGATCCTTCGGGTTGAAAACCTGAGCAAAGTATACGGAAGCGGGCCGACCCAGGTAAGGGCCCTGGACAGCGTAAGTTTCACTGTGGACCAAGGAGAATTTGTGGCCGTGCTGGGCCCTTCAGGCTCCGGCAAGTCCACCCTGCTCCACATCATAGGCGGGGTCGACAGGCCTACATCAGGCAAGGTGTACATTGAGAACACCGACATCTATGCCCTGGATGAAACCAACCTGGCCATATTCCGCAGAAGGCAGATAGGGCTCATCTACCAGTTCTACAACCTCATCCCTGTGCTAAACGTTGAAGAAAACACCGCCCTGCCCCTCCTCCTTGACGGCAGGGAGGTGGATAAGGCCCAACTGGACCGGCTGCTAGCCAAACTCAACCTCACAGGTAGGAGGAATCACCTGCCCAACCAGCTTTCAGGAGGCGAACAGCAGCGGGTGTCAATTGGAAGGGCGCTCATAAGCAATCCGGCGCTCATGCTCGCCGATGAACCCACCGGCAACCTGGACAGCGCAAACAGCGCAGATATCGTAAGGCTCTTGCGCCAGGCAAATCAGGAGCTCAACCAAACCCTTATCCTCATCACCCACGATGAAAGCATCGCCCTTCAGGCAGGCAGGATCATGTACATGCAAGACGGACGGATTGTTAGGGACGAGGTGATCCGCCGGTGAACATCATGCAACGTTTCACCCTTCGCAGCATGAAAACCAATAAGCGGTGGACTATCGTCACCTTGATAGCCATCATCATATCGACAGCCATGATATCCGCAGTGTCCACCCTGTGCGCATCCTTCATGGAACTGATGCGGAACACCGCCATAGCCGAACTGGGCAATTGGCATTTTATGATTACTGATGTACCCGCCCAGGATGTTGCCGCCCTGGAACACTCGGGCTTTGACGGGCAAATCGCCCTATGCAGGCAGGCAAAATTTGCCCAGCTGGAGCGCGTGGCCAACTACAACAAACCGTATCTCTTCATCCTGGAGTTGGGACCCGGCGCAGAGCTAAACTTCCCCGTGGAACTGACCGAAGGACGTCTGCCAGAAAACGAGAATGAAATAGCGTTGCCTGAGCATTTGGAAACTCACGGGGGCCTCAGGTACCGGATCGGCGACACTATTACCTTGGAAACGGGAAAACGCATATGCCCCCAAGGGTTTGTGCTTGAATTTACAGACAGCTTCCGCCATGCATCCTACCAATCAGAAGGCGAGACCTTTATCCCCGAAACGCCCCGGACTTACACAGTAACCGGGATTTTCAAAAGGCCTACCTTCGAACCTTCCTGGTCGGCAAGCTACACTGCGATTACGTTCCTGGACACCCAGGCGCTGGGGCCAAAGGACACGGTATCGGCACTGTTCCTCGCCCGCAGGGCAAACCGGGGGTTGTTTGAAGAAGGCAAAGAGTTGGCGGCGAGGATAGGGCTTAGGGAAAGACAGGTCAGGTTCAACACCAACCTCTTACGCTACAGCGGCATCTTTGCCGGCGACAGCACCCAAGCCATGGTTTACACCTTTGCCGGGGTGTTTATGGCAATTATCATCGTGAGTTCGGTATCTGTGATATACAATGCTTTTGCCATATCGGTGTCGGAGCGGATAAGTCAGTTAGGAATGCTTGCCAGTGTAGGCGCAACCAAGAGGCAGAAGCTTAACAGTGTTTACTTTGAAGGTCTTGCTTTGGGAGTAATAGGCATTCCCCTGGGCATCCTGTCAGGGATCGTAGGCATAGGAGTCACCCTCAGGGCAATCCGCCCTATACTGAACGACGTGATGCAGTTTGCAGCTCCCCAGGGGCTCGCGCTTTATGTATCCCCCGCTTCGGTCATCGTTGCTGCCGTCTTGGCGGCTATCACAATATTCATCTCCACATGGAAGCCTGCCCGGGAGGCTTCGAGGATCACGCCAATAGAGGCCATACGCCAGACACAAGAAATCAAGCTTACGCCCAAGACAGTGAGAACTTCCCGGTTAACCAGGGCGGTTTTTGGAATCGAAGGGGATCTTGCCCTAAAGAGCCTCAAGCGCAGCGGCAAAAAGCACAGGGCTACGATAGTGTCGCTTACCGTAAGCTTGGTGTTGTTCCTCACAGCGTCATACTACGGCCAGGAGTTACGCCAAGGGGTAGGCACTGTTTCCATAGGGCTCAACGCCGATCTGTGGCTCACTTACAACAATATCTCAGAGGAGCAGGCGACCCAACTGAATGACAGAATCAGGGCCATCGAGGGCGTATCCGAAGCAGTCGCAATACAGGCAGTAGAAGGATACGTGGTGGTTGAAGCCGGCAGGCTTACTTCGTTGGCCAGGAACTATGTTGGGGAAAACACCGGAGGAGACGGCCGGGCAGTGCTCAACGCATCTATCTACTGTTTGGATGACGCAGGTTTTGAGGACTACGCAAGGAATCTTGGGCTGGACCCCCAGGAATTCAGAGATTCCCCAGACCCAACGGCGATCGTGATAAATTTCGGCAGGACCCAACTGGGCAAACGGGGCACAGGCGAGATCTTGGCAGAAGAGCCTGGCGAAACCCTGGAAATTAGCCTGGATCCATATATGCGGGATTCAGAACAACCGGCGCCCGTTATGGAACTCACCGTGGGCTGTCTCACTGACCGAAGGCCCCTCGGGGTGATTATCTCTCCTATGAACACTGTTTCCATAGTTGTCAGCCGGGAAGTGTTCAAGGGATTCCCTGACACCTGGAAACACCTGGACTCTCAAGGCAATCCTGTGTCTCAATACCTCTATCTCACAGCAAGCGACCCTGATTCTGCGGAGATAGCGGTTCACGAGCTTGTCAAGGACGCAGACATCGGCATGGATTCCGGCGGAGCAATCCATGTATTCAACATGGCCAGCCACGCCCGGAGGGAACAAGGCATACTCCTTGTGATGGGCGTGTTCATCTACGGGTTTATCAGCCTTGTGACCCTTATCTGCATCGCCAATATCCTGAACACAGTCACCACCAACATCAGGCTCCGCAGGCGGGAGTTTGCCATGCTCCGTTCGGTAGGCATGACGCCTAGGAGCTTCAACCGGATGATAGCTTTCGAAAGCATATTCTACGGACTAAAGGCCCTGCTTTGGGGGCTGCCCATAAGCGTGCTTATTGCATGGCTTCTGTACCGCTCAAGCCAAGACGTGTTTGCGTTTGGGTTTGCCCTTCCATGGAAAAGCTATGTGATAGCTGCCATAGCTGTGTTTGTCATCGTAGGCGCAACCATGCTTTACTCAACTATGCGGGTCAAGAAAGAAAACATCGTGGATGTGCTAAAAAGGCAGTTTGTGTGAGACTAGGCCGGCTCCGTACAGGGGCCGGCTTTCATCTTTTTTCATATGAGTCACGTGCAAAGCAGCGAATATCCGGTGAGGCAGGACCATCTACGGCTAGACTCACCTGCTGCGGAGGGCGTCAACCACAGCGGCGACCGTAGATTCGCAGTCATACTCCGCACATGAGTCTGGAGGCTCATCATCCTCCGCTGACTCCCGTTTAGTGTTGTACACAACCCCGACTGAGGTCATGCTGCCGGGTGGGATCTGACAACTGCGGCATGTCAACTTCAAGCCGGTCCAGGTATATTTCAAAGAACAAGCCGGCAAGCTCCCTCCTGCTCACATGCCTCTTGTTGCCTTCAACCATCCGGGCAATTGCAATAGCAAGGGCCATCTTGTAGGTAGAAGTGTTCTTACCACGCTCGATAATGGCTCTGAAGGAGTCCATCGTTTCTGGAGGTGTCAGCATTGTACACTCCCCCGCTACTTGTCACCTGTCACCGCCTAGACTGACTCCTAGACTGACTCTTCACCCAGGACAAGGCCTTGCACGCACACCGGCGCAAGCCGTCATATGTGCGGGCCCGTAAACCGTCAAGAAAGGTTTCCACGCATCTAATCGTAGTTCCTATCCGTCAATAGCAGGTTTCTACTAGTACACCCTCTTCCCAGGTATTACACCCCTGACGCCGCCTCGGGGATTATCTATGTCACCTGCGTATCTCGGTATTAGATGCACGTGAACGTGGAAAACAGTCTGTCCTGCTGCGCTACCGCAGTTGATTCCTACGTTGTAGCCGTCTAGGGCCATTTCCTCGTCAAGCATCTTCTTAGATCGATCAAGAATTTCGAGAACCGCCCGCTTTTCTTCCGGCGTTGTATCGAAGAAATCGGCCACATGCCGTTTGGGAATAATCAGCATGTGCCCAGGGGAAACAGGGTACTTATCATATATGGCAAAAGCCAGTTCGTTGGAAACCACTGTCTCTTTCGGATTGCAGAAGGGGCAATGCATTGTTATCACACCTCTTATCCAAGCCATCTCTCATTTTATGCCAACAACCCTCTGAACTCAATCAGACCGGTCATTGAAGGATGCAAGGGTGCACCACGTGCACCCTTGCTCCAGGTTTTCTGTGGGGGACCGCCGAACATGGTACACCGGTTGGACCAATCGTCCATGTCTTGAAGCCAGGATGGTACACCACGTGCGCCATTACTACAGGTTTTGCATGGGCAGTGAATCTGCTTCGAATTTGGCCACCTATTCCGCCCAACTGGTCAAAAACTTACCATCCCGTCTGCATGGAGGCTCATAGTGGTTCCGATTTGACCAGTTCAGAGCCTAAACTGGTCACACATTTACCACTTCGCGCCGGCACCTGGTCCCTAGTTAATCAGTTTCCCTTTCCCAGAGGCTCAGACTGGTCTCAGATTATCCAATTCCGAATCTGGCCTGGTTTGAGATTGACCACTTCCACTGTAAACCTGGTCCCAAATTGACCAATCCAGCCCTCGATAGTTGAGAGCTGGTCTGGGATTGTCCAGTTCGACTCAACAGGTGGTCTGAAACCAACCACTTCCGGCTCAAAGCTGGTCCCAAATTGACCAATCCGCTCCTCGGTAGTTGGGAGCTGGTCTGGGATTGTCCAGTTCGACTCAATAGGTGGTCTGAAACCAACCGCTTCCGACTCAAACCTGGTTACAGATCGACCAACCCGACCCCCGGCAAACCGGAGATGGCCTCGAATAGTCCAATTGGGCTCAGGACACGGTCCGAAGTTGACCGGTTGCCGCGAGAATCTGGTCAGGAATTGATCAGTTCGTCATCGGGCAAACCAAAACCGCTCTCCGCCTGGCAGCGGATTGACCACATGATCCCCCTGAAACACCATCATCTCCCAAGGCCGGAGGTCGGTTACGTCATATCCCTTCGGGACCTCGCCTGAGTGATCCACGGCACCTTACGCTTACTTGCCGCAGGATGCGCATTCTATACGCTTTTGAACGAACTTCAGAAAAGCGTCTGCCTGTCTCTCAAGGTACTTGCGACTCTTACTGAGGGTCACCCTGCCCTCACTGTCGACCTGTTCCTGTATGTAAGGGATGTTAGACGCGGTTTGTTCATAACATCTGCATCCAGGCAGCTCAGGAGGGTAACCAGGTGGTCCTGGGCACAGGCCATGGCATGCATACCAATGGTAGTCCCACTTATGGCGCAAGGTTTCTGGCGATAACAGGAGGCTCCTTGCCGACCGGAAGGGACAGCCAGTCGATGAGGTTCTTGAGGACGCCCGGGAAGTAGTGGTTGTACTCGGGTGTGAAAAACCAGAGGCCGTCTGCGG
>FZPS01000068.1_pt54 | contig 14460 bp, 8 predicted proteins | sample 1817821 | NCBI WGS metagenome assembly FZPS01 (sample SAMEA104158645, study PRJEB21678) | metagenome | place: Germany | collected 2015-04-21 | reverse complement strand
GCGATAAGATGGCTGGTCGTCACGGTAATAAAGGTGTTATTAGCAGAGTATTGCCAAGAGAAGATATGCCTTTTATGGCCGATGGCACACCCCTCCAGATTGTGCTTAATCCGCTAGGCGTTCCTTCCCGTATGAATATCGGGCAAGTGCTTGAAGTGCATTTAGGTATGGTAGCTAAAATGCTAGACTGGAAAGTGGCATCGCCTGTATTTGACGGAGCTAGAGAAGAAGATATAGTAAAACTGTATAAGCAAAACGGTATGTCGCCAGATGGTAAATGGCAGTTGTTTGACGGCCGTACAGGAGAGCCTTTTGAGCACAAAATCACAGTTGGATATATGTATATGCTCAAGCTTATCCACTTAGTTGACGATAAAATTCACGCACGCTCAGTAGGACCATATAGCTTAGTTACGCAACAACCGTTAGGCGGTAAGGCGCAATTTGGCGGACAGAGATTTGGTGAGATGGAAGTTTGGGCGTTAGAGGCGTATGGAGCTAGCCATATTTTGCAAGAGGTGTTGACGGTAAAATCCGACGATGTTATGGGCAGAAACAAGGTATTCCACTCCATTATAAACGCAAGCGTCACAACAGAGCCTGGCATTCCTGAAGCATTTCGAGTGCTTCGTCGAGAAATGCAAGCATTGGGGCTTGATATCAAGTTAAGCGAAAACGGGCAAGAAGTTATTCTGCCTGATAGCTATGACGATGAAAGAGATTATGAGCCAATGCTTAAGAAGAGAGAAAAGTTTAAGGAAATCAGCTTAGATGAAAGCTTAGGCGACATGAGCGGATTTGGCTCCTTGTTCCCAAGCGAAATTGACCCTGTGGGAGAAGATGACGATATCTCTGAAGAAGCTATAAGTGCAGGTGATGAGGACCTATTAAAAGGCTTGTTTAACTTGGAAGATAGCTTAGATGTCTTTGCCGACAGCGGACTATTAGGTAAAGATGACGACGATGAAGAAATAAGCAGTGAAGACTTTTCTAAAGAAATGGGCCTAGATAAATTGGATACCGATATCCTATCTCAGGCTTTTGGCGACGACGACCTAGTATAGTAAGAGGTGAAGTATAAAATGATTCCTGAAATAAATAATTTTGATTCCATACAAATAAGCATAGCATCTCCTGAAAAGATTAGAGAATGGTCACATGGAGAGGTGTTAAAACCTGAAACTATAAATTACAGAACACAAAAACCAGAGAGAGATGGACTATTTTGTGAGAGAATTTTTGGACCGACAAAGGACTACGAATGCCATTGCGGAAAGTATAAGAGAATCAGGTACAAAGGCGTTATTTGCGATAAGTGCGGCGTTGAAGTAACAAAAAGCAAAGTAAGACGGGAGAGAATGGCGCATATTGACTTAGCAGCGCCTGTCACTCATATTTGGTATTTTAGAGGCGTTCCAAGCAGAATAAGCACTATACTTAATGTCAGCCCAAAACACATTGAGCAAGTAATTTATTTTGCCTCATTTATAGTGCTAGACCCTGGCGAAACCAATTTTTATAAAAAGCAAATTATTAAAGAAGAAGAAAGATTGGCGGCAATTGAAGAATTTGGACCAAATAGTTTCCGCGCAGGAATGGGCGCAGAGAGTCTTAAAGAGTTGCTTAGAGAAATCGACTTAGAGCAAGAAAGCAAAGAGCTAAAAGAAGCTATTGAAACGACAAAAGGCCTAAAGAAAGCTAAGCTTGCTAAAAGATTGGAGATAATTGAAGCGTTTAGAAAGAGCGGAAATCGTCCAGAGTGGATGATACTTGATGTTATTCCTGTACTTCCGCCAGAGCTTCGCCCAATGGTTCAGCTAGACGGCGGCAGGTTTGCCACAAGTGACCTTAACGACTTGTATAGAAGAGTTATAAATAGGAATAACCGTTTGAAAAAGATTATAGAAAGCGGCGCTCCTGATATTATGATTCGCAACGAAAAGCGCATGCTGCAAGAAGCTGTCGATAGCCTTATAGATAATGGCCGTCACGGCAAAGCCGTAACAGGCGCTGGCAATCGCCCATTAAAATCTCTTAGCACAATGCTAAGCGGTAAGACAGGGCGTTTTCGTCAAAACCTGCTTGGTAAGCGTGTTGACTATTCTGGGCGTTCTGTTATTGTGGTAGGACCTGAATTAAAGCTTTATCAATGCGGTTTGCCTAAGGAAATGGCGCTTGAATTATTTAAGCCCTTTGTCTTTAGAAAACTTGTAGAAAAAGAAATTTGCAGCAATATAAAGAGTGCAAAGCGCACAGTGGAAAGAGTAAAACCTGTGGTTTGGGATATCTTGGAAGAAGTTATTAAAGACCATCCTGTACTGTTAAACCGCGCTCCCACTTTGCATAGACTTGGTATTCAAGCTTTTGAGCCTGTGCTAGTTGAAGGCCGCGCAATTAAACTGCACCCACTAACCTGTACTGCATTTAACGCAGACTTTGACGGCGACCAAATGGCTGTGCATGTACCGCTTGGTTTAGAAGCGCAAGCTGAAGCTAGAATTCTTATGCTTGCAAGCAACAATATATTAAAGCTTAGTGATGGACAATCCATAGTAACGCCCACTCAAGACATGGTGCTTGGCACATATTATTTGACGCAAGAAAAAGATATGCCAAAAGATGAAACCAAAATGCGTTACTTTAAAGACCCCAACGAAGCAAAAATGGCTTATCAAGTAAAAGAGATAGGCTTGCAGGATTGGATTAAGGTTAGGATAATAAAGGAATTAGATGGAGTAGAGTATCGCGGTGTCATTACTACAACGGTAGGAAAAATCATTTTTAATGATGCTATTCCTCAAGACCTTGGATTTGTTAAAAGGACACCTGGCAACACCGAAGCGATAATTTCTTTGGAAATTAACAGTATTGTTAAAAAGAGGACATTAGGTCAAATTGTGGACCGTTGTTTCCGCTTAAAAGGCGCAACGGCGACTGCTGAAGTGCTTGACAAGATAAAAGCGCTTGGATTTAAGTTCTCAACAGTGAGCGGTATGACTACTAGCGTATTTGATATGAAAATACCTGGAGATAAGTCAGCTATCTTAGAAAAAGCAGATAAAGAAGTATTGCAAATTGAGAAAAACTTCAAGCGCGGACTTATCACTGATGAAGAAAGATACAAAGAAGTTATTGATATTTGGACAGGAGCTACTGCCGAAGTTGAGAAAGACCTTGAAAGCAACTTTAAGAACTTTGACAGGTTTAACCCCATTTGGATGATGGCTGATTCAGGCGCGCGTGGCAGTATGCAACAATTAAAACAGCTATCTGGTATGCGTGGTCTTATGAATGACCCGTCTGGTAGAATTATTGAGATTCCTGTTAAGTCATCTTTCCGTGAAGGCCTATCCGTTTTGGAATACTTTATTTCCTCTCACGGCGCGCGTAAAGGTGGAGCCGACACAGCGCTAAAAACTGCTGACTCTGGTTATTTGACAAGAAGACTAGTTGATGTTAGCCAAGATGTTATTATTAACGAAATTGATTGCGGAGATACCAAAGGCATGGTAATTACTGACCTTGATTATGGCAGTGGCGTGGAGTCCATAGCAGAGAGAATTACGGGCAGGTTTACCATAGGTGATGTCATTAATCCAAAGACTGGCGAAATTATTGTGCCACATGGAGAGATGATAACAGAAGATACTGCAAAAGAGATTAAAGACGCAGGCATAAAGTCAGTTAAGATTCGTAACATTTTGACTTGCAAGTGCAAGCGTGGTTTGTGCAGTAAGTGCTATGGCGCTAATATGAGCAGCAATAACCCTGTTAAGCTTGGCGAAGCTGTTGGAATTATTGCAGCTCAATCCATCGGTGAGCCTGGAACACAGCTTACCATGAGAACATTCCACACAGGTGGTGTTGCGTCCAGCGCGGACATTACGCTAGGTCTTCCTAGAGTGCAAGAGCTAGTTGAAGCAAGAAAACCAAAAGGCTATGCGCCTGTTGCTGACATTAAAGGCAAGGTAACCACAAAGCTAACAGATGATGGCAGAATTGATACTGTTATTGTGGAAAATGAAGAAGGGTCTAAAGAGTATAAAATTCCGCAAGGTATAAAAGTGCTTGTTAAAGACGGCGATGTGGTAGAGGCTGGCACACAAATTTATGCAGGTAATGTAGACCCACATGAAGTGTTAAAGACAAAAGGCGTAGCTGGCGTACAAGAGTTTATGATTAGGGAAATTCAAAGAGCTTACAGAAGCAACGGCGTGCATATCAATGATAAGCATATAGAAATTATTATTCGTCAAATGCTAAGAAAGGTAAGAATAAGCAATCCTAATGATACTGACTTATTATATAATGAGCTTGTCGATGTTTCAAGGCTAGAAGAAGCTAATGAAAAAGCTTTGGAAAATGGCGGAATGCCAGCAACAGCTATTAGAGTATTGCTAGGAATAACAAAGGCAGCGCTAGCTACTGAGTCATTCTTGAGTGCAGCGTCATTTCAAGAGACTGCAAAAGTGCTTACTGACGCTGCTATAAAAGCTAAGACAGACAGCCTTGTAGGATTAAAGGAAAATGTTATTATAGGTAAACTGATACCCGCAGGCACTGGTCTTAAGAATTATAAAAATATAAAGCTTAAAGAAAATGATGAAATATTGTCTGGCTCTAAGGTAAAGAGTAATCTGGCAGAAAGTGACTTTAGAGATATCTTTGAGCAGATATCGGACGCAGAATAACATATATAATAGCGGCATTTTGGGTTATGGGTTATTTTGCGCCTATAACCCAATTTCTTTGAAAGGAGAAAAATGAAAAGGTTATTTACAAGTGAAAGTGTAACAGAAGGGCATCCTGATAAGATTTGCGACCAAGTTAGCGATGCTATTTTGGACGCTATACTTGCGCAAGATAAAAATGCAAGAGTGGCTTGCGAATGTTCTTGCACTACAAACTTTTTGCTCATAATGGGAGAAATTACTACAATGGCTAATGTAGATGTTGAAAAGGTAGCAAGAGAGACTATAAAAAATATTGGCTATGATAGTGATGAGTGTGGCTTTAATTATCAAACTTGTCAAATAAAAGTTCTTTTGAATAAACAATCGCCTGATATAGCAATGGGGGTAAATGACAGCTTAGAGAGTAAAGACACCAATGAGATGTTTTCCAAGGTGGGGGCGGGCGACCAAGGTATGATGTATGGCTATGCCACAGATGAAACGCAAGAATATATGCCTCTCTCTATATTGCTCAGCCATAGGCTTTGTCAAAAGCTTGCAAAAGTTAGGAAAGAAAAAATCATTGATTATTTAAGACCTGACGGCAAAGCGCAAGTTACAGTAGAATATAAAAACAATAAGATAAATAGGATAGATACAATTGTTGTCAGTGCGCAACATCACGCTGATGTAGATATTGAAGTTGTGCGAAAAGATATTATGGAAAAGGTGATAAAGCCTACCATAGACAGCGACCTTATAGATGAAGATACTAAGTTTTTTATCAATCCAACGGGGCGGTTTGTCATAGGCGGGCCTATGGGAGATAGCGGGCTTACTGGCAGAAAAATCATAGTTGATACCTATGGTGGATATGTCCCGCATGGCGGTGGTTGCTTTAGCGGCAAAGACCCAACAAAAGTGGACAGGAGCGCCGCTTATTATGCTAGATATGTTGCTAAAAACTTAGTAGCAAGCGGAGTATGCAATAGGTGTGAGATATGCGTAGCTTACGCTATTGGCAAAGCTAACCCTGTAAGCATAGATATAAATTCTTTTGGCACATCTAAAGTGGGAGATGAAAAGCTGGTAGAGATAGTAAAAAAAGTCTTTGATTTCCGCCCGCAAGCTATAATAAATAATCTCTCATTAAATCAGCCTATATATGCAAAATCAGCAAGCTATGGACATTTTGGCAGAGAAATTTTTTCTTGGGAAAAATTAGATAAGATAAAGGAAATCAAAGCTTACCTTGCAAAATGACTATTAAAGGTACAGTATTTGGCATAATTTATGTAAACGAAGAAAATGGATATTCTGTAATAGAATTTGAAGCCGACAACAACAGGTACTTTACCGCTGTCGGCATTTTTCCTATTGTGGAAGAGGGAGAAATGCTCTCTCTTACTGGCGAATTTCATCAAAACGCAAAGTTTGGAGAACAGTTTGTAGTAGAGCAGGTAGAGTTTGTAAAACCAAGCGATATAACAAGTATAAAAAAATACTTATCTAGCGGTCTGTTTAAGGGAATTGGGGAAAAGCTAGCAAATGAAATAGTAAAAAAGTTTGGCGCTAGCACAATGGACATTATAGAAAACAACCCCAAAGAGCTAAAAAAAGTTAGCGGAATAGGCAAGGCAAAACTAGCTTCCATTATTGAAAGTTATCAAGTAAACAAAGAGATGAAAGAGAGTATATTCTTCTTGCAAAAACAAGATATTACTATGAATATAGCTCTCAAAATATATAGGTTTTATGGAGATACCACCATAACAGTAATAAAAAACAATCCTTATATTTTGGTAAAAGATATAGATGGCGTGGGGTTTTTTACTGCTGATAAAATTGCTATGAAGTCAGGGATTGCAGAGGATAGCGCTTTCCGTATTCAAGCGGCAATTTATCACACTTTAACAGAAGCGGCTTTAAGAGGTGGCCATACTTGCTTGCCTGATAATATCCTTATCAGTCAAACGGCCAACCTGTTAAAATTTGGAAATCTAGACGCAATTATAGAATGCCTAGACGGTATGGATAATATTAAGGTGGTCAATGTAGACGATGTAAATATGGTTGTGACAAAAGTTAATTTTCATACAGAGAAGTTAATTGCAACTAAATTACTATCTCTAAACGCCACAGCAGAAAAATGGGATTTTGATATAGCAAAAGAGTTTGAGTATTACCAAAAGACTAGCGGACTTGAATTGCACGATTTGCAAAAGTATGCGATAAAAAGCGTTTTTGAAAATGGTGTTAGTGTTATAACAGGCGGCCCTGGAACGGGAAAAACCACCATAATAAAGGGAATAACAAGCATTCTTACCAATCACAATAAAAAGGTGGCTTTATGCGCGCCTACAGGAAGGGCAAGCAAGCGAATGACGGAAGCTACGGGAATAGAAGCTAAGACTATTCATAGATTGCTTGGTGTAGAGTTTGGCAGAAATGATGGCAATGCATTTACGCATAACGAAAGTAATTTACTTGAGCTTGACGCACTTATTGTAGATGAAATAAGCATGGCTGATATTTATATTTTCCACGCTCTTGTAAAGGCAATGCCCTTTGGAGCAAGACTTATTTTAGTTGGGGATAAAGACCAGTTGCCTAGCGTTTCTTGCGGTAATATTCTTGCTGACATAATTAGTAGCGGACTTATTAATGTGGTCTATCTTACTGAAGTTTATAGACAATCAAAAGAAAGTGCAATCGTTACAAATGCCCACAGAATTAATGAAGGTAAAATGCCTATAACGCAAGGTGCAAAAGATTTCTTTATAGACACACAAGAGGACAATTTGGGTATCCTAAATGCTGTAACTAGTATGACAAAGTCAAGAATACCAAATTACTTAGATATAAATTCTAAAGAAATCCAAGTGCTTACGCCTATTAGAAAAGGTTTAGTTGGAGTGGAGAATTTGAATGTAGAGTTACAAAAAGCATTAAATCCAACTGGACAAGGCATTAAGTATAAAGACACTTATTTTCTTGTTGGCGACAAGGTTATGCAGACTGTAAATAACTATACTGTAGAATGGAAAAAGCTAGGTAATTATGAGAGCGGAAAAGGCGTCTTTAATGGCGACATAGGCTATGTTATTGACGCCTATGATGATACAGTTATAGTTGAGTTTGAAGATGGAAAGGTGGTAACTTATAAAGCAGGGGACTTAGATGAATTAGTGCTTGCATATTGTGTCAGCGTTCATAAGTCGCAAGGCAGTGAGTTTGATGTGGTTATTATTGTCATTAGCGGTGGAAGCTATATGCTTTTGACAAGAAATCTTTTGTATACTGCAGTAACGCGCGCAAAAAAAATGGTGGTGCTTATTGGCAGTCAAGAAAATATAGCTAAAACGGTGTCTAATACCTATACGGTAAAACGACATTCGCTTTTAAGACATTTTTTGCTTAGCGGAAAATCAAAGGTTGATTTGTTATGGGGAATAAGTTAAAGCAGTTCTTTAATAAAGTTTTGGATATTATGTATCCAAAAGGTCTTGCGTGTATTTCTTGCCAAAGAGAGCTAGACGACCATGAAAGAGAGTATGCCTTATGTAAAAAATGCCACGGCTTACTTACGCCAGTTGAAAGTCATACAAAGATTATTATAGGCACCAAGGTTTTTAGTTGTTTTGAATATGACAAAGTGGCAAGGCAGTTTGTGCTTAGTTATAAAGATAGCGAAAAGCCTTATATAGCTGAATACATAGCAAAGTTTATCAAGGATAAGTATATAGAAAAAAACTTAGACCTAGATGGCATTGTGTTTGTTCCGTCCAGCCTTAAAAAAATTAGCAAAAGAGGCTATGACGCATTAAAAATTGTGGCAAAGCATTTGTCAAGTATGCTTGATATCCCTATTCTTTATGGGCTTAGTAAAAAAAATGTTGCTACTGATTTGACTGAAGTGCCAAAAGAAAAGCGCGCTAAAGCAGTTGAAGATATGTTTTTTGTAGCAAAAGATAATAACCTTAAAGATAAAAAGGTGTTAATTATTGACGATGTAATTACGACGGGCGCTACTTTAAATAAGTGCGTAAAAGAACTACAAAATGTTGGCGTAAAAGAAGTTACGGCAATAACATTTAGTAAAGCTTATCACCAATAAGTAGGATAAAAAATTCATTTTTTATAAGTTTTTGCATAATTTTGCGCAAAAAACTAGCCAAATCGCTTTTTGTTAGTATTGACAACCTTTATGTTAAATAATATAATTAGTAATATGTTTAATGATAAAATAAATAAAAAATTATGTATATGAGAGGTGGAAAAATGGTGCAAAAAGAAATTACAACTAGACAGCCTTTATTAAATGAAAAAGGCGATATAGCAAATCCAGGCTATGCCAAAACTTTGATATGGGATTATAATAGAGAAAATATCACAAAGCGCGCTACGCGCATTAAGGAATGGGATTATTATTATATAGGCAACGATGACAGTGCTATATGCCTAACTATCGCTGACCTTGGCTATGTAGGCGCATTGAGCGCGTCAGTGCTTGACTTTAATGAGCCGTCGCAAATAACTAAAAGCAGTGTTTGTCTATTTCCTATAGGCAAAATGAAAATGCCAAGAACATCGGTCGTTGGCGACGCTGTATGGAAAAATAAAGATGGCGTTGAGATGAGCTTTTTAAACGATGGCCAAACTAGACACCTTTTTGGCAAGTATCCAAAGTTTGGCAACAACGGTGAAGAATTGACCTTTGATATAGTGCTTACAGATGCGCCTAAAGAGAGCATGGTAATTGCTACACCTTTTGCAAAGAAAAAACATTTTTACTATAATCAAAAAATTAATTGTATAAAAGCTAAGGGTGTTTATACGCTTGGCGACAAGGAGTACAAATTAGATGAAAAGACAAAGAGCCTTGCTACGCTTGACTGGGGAAGGGGCGTTTGGACATATGACAATACTTGGTACTGGGGAAGTTTGCAGGCAATATTAGAAGATGGCTCTACATTTGGATTTAATATTGGCTATGGTTTTGGCAACAATGACCAAGCGACTGAAAATATGGTGTTTTATAAAGGTATTAGTCATAAATTAGATGAAGTTACTTTTAATATACCAAAAAATGATGATGGCTCTTTTAATTATTTAGGAGATTGGACATTTACTTCAAACGATGACCGTTTTTATATGGAAATGAAACCTATCATTGACAGGTACGCGCCATTTGACTTAAAGATTATGGCTATGATACCGCACCAAGTTTTTGGGCATTTTACAGGATATGTTAAACTTGACGATGGCACAAAGATAGAAGTTTCTAATTTGCTTGGGTTTGCTGAACATGTGCATAACAAGTGGTAAAGCGCATGGCAGATAACATAATTATTGTACTTGGACAGTATTTATTAGATGATGGCACTCTCTCTTTGCAGTGCAGAGAGAGATGCTATCATGCCTTTAATTTGTATAAAGAAAATAAGGGCAATAAGTTTTTGCTGTCGGGCGGAGTAGCTAATAAAAAAGCTAAAATTTCTGAATCTGAAGCTATGCAAAATTACCTTGTTTCGCTAGGTGTTCTGCCCAAAGACATAATTATGGAAAAGCAATCTAAAAACACCTATGAGAATGCAAAATTTTGCGCTGAGATTTTAAGCAAATTACAGTACAACAAACTTATTTTGGTGTCTAGCAGTTATCATATTTATAGATGGTACTTTAATCCTGTTAGATTCTTTAAGTGGATTTTTCACCTTAAAGTAAAACCAGATAGCTGTATAGATAGCTTAATTGTAATGTTAAATGGTTTTGATAAGGAAAAGCCGTCAGTTTTTGCGCTTGTTAAAAGCGATAAAAACTTAAAAGAGTTTTTGGAAAACAATCAAGATAAAAATGTGTTTGTCAAAACGGTAAACAGCTCTATTAAAAAAGGTTTTTTAATGAAAAAAATAAAACCGCAAGATATAGATATGCTTGCCAATCTAATAAAAAACTTATATCAGCTAGATGATATAAAGGTTCTAAGACTTTAAGCGATAAAATTTGAGTATCAAAAAACATTTCAATGTAAAACATCTTAAATAAGATATGCTAAAGGCGCATAGACTTAGGCTAAGTGCGTATTTAACTTGATTATGGGAGATAATTTTGTTATAATTTATTTTCTTGATACACATTTTTAGTATAATAAGAGAGTAACCATTTTTAGTAAATTTAAGGAGAGTTAATGTTAAAACAGCTAAGCAAATTTACAAAAGGATATAGAGGCTACACCGTTATTACGCCACTTTTAGTTATGCTAGAAGTAAGTATGGAAGTTACACTGCCTTTTATTATGTCCAAAATAATAGATAATGGCATAAACGGCTCAGGCGGCACTCCTTATGTTGTAAAAATGGGGCTAATTATGGTGGCTATGGCTATGTTTAGCTTAATAACAGGCGGGTTTGCAGGGCGTACTTGCTCGGTGGCGGCCGTTGGATTTAGCACCAATTTGCGCAATGGGCTATTTTCTAAGGTGCAAGATTTTAGTTTTTCAAATACCGATAAATTCACTACAGCTGGTTTAGTAACTAGGCTGACCACCGATGTTAATAATGTGCAAATGGCATATATGATGTTGCTTAGAATGCTAGTTAGAAGCCCGATGATGCTTATTTGCGCAACGGCGTTTGCTATGAGAATTAATTTTAAACTTTCCATTGTTTTCTTGGTTGCTATACCTGTTCTTGGCGGAGCAATTCTTACTCTTGGCGTCATAGCATATCCAAGGTTTATAAAAATGCTTAAAAAGTATGATTTGCTCAATGAGAGCGTGCAAGAAAACCTTGCTGGCATTAGAGTAGTTAAAACTTTTGTAAGAGAAAATCACGAAACGGAAAAATTTCGCCAAGCAAGCGATAATTTACGCAAAATGCACATAAGCGCAGAAAAATCTTTGATTAAACTTATGCCTATAATGATGCTTGTAGTTTATGCTTGCATTCTTTCTGTGCTTTATATTGGCGGTGGATTTATAACTAAAGGCGCTATGACCACAGGTGAGCTTACTAGCTTTTTGTCCTATAATATGCAAATTCTAATGTCGCTGCTTATGCTAGGATTTATTTTTGTAATGGTAGTAATGAGCAGAGCAAGCGTCAGTCGTGTAACTGAAGTTTTGAATGAAGAAATTGAAATTACCGACGATGAAGCCAATCCCTCCCTTACAGTAAAAGACGGGAGCATAGTATTTGAAAAGGTCAACTTTGCTTACGCAAAAGATTGTGAAAACTATGTGCTAAAGGATGTTAACTTAGAGATAGATAGTGGTCAAACTGTGGGGATAATAGGTGGCACAGGCGCGTCAAAAACTACACTTGTTCAGCTCATACCAAGGCTTTATGACGCAACTTGTGGAAATGTTATGGTAGCTGGACACAATGTCAAGGATTATAAGCTTGATGTTTTGCGTGGCGCAATTGGTATGGTTTTACAAAAAAATGAACTTTTTAGCGGCACTATTAAAGAAAACTTAAAATGGGGAAATAATGATGCTACCGATAAGGAGATAGAAGATGCATGCAAGGTAGCTTGCGCATATGATTTTGTTATTAACTTCCCCAATAAGTTTGACACTGTTTTAGAGCAGGGGGCAGTTAATATAAGTGGCGGACAAAAGCAGAGATTAAGCATTGCAAGAGCATTACTAAAAAAACCTAAGATTATGATACTTGATGACAGCACAAGCGCAGTAGATACTGCAACTGACGCAAGCATAAGAAAGGAATTAAAGCACAATCTTAAGGGTATGACCACAATAATTATTGCGCAAAGGATAGCAAGCGTTATCGACGCAGATAAAATTGTTGTTATGGACAACGGTAAAATAGTGGCAATGGGCATGCACGACCAGCTGCTTAAAACCTCTAAGATATATCAAGAAGTGTATTTTTCACAGACCAATACGGAGGTGGAAAATGTCTAGGCATAAAATGAAAGGCGGCGCAAAGCCAAGAAACATTAAAAAGACGCTTGCAAAGATGGCGAGCTTGTTAAAACCTTATAAAGGATTATTGGCTGTCGTTGTAGTATGTATATTGCTAGGCAGTGTAGTTGGCGTTGCGGGCACATTTTTTATTCGTGTGGCTATTGATGACTTTATAGAAGTTGCAAACCCCAATATGCAAAAGTTTTTAAAAGCGTTGCTTACCATGGGGGGAATATACCTTGCTGGCGTAATAACTACCTTTATTTATACTAGAATAATGCTCAGCATAACAGCAGGCACAATGAACAGAGTTAGGATAGATTTGTTTGCGCATTTGCAAAAACTGCCTATAAAATATTATGACTCGCGCACACATGGTGAAATAATGTCACGATTTACCAACGACACAGATACCATGCGTGAAATGCTTAGCAATGCCTTGCCCCAGCTAATTAATTCATCCATTACATTAATTGCTGTAATTACAGGTATGCTAATTTTTAGTCCTGTGCTTACTGCGCTTGTATTTTTAGTTATAGTGGTAATGGTAGCTTTTGTAGGCAGGATTGGCAAAATAAGCGGAAAGTATTTTGTCAAGCAACAACAGTCCATTGGCGAAGTTGATGGTTTTGTAGAAGAATTTATAAATGGTCAAAAAGTTGTCAAGGTGTTTAGCTATGAAGAAAACATAAAAAAAGATTTTGAAAAAATTACTGCTAAACTACGGCACGACGCTACAACTGCTACCACTTGCGCCAATATCTTAATGCCAATTATGGGCAATTTAAGCCATATTTTATATGCGCTTATTGCAATAGTGGGCAGTCTTATTGCCATTAATCCTAAACTTGGCATACCAATGACGACAGGAACTTTAGTAACCTTTTTGTTGCTTACAAGAACGGTAAGTAATCCAATTACTCAAATTGGCCAGCAGTTTAACAATATTCTTGTTGCGCTTGCAGGCGCAGAAAGGATATTTGAAATTATGGAAGAGAATGAAGAAGTAGATGACGGATATGTAACTTTGGTAAATGCAAAGCTTAATGAAAACGGTGACATTGTAGAAAGTAATGAAAGAACGGGAATGTGGGCGTGGAGATACCCGCACAAAGACGGTACAATAATTTATAAGCTTTTGCAAGGCAAAGTAACATTTAGCAATGTAGTGTTTGGTTATGAAGAAGACAAAATTGTTTTAAGGGATATAAGCTTGTACGCAAAACCTGGTCAAAAAGTAGCTTTTGTGGGTTCAACGGGCGCAGGCAAAACAACAATTACCAACCTTATTAATCGCTTTTATGATGTGCCTGACGGCAAAATTAGATATGATGATATCAATATTAATAAGATAAAGAAAGCTGATTTGAGAAGCTCTCTTGGCGTAGTTTTGCAAGATACCAACCTGTTTACAGGAACGGTTATGGAAAACATTCGCTATGGCAGACTAGATGCAAGCGACCAAGAATGTATTGAAGCTGCTATTTTAACTAACGCTCACTCTTTTATCGCAAGACTGCCCGACGGCTACAACACCAAGCTTACCGCAAATGGCGCTAATTTAAGCCAAGGACAACGGCAACTTTTAAGTATAGCAAGAGCAGCAATTGCAAATCCGCCTGTTTTGATACTTGATGAGGCTACTTCAAGTATTGATACCCGAACTGAAAAGTTAATACAAACAGGTATGGATAAGCTTATGGAAGGACGCACTACCTTTGTTATAGCGCATAGGCTAAGCACTATAAGAAACGCAGACGCCATTATGGTGCTTGAACATGGCGAAATAATAGAAAGGGGCACTCATGAGAGTTTGATTGAGCAAAAAGGAAAATATTATGAGCTATATACAGG
>FZPS01000063.1_pt621 | contig 14460 bp, 15 predicted proteins | sample 1817821 | NCBI WGS metagenome assembly FZPS01 (sample SAMEA104158645, study PRJEB21678) | metagenome | place: Germany | collected 2015-04-21 | reverse complement strand
TGTATTCACTATCTGCATCATCGTATAAATCAGTAAATTTGTAACCTAATTTTCCTGGTAATTTACTTAATAAATTGTTTGCTTTAGTATTAAAGGACTTATTATTAAAATACATAAAAATTAATATTGATAAAAATATAATTATCAATATGAAAATTAGTGTTAATTTTACCTTCCATTTCTTCTTTTTTGTTCCTTCCATATTTTCCATATTTATTCCCCCTATTGCTGGGTACTAGTTCTATAACTTATAATCGAATCTACCTGCTTTTCTTCGTTTTTTTGTAAATGATATACATATTCTTTGTACCCTTGCTCTTTCAATTTTTCAAATATTTTTTTTTCTTTTACAGCAATTATCATCTCTTCTTTTGCTTTTTCAGCATCTTCTTTAGTTTTTTTAACGATTTGCTTTTGTAGGTTTAATTTTTTACTTAAATCATTAATATAATTATTATACATAACTAAATTGCCAACGTTGGTATTCGTAATAGATAAATTCTTTTCATCTTTTATATTTTCTATATTTTGATTTATTTTAGCCAATTTATCTTCCTCTGTCATTAGTTTTTTCTGTACTATACCATATTGATTTTTTTTATAATCTTCAATAGTCTTTTTATAATTAAGAACCTTTTCAAACCTAAAATTAAAGTTTGACATCTACTAGTCCCCCATTCAAACATTGTTCATCTTTTGATATATTTCTTTCATCATAGAAATGGTCTCTTCGAATGGATAAATTTCTAAAACTTCTTGTTTTAATAATTTGTCTATATCTTCTTTCAGTTGAATTGCTACATCAATTTTTCTGTTTGAACCCATTTTATATGCTCCAATATTGATTAAATCCTCAGATTCTCTATAAGTAGCCATTATGTCTTTTATAGCATTGGCCATATTTAAATGTTCTTTTTCTATTATACTCGGCATTACCCTACTAACGCTAGCTAATACATCCATAGCTGGATAGTGATTTTGATTTGCCAACTTTCTTGATAATATAATATGACCATCAATTATTCCCCTTACTGTATCAGTAACTGGTTCATTAAAATCATCCCCATCCACTAATACTGTATATAATCCAGTTATAGTACCCCTTGAAGAAGTACCTGCTCTTTCTAAAAGTTTAGGCATTGCTGCAAAAACAGAAGGTGTAAATCCTCTAGTTACAGGAGGCTCTCCTATAGCTAGTCCAATTTCTCTTTGAGCCATTGCAAATCTAGTAAGGGAATCCATAAGTAACATAACATCATTGCCATTATCCCTAAAATATTCTGCAATAGCTGTCGTCACCAATGCTCCTTTAACTCTTATTAATGCAGGTTGATCCGATGTAACAACAACCACCACAGATTTTTTTAAACCCTCTTCCTTTAAATCCTTTTCTATAAATTCTCTAACTTCTCTACCTCTTTCTCCAATTAAACCTATTACATTTATATCTGCAGAACTATTCCTAGAAACCATGCCCATCAAAGTACTTTTACCTACTCCACTTCCTGCAAATATACCTATTCTTTGACCTTTACCACAAGTTAATAATCCATCTATTGCCTTAATGCCAAATGACAAAGGTTCGGATATTATTTCTCTTTCCAATGGATTAGGAGGATAATTTGACACAGGATATGTTTTTTCAGTCTTTATTGGTCCTTTACCATCTATTGGATTTCCTAATCCATCTATTATTCTTCCTATTAGTTCCTCCCCTACATTCACTCTTAAGGTTTTCCCACTAGCTACTACTTTACTACCTGAAGCAATACCTTCCATATCTCCCAAAGGCATAAGAAGTATTTTATCCTCTTTAAAGCCTACAACTTCTGCTAATACAGGTTCTAAATTATTGTAAGGATATATATAACATAATTCTCCAATCGTTGCCATAGGACCATTAGATTCTATGGTTAATCCAGTAACTTTGGTAATATTACCTGTATATTTTATAAATCGTTTTTTATTGATTGCCCTTATATACTTTTTTATATCTATTCTTTCTTCCATACATATCACTCATTATTCAATATAGTTAATAATAAATCCTTAATCTCTCTTAATTGAGTTTGAATACTCACATCTACATTTCCCTTAGAAGTTTCTAATATACAATCCCCCTTAACCATATCACTATTTACTCGTATATCTATATCATCCACTAAACTTGCTTTAGCCAATATAATATCTTTAGACCTTTCAATTATTCCATAATCCTCTTGTGATACTATTATTGTTAATTTTTGTGATATTTCTAAATTATCTATTCCACTTAATATTAGTGACACTATCATTTCCTCGTCTTCTTCCACTTTTTTATAAAATACTTTTTCGTATACCGATATAACTAACTGAATTAAATCTTTTTCTGTATCTTTTAATAGGTTGTTTCTTTTATCTATATATTCTTTTTTAATTTTTAGAGCTTGAGATATTAATATTTCTGAATCGTTTTTACCTTCTTTATATCCTATATCATAACCTTTAGCATAACCTTCTTCATAACCTGTTTTATAGCCTTTTTCATATCCTTTGTTTTCACTGTTCTTAAACGTTTCTTGTACTCTTTTATGAGTATCATTTAAAATTTCTTCAGATTTTTCATAAGCAGAGTTTATAATCTCTTCAGATTTTCTCATTGCATTTTCAATTATCTCATCATATCTTTCTCTGGCTTCTTCTAAAAGAGCATCATATACAGTAGTATTTAACTTTTCTTCTTTTTTAGATACTAAACTCCTTTCTATAATCCTTGTAGATTTTATTACATTAGACAATGATTTCATCTCCTCCTCTAGGAGTAATTATTTCTCCATCCTCTTCAAGCTTTCTAATTACATTTACAATGTTTTGTTGTGCTTCCTCTATATCCCTAATTCTTACTGGTCCCATAAATTCTATATCTTCTTTTATCATCTCTACAAGTCTCTTACTCATATTTGAAAATACAACTTCTTTAACTTCTTCACTAGCACCTTTTAATGCAATAGCCCATTGAGAATTATCTATTTCTCTAATAATTCTTTGAATACTTCTATTATCTAATGATACAATATCTTCAAATACAAACATTCTCTTTCTTATTTCTTCACTCAATTCTGCATCCATCATATCTAACTCTTCCATAATAAACTTTTCTGTACCTCTATCTACAGAATTTAATATATCCACAACTGTCTGTACTCCACCAGTAGTTGTAAAATCCTGAGATAACATACCTGAAAATTTTGTTTCTAATACTTTTTCTATCTCCTTTACAACTTCTGGAGATGTTCTATCCATTGTGGCAATTCGCCTTGTAACTTCTGCTTGCTTTTCAGGTGGCAGATTAGCCAATATTTGAGCTGCTTGCCCAGGATTGAGATAAGAAAGTATCAACGCTATAGTTTGGGGATGTTCATTTTGTATATAATTTAATAGTTGATTTGGATCTGCTTTCCTAATAAATTCAAAAGGTCGAACATGTAAAGAAGATGTCAATTTATTAATTATATCAACAGCTTTATCTGGACCTAGAGCTCTTTCTAATACTTCCTTAGCATAATTTATACCGCCTTCTGAAATATATTCTTGTGCTAATGCCAATTGGTAAAATTCCTCTATTATCTTGTTTTTTTCTTCTGCTGATACCATTCGAGTATTTGCAATTTGTAAAGTTAACTCTTCAATTTCTTCTTCAGTTAAATGTTTAAATACTTCTGCGGATTTTTCTGGCCCTAAAGAAATTAATAATATAGCAGCTTTTTCTTTCCCACTTAAATTCCCTCTAACCATATTAAATCGCTCCTATTCGTTTAACCATGTCCTTATAAGTTGTGCTACTATTTCTGGCTTGTTATCTACAAGTTTTTCAATTTGATTTTTCATCTTAGATTCCTCTGTTTCAAATTCAAGATCTTGTATCTCAGATTCTATTAATGTTTCTTCATCAACTTCTGGTTCAACTTCTTCTTTTTCTCCTTTTTGACTTCTTTTATATATCACATAAGCCACTCCAGCTGATACTGCAACTATAGACAATATAATTGCCAACCAATTAATAGCTTCTTTATCTTTTACTTCATCTATACCATCTCTTCTAAAGTTTTGAGCTACTACTTGTACCTGCTTTGTATCCAAACCAGTTGCAGCATAAATTAAATCAACAATTTCTTCCTCTAATGCAGGAGTAAATTCCCCATCTATTATGGCACTCTTATTTATAAGTACAGCCACAGTTATATCTTCCACCTGACCTGGTGCTTTTTTAATTTCTTTGTTTATTTCATTTAATTCATAATTTATCGCATTACTTATTTTATCGTATTTTTCATTTCCATCTTCTGACATATAGTAATCTTCAATCTCCATATTTTCTTCAGCTCCAGGTATTCCTCCTTCAGCACCGCCCACCATATGTTCTTCTATTTGTTCCATACTCCTTATTAAACCCTCTTCATTTCCTTCAATTGGTGGAGTAAACTCAACTATACTAGTTTTTTCACTATCAAAATTTATCTTAACACTGGTTCTTACATCCACATTACCATATCCAAATACATTTTCTAAGAACTCCTTTAAGCTATTATTTATCTTTGATTCTAAATTACTCTTAATAACAAACTGATCAGTCAATAAAAAATCCTCTTCTTGTTTCTCAGTCAATAATTTGCCTTCACTATCTATTATTTTTACATCTTCTGGATCCATATTTACAGAGCCAGCTACCAAGTTTTTTATGGCATTTACTGTTTCGGCCTTTAAAGGCCTATTATCAGATCTTTCTATAAATACCGATGCTGTAGTTTCCATTTTGTTCTCTTCTAATACAAAGCCTGTACCTTCTTTAATATCTATGTAAACAGTGGCATTCTCAATTCCATCTATTTCAGATATAGTTGATGACAATTCATTTTGAAGAGCATATTTCATTCTTTCCTTCTTATCATAATCAGTCATAGTCCAACTACTCTCTTTAAATGCATCCATAAAACCGTAACCCTCTTTTGGCAATCCATAAGAAGCTAATTCTATTTTTATTTTATTTTTCATATCTGCTGGAACCAATATGGTAGTAGTATCATCTTTACTGGGAGTCTTCCATTTTACTCCCATTTCATCTAATTTTTTAGTAATTTGAGCCATGTCTTTTAAAGACAAGTCTTCATAAAGAACCTCATACTTAGGTCTGGAAAGTACAATTGTAAGTACGACTATGGTAAAAATCACAATTACAGAAATAATTAGTATTTTTTTTCTTTTATCTTTATCCATCTCTTGCCAATATTCATTTAATTGGTTTCGCATCTGCTGTATTGTTTCCCCCACCTTAACACCTCATTTCTTACAGCATTATCTTCTATATTTGCATTCTCATAATTTCTTTATACGCCTCAACAACCTTGTTTCTTATACCTAAAGTTAGTTGAAGAGCAACATTTGCTTTTTCTGCTGCAATAGTTACATCATGCAAATTGTCCACCTCTCCTGTAATAAGAAGCTTTTTATATTCTTCCTTTTCCCTTTGCAATTGATTTACATTATTTAAAGCATCTTTTAGTAATTTACCAAATTTTATCGTTTCTTCTTTAAGCTCTTCCTCTTTATTATCATAGTATAAATCTGGTTTATATGAAGTAATTGTTTTTATTTGCATTTAACTACCTCCTACCTATATCCAATGCCTTCATTAACATAGCCTTATTTGCATTCATAGCAGTAATATTGATTTCATAAGCTCTTTGAGCATCTATCATATCCACCATTTCTTTCATAATTTCAACATTAGGCAACATTACATAACCATCTTCATTAGCATCAGGATGCCCAGGCTCATATACTAGTCTAAAAGGACTATTATCTTCTACTACTTCCCGTATTTTTACCCCTTGACCATTAAATTTATTACTATGTTTTTCTAAATAATATGAAAAAGGTTTGTTTTTATATTCTTCAAATACTACCATCTGTCTCCTATAAGGCATACCACCTGTTGCCCTAGTTGTATTTGCATTTGCAATATTTTTACTTATTATATCAATTCGAGTTTTTTCTGCTGCTAATGCAGAAGCGCTAATATTAATTGAATCAAATATACTCATTAATATCTGCTCCCTTCATTAATAACATTTTTTACTCTATCAAACTCATCTATAGTTTGATCTATAAGAGCATTATACATTATAGTGTTTTTTGCTAGATTTGCTGCTTCAATATCTATATCTACATTATTTTTATCAAATCTATAGGAAAAATTTCTATCCACTATTATCTCAGGTTTAATATCTTTTACACTTTCAATTGTAGGTAAATGTTTATCATGGGTTCTAACCAATTTGCTTCCTTGATTGTCCATTGCTTCTTTTAACTTATCTTCAAAATTGACAGTTAATCTTTTGTACTTTGGAGTGTCAACATTAGCTATATTGTGGTTAATAGCTTTATTCCTTAGCCACGTCCCATCTAATGCCTTGCCTAAAACATCAATATTATCATAAAACTGTTTAAGCATTTTATCACCTCTTTATATAGATATTATTATAATAATTGGTAAAATTCAACATCAAGTAACAATATATTAAATTTTTTTACAACTCTTTTCTTTTATCTATTTACATTCTTTACATTCTACATAATAACAAAAAATCCTCTATATTTATAGCATTATTTTGCTGAAAAATGGCAAAATCCTCCTTAGGTCCTAATAAAAAAATAGTGGGATATCCCGCTATTTATCTTTTATAATTATTATTTTGTAATTATTCTCTTGTTTTTTCTAATTCTTCTAAAAGTTTGTCATTTAGTATCTTTATATGGGTGCCCTTCATTCCTAAGGACCTAGATTCAATTACTCCTGCAGATTCAAGTTTGCGAAGAGCATTAACTATTACCGATCTAGTAATACCTACTCTGTCAGCAACCTTACTTGCAACAAGTAAGCCTTCGTCCCCATCTAATTCTTCAAATATATGCTCCATGGCTTCCAACTCAGAGTAAGACAAAGTACCCAAAGCCATTTGCACCATAGCTCTTTTTCTAGCTTCTTCTTCCATTTTTTCGCTTTTAGAACGAAGTATTTCCATTCCTACTATAGTAGCACTGTATTCCGCTAGTACTAAATCATCTTCAGTAAAGTTTCTACCAAATCGTGCTAAAACTAAGGTACCTAACCTTTCCCCACCACTATTTATAGGTATTATAGTAGCAATTTTATCTGGATAATCACATTCTGAAACTTGATCAAATACACATTCTGTAATTTCTTGTACGTTTTCTTTTGTTTCACTTACTTTTAATAATTCATCATTATATTTCTTAGGAAATCTTTTTTCATTTACTATTTCTGATCTAATTATATCACAATCAAATCCAGTGGATAGCTCATATCCTAATACCTTACCTTTTCTGCTAGCAATATAAACATTTGCATCTAGTATTTCACTAAGTATTTTACTTAGCTCTTGAAATGATACAGGTTTTGAACCTGAACTCTGTAAAGTCTTATTTAATCTTCTTGTTTTTTGTAATAAAGTTTCCATCAACTATATCCTCCTTTTATTTGCAATATATATTTTGATATATCTCTTTGTTGAATATGTGCCATTAATTTTTCATTTACATAAACTTCATCTACAATTATATCCTTATTATCTAAATCAGATGCTTCAAAAGAAATATCTTCTAACAATTTTTCTAGAACTGTCTGTAATCTTCTTGCTCCTATATTTTCAGACTGTTCATTTGCAATATATGCAAATCTAGCAATAGCCTTGATAGCTTCATCAGTAAATTCTAGCTTGATACCCTCAGTACCTAATAATAATTGATACTGCTTTATTATAGCATTTTTAGGTTTAGTAAGTATTTCTACAAAATTTTCTTCTGTTAAACTTTCTAGCTCTACTCTAATAGGAAACCTTCCCTGAATTTCAGGAATTAAATCACTTACTTTTGAAACATGGAAAGCACCAGCTGCAATAAATAATATATGATCTGTTTTTACAGGTCCATATTTGGTCATAACTGTAGTACCTTCTATAATTGGAAGTATATCACGCTGAACTCCTTCCCTAGATACATCTGGTCCACCACCATAATCTTTACCAGCAATCTTGTCTATTTCATCAATAAATATTATACCTGTCTCCTGGGCTTTCTCTATTCCTAAGCTTACAACTTCATCCATATCTATAAGCTTTTGTGCTTCTTGATTACTTATTATTTTTCTAGCTTCTTTTATTGTAACTTTTTTCTTTTTAGTCTTTTTGGGTAAAAAGTCTCCAAATATATCCTCCATATTTATATTATATTCTTCTATACCAAATGCACTAAACAACTCTATGGTGGAATTATAGTCATCTTCTACATCTATTTCAATAATTTCATCTTCCAATTCCCTTTTTAACAATTTTTCCCTTATCTCTCTTCGTTTATTCATGATAAGCTCTTTATCTTTTAACGAATTTTCGTCATCTTCTTTCTTAACATCTGAAAATAACATTTCTAATGGATTAGAACTTTTTCCTTTTGAAGATGCAGGAATCAATATATCCAATATTTTCTCATCTGCAATTTTTTCACTTTTTTCATAAACTTCCTCAATTTTTTTTACTTTAACCATTCTAATAGATTCTTCTACTAAATCCCTAACCATAGAGTCTACATCTCTTCCAACATAACCTACTTCTGTAAATTTAGTAGCCTCTACCTTTACAAAAGGCGCCTCTACTAATTTTGATAATCTCCTTGCTATTTCAGTTTTTCCAACACCAGTTGGACCTATCATAAGGATGTTTTTAGGTTTTATCTCATCTTTAAACTCCTCAGAAAGTAAATTTCGCCTATATCTGTTTCTTAAAGCAATAGCTACAGCTTTTTTGCTTTATCTTGTCCAATAATATACTTATCTAATTCTTCAACTATTTGCTTTGGTGTAAGTTCAACCATATATTATCCCTCCTAAATTACTTCAACAGTAATATTATTATTGGTATAAATACATATGGATGAAGCTATTAAAATAGATTCCCGGGCTATTTCCTCTGCAGATAAATTAGAATGTTTTAGGAGGGCTTTCCCCGAAGCATAAGCATAGTTTCCACCAGATCCTATAGCAATTATTCCTTCTTCTGGCTCTATCACTTCTCCATTTCCTGAAATAAGAAGTAAATTCTTATTATCTGCTGCAATCAACATAGCCTCTAAACGTCTCAAAACCTTATCCCTTCTCCATTCTTTTGCTAATTCAACAGCTGCCCGTCTAAGATTTCCACTATATTGTTCTAATTTTTCTTCTAAGATTTCTGCTAAAGTAAGAGCATCAGCTACTGAACCAGCAAATCCTATTATAACATTATCATTGTATATCTTTCTAACTTTTTTTGCAGTATTCTTCATAATAGTTGCATCACCAAAGGTGATTTGCCCATCCCCGGCAATAGCAACTTTTCCTTCTTTTTTTACTGCTACAATAGTGGTACCATTTAACAATTACAACACCTCGATTCCTAAAAGTAGTAGAATAGATAGATAATTCTGAATGTTTTATTATACATATAATAGATTACTATATATTTTACAAATTGTACAGAAAAATTTACTCTTTTTCAATTCTTTTATACCCACACTTTTTATCCATACACTGAATTCTAATACCTTTCTTAGTTTTCTTCTTAACCATAATTCCATTACATTGTGGACATTTCTCTTTTACAGGCTCTTCCCAAGAAATAAAATTACAATTTGGGAAATTGCTACAACCATAAAAAACTCTTCCTTTTTTAGATCTTCTTCTTATAATGTTTCCTCCACAAAGGGGACATGGAATATCTAACTCATCCACTATTGCTTTAGTATTTTTACATTCAGGATATCCAGGACAAGCTAAAAATTTTCCATAGCGACCATATTTTATAACCATATTCCTACCACATTTTTCACAAATTTCATCAGTCACTTCATCCTGAATTTCCATTTCATCTATTTCTTCTTCTGCTTTTTTCAACAACACTTCAAAATCCTTATAAAAATCATCCACTACTACTTGCCATTTGTATTTACCTTCTGCTATTTCGTCTAGTTTTTCTTCTAGTTCTGCAGTAAACTCTTCATTTATTATTTCTCCAAAATATTCGCCTAATAAGTCATTTACTAAAATTCCCAACTCAGTAGGTTCAAAAGATTTGTTATTTAAAATTACATATTCTCTATTTAATATAGTAGATATAATTGGTGCATAAGTACTAGGCCTACCAATTCCTAATTCTTCCATTGTCTTAATAAGTGAAGCTTCTGTATATCTAGAAGGTGGCTGAGTAAAATGTTGACTAGGTTCTATTTTGTTTACATTTAGTTTCTCACCTTTTACTAAATTAGGTATTTCTAAATCATTATCATTATCATCTTGATTATTATACACCTTTAAAAAACCATCAAAATTCAGCTTAGAACCTGAAGCTCTAAACACATTTCCATTTGATATTATTCTAACAGAAATAGTATCATATTTAGCAGGAGTCATCTGAGAGCTTACAAATCTCCTCCAAATCAAATCATATAATTTATATTGATCTAAGGTTAAGGAGCTTTTTATTTCCTCAGGTTTTCTTAATACTGAGGTAGGTCTTATACCCTCGTGAGCATCTTGAGCTTCTTTCTTACTCTTATTGATATAATTTTTCCCTCCATTACTATATTTTTTCCCATAATTATCAATTATGAAAGATTTTGCTTGTTTAACTGCTTCATCGGATATTCTAGTAGAATCAGTTCTAATATAAGTTATAAGTCCTACTGTACCTTCACCTTTAATATCTATTCCTTCATAAAGTTGTTGAGCAATGATCATTGTTTTTTTAGTAGAAAAACCTAATCTCTTTGAACTTTCCTGTTGAAGAGTACTAGTAGTAAAAGGTGCATAAGGATTCTTTTTTCTAGTCCCTTTCTTTATACTATCTACAATAAAATTATCTTTATCTATACTTTCTATTATTTTATCTACTTCTTCTTTATTAGAAATTTCTACTTTCCTATCCTTCCCATCTTCAACAACACCATAAAAATTTGCTTCAAATGGAATATTATCTTTTTTCAATAAAGCCTTAATAGTCCAATATTCTTGAGGAACAAAAACCTCTATTTCTTTCTCTCTATCGCATATTAATTTTACTGCTACCGACTGAACTCTACCTGCACTTAATCCTTTTCTTATCTTTCGCCAAAGTAAAGGACTTATTTTATATCCTACCAGCCTATCTAATATTCTTCTAGCTTGCTGTGCATCTACAAGGTTTTTGTCAATTGCTCTTGGCTTTTTTATAGCATTTAATACAGCATCTTTCGTTATCTCATTAAATTCAATTCTTACCAATTCATCTTCTGGAATTCCTAGTATATGCGCTAAATGCCATGATATAGCTTCTCCTTCTCTATCCGGGTCAGTAGCTAAAAAGATTTTGTCGGATTTTTTAGCTTCATCTTTCAGCTCCTTAACTACTGGTCCCTTTCCTCTAATTGTAATGTACTTAGGTTTATAATTGTTTTCTATATCAATGCCTAAAGTACTTTTAGGCAAATCTCTCACATGTCCTACAGAAGCCTTAACCTTGTAATTCTTGCCTAAAAATTTTCCAATAGTCTTTGCTTTTGCAGGTGACTCAACTATAACTAAATTTTTTTGCAATATTTACACCTCCAAACAATAATACTATTATAACAAAGAAAATATTCCACCTGTCATTTCTTTAATCATTCCTTTTAGTTCCAATATAGTAAGTATACTATTTATAGTAGAAATATCCAACCCAGTTTTTATTGCTATTGCATCCTTATGGATAGGTCCATCTTTTACCAATTCTATTATCTGAATCTCTAATGGACTTAATCCTGATAAATCTATAGTTTCTTTTTTTTGTACTTCTATTTTCTCTTGTAATTCATATATTTCCTCAACTATATCATCTATATCCATTACGAGCTTAGCGCCATCTTTAATTAATTTATTTGTTCCTCTGCTAAAAATACTATTAATATTGCCAGGCAAAGCAAATACTTCCTTTCCCTGTTCTAAAGCATGATGAGCTGTTATTAAGGATCCGCTCCTTTCTTTAGCCTCAATTACCAACACTCCAAGGGATAAACCACTTATCAATCTATTTCGTTGAGGGAAATTATATGCCAATGGTGGTGTTCCCAAAAAATATTCAGTCATAATCAGACCTTTTTGTGGTATTTCTCTATACAATTTTTCATTTCTCTTTGGGTATATTATATCTAAGCCATTTCCTAAAATTCCTATTGTTCTGCCATTTTCCTCCATAGCTATTTTATGAGCCATAGCATCAATGCCCAAGGCCAAACCGCTAACTATGGTGACATCTAAATTAACCAATTCTCTTACAAGCTTCTCAGTAGCCCATTTCCCATAACTGGTAGTTTTTCTAGATCCTACCACGGCAATAGAAAATTCATCTTTCTTATGCCATTCTCCCCTTTTGTATAAAACCTTAGGCCTATCATATATATTATAAAGTCTTTCAGGATAATTTTCATCTAATATGGTAATTACATCAATTTCTTTTTCATTTAATTCGTAAAATAATTTATCTATATAATCTTGTTTTCGATTACATATAATTTTCTCTATAATATTAGGCTTTATACCTTTCAAATTATACAATACGTCAGTAGAAGTATACCAAATATCTGTCAATTGGGGAATTTGTTTCATTAATTTATCTATATTTTTATTTCCAATTCCAATACTATTTAACCATATTAAAACCTCTCTATTGGAAATTTCTTTCACATCTACTACCCCCAATACTTATTATCCATACTTCTATACCTTATAGCTTCCAGTATATGTTTGTCTCTAATCATATCATCTTCATCTAAATCAGCAATGGTTCTTCCCACCTTTAGTATTTTATTGTAAGTTCTAGCACTAAATCTATACTTTTTGAAAGCTTTTTTCATGATAAATTCAGCTTCATCAATAAGTTTACAATATTTTTTAATATCTTTTGTCCCTAATTGTGAATTACTATATATGTTTTTATCTTTATATCTTTCTAATTGAATTTTCCTAGCCTTATTAACTCTATTTCTTATATCCTCTGATGTATCTACTTTTCTATCATCTCTTAAATCCTTATAATTTACAGGCAACACTTCAACATGAATATCTATTCTATCCAACAAAGGATTGCTGATTTTTGCTAAATATCTATCTATACTACTTTGTGTACAATTACATTCGTGATACGGATCACCATAATAGCCGCAAGGGCATGGGTTCATACTAGCTATCATCATGAATTTAGATGGATAAGTTAAACTAGCATTTACTCTAGATATAGTAACTACTTCATCCTCCATAGGTTGCCTTAATACTTCAATAACTTCCCTTTTAAATTCTGGCAATTCATCTAAAAACAGCACTCCATTATGAGCTAAAGAAACTTCACCTGGTTTAGGTACTCTTCCTCCACCGATTAGTGAGGCTACAGATATAGTATGATGAGGTGACCTAAAAGGTCGACTTTTTATCAATGCATTAGATTCTAACATGCCAGCAACACTATATATCTTTGTAACTTCTATTGATTCTTCGAAAGTTAGATCAGGTAATATTGTAGGTATTCTTTTAGCTGCCATAGTTTTCCCAGATCCTGGGGGACCAATAATTAATACATTATGATTCCCAGCAGCAGCTACCTCTAATGCCCGTTTTAAACTCTCTTGTCCTTTTATATCGCTAAAATCCATACCACTATATTTTTCCTCAGTTTTAAAGATTGTATTATCTGTTTTATAAGGTTGTATATATTCATCTCCATTAAGAAAATCTACTACTTGTTTCAAATTTTTAACAGGAATTATTTCTATATCCTCTACAACTGCTGATTCATTCCTATTACCATAAGGTACTATACATTTTTTAATATTCGATTCACGCATAGAAATTACCATTGGAAGAGCACCTTCCACAGGATTTAATTTTCCATCTAAACCAAGTTCTCCTATAAATGCTATACTATCATCATATGTATTGTCAATTATTCCTACAGCCATAAGAATACCTACTGCAATGGACAAGTCCAATTGAGAACCTTCTTTTCTCAAATTAGCTGGAACTAAATTGACAGTAATCCTATTTAATGGAAACTCATATCCACTGTTTTTTATAGCAGTACGTACTCTTTCTTTTGACTCTTTAATAGATATATCAGCTAACCCTACAATATTAAATAGAGGAAGTCCCTTAGATAAATCCGTTTCCACTTCTATAACATATCCATTTAACCCTTGTAATACACAGGTATTAACTTTGGAATACATAATAAGGTCCCCCTTTTAAAAAAATACATTTTTATTCCCTGGGTAATAGTAAAAAAGTTGGTTTTTTTTACTATTATCAACAAAAAGCATTTTCTATATGATTAATTTTCATACTTGGTGTCAAATATACTTCTATTATGT
>FZPS01000171.1_pt35 | contig 14467 bp, 12 predicted proteins | sample 1817821 | NCBI WGS metagenome assembly FZPS01 (sample SAMEA104158645, study PRJEB21678) | metagenome | place: Germany | collected 2015-04-21 | reverse complement strand
GCATGCTTGACATCATGATCTGTTTTTTGGCTAATTTTCCATCCTAATATTACTTTTTTAATAGTGTCTACTGATATTGAAGTTTTAAGGAAGCTCCTTCGGAGCTTCCCTGTTCTCTTAGAATAAGAAAGATATTGTAAGACTAAATAAGGATTCTTTAAATAAATATCACGGTGAAAAAACTGATTTCTTATTGCCAAAATAAAGCCCAAGAAAATATAATGGACTCCTTTTTGTTCATTAATGTCACCTAAAGAATACATGCCAGTTTCTAAAATTGGCTTATTAGGAGAAAAAACACAATTAATCAAATCAGATCCATCAAGATCAAATCTACCTGTAACATCTTTAATTTCAGCCAAGATCGCCATTATACCATTTCTTACAGTATCAATCATAATGTTACTAACGAAAGTATCCCTACATCTTTCGACCAAGATGGGATGAAATTTATAGATATCAAACAAAAGTTCTAAAGCTTCTTTTGGCAAATCGGGACAAGAAATATCTGTAGAAAGTTCGCATAAAGCATTCTCAATTAGATTGTTAAAATCACCTTCAAATTTTTCTGACTCGTTGATAAAATGATTCCATTCGTCAATATCTTCCTCACTTAAAAATTGAATGTTCTCTTCCGTTACCATCCTACCTGTTTTGACATAAGCGTAAATTATGTGAGAAGATATTTCAGCATCCCTCATTATTTCAACCATTCGAGAAAAATGCTCGTACTCAGACTCTTTCTCAAATTCAGGAAAAAATCTAGAATCTAATATATGAGTCCTTTCGAACTGACGCTTTAATAATTCAGATGCATTTTCACTAAGAGGAATCACCTTCCCATTAGGAGAAGGAAAAAGTTTTGATCTTGGTTTACTCCTTCTCGTCTCTTTTGTGTTCATTTTATAGTTCGAGACCATTAATAAAGTAATAGCAAGTGAGTAAAATGTTTAAAATGTTAGTGGAATTACAATCCAGCCATAGTTATAGAATGAGTCAAAAAATCAAATTTTGTGCGGTTGCCTCACCTGAAAGGATGGAGTATGCTTTGAATCAGCTACCCAGTTATTAGAGAAGAGTATACAGTACACTCAAATAATGCTTCCTTAATTTAAGTGATCGAAGCTTTGATTTCGGTTTGCTATCAAACTCCTAATAACATAACAAAGAACGGTAATTTAAATATTTAAATCGAAAACAAAAATAGTAAGGGGGAGTTTCATCTCCGACATGAAGATCAGGGCATTCGTAACCCTATCAGCTCCCATATAATAAAGAGGACAGGGAAAAAGAAAAGATGAAAAAGGGAGTAAATGCAATTAGATAATAATTGCAGCGGTCCTTTCGTCCTTTTCTTCGTCGAATTCAGTGACAAGGGCTTCGGTTGTGAGTACCATTCCTGCAATTGAGGCGGCGTTCTGGAGGGCGCTTCTGACTACTTTTGTTGGGTCGATGACACCTGCTTCGAAAAGATCTTCAAAAACATCCTTTTTTGCATTGTACCCATACAGTTCGTTTGATTCAGCTTTTATGGTTGCAACCACCTCAGCTCCTTCCCTGCCTGAGTTTGCAGCGATCTGACGTACCGGCTCTTCGATAGCCCTCTGGACTATTTTTACACCTACCTCCCTGTCGTCTTCGAATCTCAGGGAATCCAGAATAGCAGCCGCACGGAACAGGCTTATTCCGCCCCCGGTAACCACACCTTCTTCAACTGCAGCTTTTGTGGCATTGAGAGCATCGTCAATTCTCATTTTTTTCTCTTTCAGTTCGGTTTCGGTTGCAGCTCCGACCTTGATTACTGCGACCCCGCCTCCTAACTTTGCCTGACGCTTTTTGAGTTCGGTCTTCCTGTAATCTGTGTCTGCGATATTAATCTGGGCTTCGATGAGTTTGACCCTCTCATCAATCTTTGCCTTGTCGCCCCTGCCTTCCACAATAATAGTTTTGTTGTTGTCAACAGTGACTTTCCTTGCACTTCCAAGCATATAATCCTTGAATTCCTCAAGCTTCATGCCCTTGTCTTCGCTAATTACCTGCCCGCCGGTCAACACGGCAATATCCTCAAGCATATCTTTTCTCTCATTTCCGAAACCTGGAGCTTTGACAGCACAGACCTTCAATGCTCCGCGGATGATATTAAGGATCAGGGCAGCCTGGGCATCCCCATCAACGTCATCGGCAATAATAAGTAAGGGACGGCCTTCAGAGGCGACTTTTTCAAGTAAGGGGATAATCTGCTTCATGCTGCTAATTTTCTTGTCCGTGATAAGGATGTAAGGATCCTCGAACTCGCAGATCATCTTCTCTGTATCGGTTGCCATGTATGGAGAGACAAAGCCCCGGTCGAACTGCATACCTTCCACAACATCCAGGCTGGTCTCCATTGTTTTGGAATCCTCAACCGTAATTACTCCATTGTAGCCGACTCTTTCCATGGCATCGGAGATCAAATTGCCTATCTCTTCATCATTGTTTGCAGAAACCGTAGCCACCTGTACGACTTTTTCCTTGCCTTTTACTTCAACGCTCTTACTCTTGAGATAGCCTACAACATTTTCTGTCGCAATCTCTATACCTTTCTTGACTTCTATCGGGTTTGCTCCGGCACTGATGTTTTTCAGGCCTTCCCGAATCATGCTCTGGGCAAGAAGGGTTGCAGTAGTTGTTCCATCGCCGGTGTTATCCTGGGTTTTGGAAGCGACTTCTTTAACGAGTTTAGCTCCCATATTCTCGAACTTGTCGCGAAGTTCGATTTCCTTTGCGATAGTTACTCCGTCGTTTGTGACCACAGGTTTTGTACTTTTGTCCAGTACAACATAACGTCCCCTCGGTCCCAGAGTGATCTTGACGGTATTTGCAACTTTGTCCACACCGTTTAAGAGTGCCTTTCTCGCACTCTCGTCAAACATTATCTGCTTTGAAGCCATCCATATTCACCTAGATTAAAATCAAATCTTTTCCTAAATCGAATTTGAATGTATCTTTAATTTTCCTGGATTACTAGAATATGTTTTTATTCTCTCTTCTTCAGAATTGGCGTCATTCAACATTATTCTTCTTCAACTGTTGCCAGGATGTCCTTAAAATCGACAAAAAGGTACTTTTCACCGTCAATTTCAATTTCATCTGATTGATATCCCCCATAGATTACATGGTCACCTTTCTTCAGGGGAAGCTCCTTTCCATCCTCGAAGGTTCCCACTGCAATGACGAACCCTTCCTTTTTCTCCTGCCGTGCAGACTCAGGGATATAGATACCGCCTTTTGTGATTTCTTCTCTCTTCTGGTGCTTGAGCAAAACTCGTTCACCAATAGGTCTTATAATCACTCTATTTTTCCTCCTTATGCGTAAGTGACCCCATATTAGCTGAACATTAAAGGTAGCTATGAGTCATTATGGGATTGGTCGATATATTGAGCGCTCGTGCGCTCAGCAATTCGCATATAATGCGAAACTCATATTTAAAAATTACCGGAAAAATAAACATGATTAGTAGAAAATCGAGATGATATCGATAAAATACAAATAAACTATATATACGAGATATTTTAAAATATAAACTGATGGCTCAACAGATAATCCTCAGACACCTTGAAAAACCGCGTGTTAAAAGTCTGGAAGAGGATCTTCTATGGTTATGCAATAGCTTCGGCTTTTCTTCGGGAAGAGACACGGAAAACATCTCGACCAGGATAATTTTTAGTCTGCTTGATAAACTTTCAAATGATGAAATAACTTCTTCAGAAGCCCTTGCTAAAGACCTTGAGATGAAAATATCAAGGGTAAACCATCATTTAAGGAATCTCAACGATTCTGGGCTCCTTTACAGAAAAAAACGCCTGATATACCTGAGGGGAGGCAGCCTGAAAGCTGCAGTAAAAGAAATGCGAAAAGATTCGGAAAGAATTTTCGATGAACTTGAATGCATAGCTGGAGAAATTGATTCCAGAATAGGAATAAAAAACCGATAAAGAAATTAAAAATTGATGAAAATTAAGAAAAGAGCTCGGAAAAATGCCAATTAAGCCGTACCGGAAAGAAATTTAATAATAAACTCATTTATTTTCCAACCGTGAACCGAGTATCCATAATACGCTGCCCTGATTATTCTGGAACAAAAAAAGCTATAGCTGAAGCTCTGGAACTGGTAGGAGGTCTTGAGAATATAATCCAGCCAGGCGACCGTGTGCTTCTGAAACCAAATATCCTTGCAGCCAGTTCTCCAGAAAATGCAGTAACCACCCATCCTTCAGTTGTAGCGTCAATGTGCGAGTTTGTGCTTCAAGCCGGAGGGAAACCTGTAGTCGGGGACGGAGCTGGCATCTCAAGACCAGGAGCCACCTCAAAAGCCCTGAAAGCTTCAGGCATAGAAGAAGCCGCTCGAAAAGCCGGAGCGGAGATAGTTAACTTCGAAACCGCAGGCTTTACCCTGGTAGATGTGCCTGATCCCCTGCAGTTTCGCAAACTATACATCGCAAATCCTGTCCTTGAAGCCGATGTTGTGATATCCCTTCCAAAATTAAAGACTCATGAGCTTACTTACTACACAGGTGCGGTCAAAAACTTCTTTGGGACCTTACCTCTGAAGTGTCGGAAAGAGGCACATCTTCTTGGAAAAAGGGAACTTTTTGGCGAAGCCGTTGCCGACGTGTACTCGGTTGTCATGCCCGCTTTTGCCGTCATGGATGGGATTATAGGCATGGAAGGGGATGGTCCCTCTCATGGGAAACCCATAAACTCAGGGGTGATTCTGGCAAGCCAGGACTGTGTTTCCCTTGACATTGTGGCTGCGGAAATGATAGGTTTTGAACCTCTTAAAATTCCCACGACTGCAGGAGCTATGAGAAAGGGCTTTGGAAACCAGTGCCCTGTTGTTGTAGGAATCCCGTTAAAAGAAGTCAAAATCAAGTTCAAATCGTCCAGCGGAGGAGTCAGCACAGCCCCTTCCTTTCTTACTCGCAGCCTTGGCAAGTACTATAAGATCTATCCCAGGATTAACAGGAGAAAATGTACACACTGCGGAGCCTGCTATTTAAACTGTTCTCCCCACGCCGTAGAACGGCTCGAAGACGGGAGTTACAGGATTAATGAGGATAAGTGTATTTTATGTTATTGCTGCCGTGAACTGTGCCCTAGCAACGCAGTAGAAATCAAAAAATCCCTGCTTGCAAGGCTTATGGCAGTAAAAGAGGATCTAACTGGAAAAATATGAAAATAAACCTGAAGAATTGTAAATAGGCTGTAAACCGAGAAGAATGAGCCGCTATAAACCAACTTAACCCCGGTTTACACTTTTACCATCCATTAACTCCAGGGAGACATTTAACATGCCTCCCCTATTTTTATCTTCAATGATACTTGCGTTCCCGTCTTGCTGCGATCTCTTTTTCTCTTTCCAGCCTCTGCAGCCTCTCCTCATCAGTCTCGGTCTTTTCCATATGTTCTATCCTCTCTTTTTCCTGCCGCGCCATTACTTCCTCTGCGGTTTCCAGGGTCCCTGTTCTCTCAGTACGAGTAGTCCTCTGTGGTTCGGTCTCTACTCCTGCCGCCACCCCTCTCTGCCAGTAAGGCTGGTATCCGTAATAAGTGTAGGTTCTGGAGAGCTCCTCACGGGTTAAGGGCCAGTTGTCCTTATCAAAGCCTTCTGCCCTTTCCAGAACGTCCCTGGAAATATCAAGGACTAAGGCGTGTTCATGCGGCCTGAGCGATAGAGCCTGCCAGGGGATAGCAAACAGCTTATCGGCCATACCCAGGAATCCGCCAAAAGACATGACAGCATACGCTACCCTCCCATTATCGAGATCAATCATTAGCTCTTCAATCCTTCCAAGGTCTTCTCCAGCCGTATTGATGACCCTATCAGTTTTTATCGTGCTTGCCGACAAAAAGTCAGGTGTCACTCTACCTTCTGTGCCTCTTGCCTGGACCATAGTTTCGGCTTCTGCCCGCTCTCTCTCAAACTGTGTTAACCTTTCTCTCTCGGCCTCAGCCTGCCTTTCTACTTCAGCACGTTCTCTTTCCAGCTCTGCCAGTCTCTGCCTCTCGGTCTCAGCCTGTTTCCGGGCTTCTGCACACTCTCTTTCCAGTTGAGTGAGTCTCTCTCGATGGGTTTCTTCCTGTGCCTGTACTGACCTCAACTCATCTTCAAGCCGGGATACTTTTTCTCTTTCTTCCTGCCTTCTTGCTTCCTGCAACTCTTTTTCCAGTTCTGCCAGCCTCTGCCTTTCGGCCTGTGCCTGTCTCTCTGCTTCAATTCTCTCTGTTTCCAGCCGCCTCAGCCTATCTCTTTCAGTCTCTGCCTGCTTTTCGGCTTCCATCCGCTGCTTTTCTAACTGCGAGATTTTCTCTTCTTGCGTTCTCCTCAATTCTTCAAGTCTTTCTCTCTCTTGCTGCGCCGCTCTCTCTTCTTCCGGTCCTACCGGCGTCGGTCTCTCACTTTCCATCCGGGCTATCCGTTCGGATTCTGTTTCAGTCAGCATAGCTTCAGCCACTCTTCCTGCTGCCGCAGCTCCTGCTGCAGGTGCCGCCATTCCTGCCTGCCAGTAAGGCTCGTATCCGTAGTGGGAATAGGTTCTGGAGAGTTCTTCGCGAGTTAAGGGCCAGTTATCCTTATCAAAGCCTTCCGATTTTTCGAGAGTTTCTTTGGGAACATTAAGAGCAAAAGCGTGCTCATGCACTCTCAGTGTAAGAGCCTGCCAGGGAACGGCAAAAAGTTTGTTTCCTATACCCAGGATCCCGCCATGCGAGACTACAACATACCCTACTTTTCCATCTTGGATATCGATCATAAATTCTTCGATTTTTCCAATATTGTCTCCAGTAGGACTTACGACCTTATCCCCCTTTAGCGTGCTTGCTGACAGAAAATCCGGTTTTTCCCTATCTGCAGACGTTCTTCCAGCCCGGGTCATCCTCTCGGATTCAGTCTCTTCAGGCATTCCTGCAGCCACTCCTGTCTGCCAATAAGGCTGATATCCATAATAATTGTATACAGTGGACAGCCACTCACGGGAAGTTACAGGCCAGTTGTCCTTATCAAAGCCCTCGGCTTTCTCAAGAGTCTCTTTAGGTACATCAAGGACGAGGGCATGGTCGTGAAGTTTTAATCTAAAAGCCTGCCAGGGAATAGCAAACAGCTTATTGCCCAGCCCCAGGAATCCCCCAAAAGAAAGCACTGCAAACGCTAACCTTCCATCACGAAGGTCGATCATTAATTCTTCAATCTTTCCAAGGTCGTCTCCAGCTGCGTTAACGACCTTATCCCCCTTTAGCGTGCTTGCTGACAAAAAATCTGGATTATTTCGATCTGCCATAATTTTAACCCCAAAGTTTTACAAACATATATTTAAACGCCTGTACCCAGGCGCAATTCCGAATTTTTCCCCGATAAGTTTGTTTCGCATCCGGTTTACCAGTAATGAATGCCTGGTCTGTTTACCCGATCAAGGCTCAGATCTGCCTGATCGGCTATAATCTCGGTGTCTGCCAGTAAGGCTCATATTCGTAGTAGCTGTATACTTTAGAGAGCCAATCATGTGTAGTTACAGGCCAGTTATTTTTATCAAAGCCTTCTGCTTTTTCAAGAGTATATTTAGGGATATTAAGTAAGAAGGCATGTTTTTGGAATTTTACTTGGAGAGCCTGCCAGGGGATAGCAAAGAATTTGCCGCCCATACCCGGAAACTCATCAAAAGAAAGTACGGCATATGCTACTCTTCCAGCCTGAAGGTCGATTACTAACTCTTCAATCTTCCCAATATCCTCTCCAGCAATGCTGACAACCTTCTCCCCTTTTATCGTGTCTGCGGGCAAAAAATCTGGATATTTTTTACCTGCCGTTCTTCTCATTCGAATCATTCTTTCAGGCTCGGTTTCTCCAGGCAATCCGGTTTGTTCTGCCATTATAGTCTGCCAGTAAGGCTGGTGTCCATAATAAGTATAGACGCCTGAAAGTTCCTCACGGGTTAAAGACCAGCTATCCTTATCAAAACCCTCAGCTTTTTCCAGAGCCTCTCTGGAGATATCAAGAATAAAAACATGATCATGCATTTCTGATTTAAGAGGTTGCCAGGGAATGGCATAGAGTTTATCTCTCCTGTCCAGGATTCCACCAAAAGACAATACGGCATATGCTATTCTTCCATCTGCGAGATCGATCATTAATTTTTCAATCTTCCCAATATCCTCTCCAGCCTTGTTGATGACCTTACTCCCTTTTAGTGTACCTTCTGACAAAAAATCTGGATTATCTCTATTTGCCATATTTTCCAGCCCCCCAAACTCAGGAGATACAGTATTAAAATCTGCACTCCAGGCATAACTTCAAACCTCTACCCCAATTAAATCAGTTCCAACCTCCTATTTGCCAGTAATTGATACACATATCTGTCTGCCCGATTAAGGTATCAGAGATTACCCGGCCGATTTTCTATACTCTCTACCTGCCAGTAAGGCTGGTATCCATAATAATTGTATACAGTGGACAGCCATTCACGATTAGTTACAGGCCAGTGATCTTTATCAAAACCTTTCGCATTTTCAAGAGTTTTCTTAGGAACATCAAGGACAAAAACATTTTCATCAAGTCTTGGTGAAAGAGCCTGCCAGGGGATAGCGAACAACTTATTGCCCAGACCCAGGAATCCCCCAAAAGAAAGGACAACATAAGCTATTCTTCCGTCTTGAAGGTCGATCATCAGTTCTTCAATCTTCCCAAGATGTTCTCCTTCTTTATTGACGACCTTATCCCCTTTTATTTCACTTGCTGACAAAAAATTCATTCTGCTCCTGATCTCTCTAGTTTCCGCCCTGGCCATCCTTTCCGTTTTGGTTTCTCCCGGAGCTCCGGTTTGTTCCGTCATTGCAGGCTGCCAGTAAGGGCGGTACCCATAGTAGGTGTAGGTATTGGAAAGCTCCTTATGAGTAGTTAAAGGCCAGTTATCTTTGTCGAAACCTTCTGCCTTTTCCAAAGTTTCTTTAGGAATGCCAAGTAAAAAGGCATGCTCGTGTACTCTTAGTGTAAGAGCTTGCCAGGGAATAGCAAACAGCTTATCGCCCAGGCCCAGGAATCCCCCAAAAGAAAGGGCAGCATACGCTACTCTTCCGTTCTGAATGTCAATCATCAGTTCTTCAATTTTCCCCAGATCCTCCCCTGTACTGCTGATAACCTTATCCCCTTTTATCGTGCTAGCTGACAAAAACTCTGGATTACCCCTATCTGCCATAGTTCAAACTCCCTAAGCTTCAGGAGACACCATTTCAAAGTCCGCGTCCCCAGACACAGCTCCGAAATCAACCCCTAATTAATATTATTTTTTTGATGTTACTTAAAACTACCGGAATCATTAAAAGTAATATTCTATGTTATTAAGTAGAGATTTATGAATAAATATTATAAAGAAAAAGTAGAAATGAAGAGATTTTTTGGAAAATTTACATATTAAATTTAAGGATATCAGGCTGGCAAATTGCCTAAAATGCCGGGAAAGAATATTCCTGCGGTTAATTATATTGATGAAACTAGCTATTAAAAATTCAGAATTTAGAAGGAGGAATTTATGAGTAGTTCCAAGAACCAAATATTTGTGATGTTTTAGATCTCTCATAAAATATTTTAACAATTCGTATCGGGGGGGGCTGCAGATCCTGAAAGAAGGGGAAAGCCGGTAATTAAGTTATAACCTTTTCCTTTTTATCTTTTTGAAAGCTCTTTTAACCCAGAAAGCCGAAAATATGTATCAAAAGGATTTTTTTGACAATATTTCTATAATCTTACCTTCGAAGGTGATAGGATGCTCCATACCTATATAGATACTGAATATGCTCCGGAAAAATGCTCTCTTTGCGGCGGGACCGGACATGTCAACGGCGGAGTTTGTGAAGCTTGCGGGGGACAGGGTGACGTACTCGTTGCTCAGCCTGCAATAGCATGTCCAGTCTGTAACGGATCCGGAAGTCTTGAGATCGGAACATGCAGGGCATGTGGAGGAAGCGGCTGGGCTCTTCTCTGAAAAGGGTTTTCCTGAAGCAAGACTCAAAAAACGATTTATAAGGGGACTCTGAATTTTCCGTATATCTATCGGTTTTGCCTTTCCCGAAATCCCACTTTTTTCTCGTCAGGCAAGCAGTCAAAACAGGTCTCATAGCTCACGGATTTGTATTTTTTCCTGCATACTGGACAGAGATTCATACCCCTGAGGCTTGCAAAATGGCAGCGTTTGCAGAGCACAATTGCATTTGCCAGAGATTCGCATTCTTCCTCTGCTTTTTTAACTTCCTCCTCAATCAATTCATTAATCCCGGTTTCTTCAAGCCACTCGTGATAAAGCTTTTTAAAATTGCCTTCTCCCGTGTCCTCAAGAAGAACATCGGTAAATTGTTCCTCAAGGTCAGTATGGTCAGGCTCGGTTTTATGCACAGTTGAGGCTTTATGCCAGTTAGGGTGGCTTTTATGCCGATGTTTGCCGGTTGGGATGCGTTCGAACTTCTGGTATTTCTGCCTGCAAATCTCCCTGAATCTTGTATATGCAGCACTGTAAATCTCAGATTTGACCTGAGCCGGAGAATAAGTTCTGGGAATATGTATACACAGGGAATCGGAAGACCCGCACCATACACAGATCTTACTTTTAAGAAATTTGGCTCTTTTTCTTTCCATTCCTTTGTATTGCATTTCATAGGACAACCACAAACCAGCTTTGTTAAAACGGACATTTTGAGAATCAAGGCATCAAAAGGAAGTTCACAGGATTGTCTTAATGCTTACTGGCAGCCTGAAATTAAATAATTATGCCTCTGAGTGCGAATCAAGAATGTTACTGAACAGATTAAGGAAGTTCTTTAAATTGATCAGGATATACGCAGAGAGAGTCAAAGGGATTAATAATTAATATACCGACCAAACAAAAAAAACAAATTGGATAAAGACACAATAATTGAATAAAAAACAAAATTTCGCAAAGTAGGAAATTAATTTTCAGTCTTAATAAGAAGTTGAAAGCAGTAAACCTGAACAGTGTAAAGAGGGGGGACTCTAATTAATAAAATAGTTTTCATTCTATTTATAATTCTGATAACTTTTTCAGCCGGATGTATGGAAGGACAATCAGGACAATCAGGAATCCCAGAGAATATAACAATAATCCACAAGACCTATGGGGCTTTTACGCTTCCAGAAATGCAGCTACAGGTCTTGACTGTAAACAATACGCATGTTGTATTTACGACATCGGGTATGGAAGGGGAATTCAAGCAAGTATATGAGAAACCTTTTAATGAGACTGATTTTGAAGAACTTGTAAACCTGTTTGAGAGAAATGGATTTTTTGAGATGCAAGATCGCTACGTTCCACAGGAAGGACAACCTGTAGTTACAGATGTCGGGACAGTGGAAATAAGCCTGATTGAGAAAAATAGGTCAAAAACAATAATTGTAGATCCTTACTATTCAGAATATATGCCTGAAGGTCTTCAGGAAATCAATTCAGCACTGCTCGAGCTTCGAGCCTATGCCGTATCCACTTCGCCTGAGGAAGCCGAAGAAATAGTAGAAAACTGGATAAAGAGTGCTCCTACGTACAGTTTCGACGGCTTTGACCTGAAGCTTGAAAATCATGAGATTCTAGAGTCAATTCCAGAACAGCATATTTTAACCTATAATTTTACAAGCAGGCACGGAGGTTATGGGAACCGGGCAGACCAGATCGTAACTGAGGCTCTTACTCCCCATAGAATAGAAATCACAATCTCAGACAGGAATGTTACATCTGCCATAATCGATGGGGAATGGGACGAACTTGCCCAGAAACCTGCCGAGAGAGAAACTGAAAACACTGACATTACTTAAACACAGGAGGATATTGGATTTTTAAAGTTTATTCAATCCCCAGGGGATTATTGAGTCTCCGGGGGAGTACTGATTTTTCTTATTAATTTCGTATTTGAGCTAAAAATTTCCAGGGGAAAAATTAAAGGGTTTCCGGCGGATGCACCACCGAATTTCTAACTATCTTCTTTGACCTGAGAAATTGTCAGATCATCAACCATACCGGTAGAATTGTTGGTCTCGTTTTATCTTGGAAGGCGAGAAGACCCTTCCAAGATAAAGTATAAAACCTGCACCCTGAATTCCAACCTTACTTTTCTTTATTGTTAAAACAGATTGTAAACTCTGTTCCCGGGTACCTCTTAAGCTCGATATAACCGTCGATTTGCTCTACAAGAATGTTTACGAGCTGGAGTCCCAGGGAATCAGTAGTTTGAAAATCAATCTCTTTGGGGATTCCTTTTCCATTATCTCTTACAGTAAGTATATAATTGAAATTATTATAATATTTAAAGTACCTATCACCTGTATGTTCCTCTCTGTCCGGATAGTCCTGTACGTCCCGATAGTTATTCGGATAGTTATCATCCGGACAATTATTGCCTGCCGGATTGGCTTTATCCTGACCCGGGATCCCATATCTTGCAGCAAATGTTTCAATCCTGCAGAGATTTATGCTGATCTCGCCTTCCCTTCTCTCAGGGAAAGCATGCTTGAGGGCATTTGAGATAAGCTCGTTTACAATAATTCCCAGCGGGATTGCAGTGCCCATGCCCAGATAAACCGGTTCGAGATTCAACTTGAGGTTTATATTGTTATTCCCCACTCTGTAAGAACTGAAAAGATCTGCGGTTAGATTTCTAAGGTAATCTGAAAAATCGAGAGTGTCCATGCTTTCACTCTCATGTAGCTTCTCGTGGATCATTGCTATGGATGCAACCCGGTTTTGACTTTCCCTAAAGGCTTCAATTACCTCTTTGTCATCGAATTTTTCGGCCTGGAGGCTGAGCAGGGATGAAATTACCTGAAGGTTATTCTTTATGCGGTGATGGACCTCTCTTACCCGGATTTTGTCTATTTTTTCCAGAGCTTCTTCTGCCATCTTGCGCTCAGTGATATCATAAATCAGACCCTGGAATTTCCCTGAGTTCTCAGGTTCCTCCGGAATCTTCTGGATTATTTCCCTGACCCATTTTACTTCCCCATCTTTTTTCTGTATTCGGTATTCGCTTTCAACAATAGAGTTCGGGTTTAATCTCAATTTCTTCCTTTTCTTAAAAATAGCAGGGCGGTCTTCAGCTACGACTATCTCCTGCCAGTCGACCTGTCCGGAGACTAAATCCTGCCCGGGATAGCCTGTCATCTCCTCAACAGGACCATGTATGAAAGTTATCTTAAAGTCCTTACTGAATTGGAAACCAATTCCCTGGAGATTTTGCATGAAAGAACGGTAACTGCCTGAATCTTCTTCTCGGTTTCCTCTGTAGTCTCCCTCCTCAATTCTTCGAGGCTCGATAAGATACCTCTTGCCTATCATCCTGCAAATATGACTGTACTCATCCCCAAGGAAAGCCGCTTTCTGCCTGAGATCCTCTTCCCGGTGTTTAAGCTCCCTGAAGAACAAACTGCAGGGCTCCTCAAATCCGATGTCTACAATTGCTTTATAAATCAGGTAAAAAGACAGGAGTTTGAAAACGAGACCTATAACGTTTGAAGTTTCATCCATTTGACTGTAAAACATAAAGGACAATTCTGAAAGGATTGCCAGGATTATGGATACTGAGAGCAGGTTGAAAACATCTTCCTCAAATCTGTCCCTGGTTATATACAGGAGAAACAAGGAGAAGAGAAACATGAAAGAAATAAAGTATCCACTAATTATTTTGAATTGTGTGAACTCTGAACCCTGGAGATAAGAATTCGGGAAACTCTGTAAAAAGAAGATTGAAACTACGCAGGTGATGGTAATTACTGCATATATGAGAAAGGTCTTCCAGGCAAAGGCTGCATTATTTAGAGTTCGGACATTCCCCAGCCTCTCTCCAGTGTATATTAAAAATAGCGGAGCTACCAGGAAAGTAGCACTTCTCAGGAACCTTGCAATTATGTGCAGTTGAATGGTAAGGTTTGTGTCAAACCCAGGAAACACTCCCATCCCATGGAATGCAAGCGTGCCCAAAAAGTCGACGCTTCCGACAAAAAAATACCCGATCCCCAGAATAATAAGATACCGATTCTCCAAGCGGGTTCTTGATTTCCATACTATGAGAAATATTACATATGCAACGTAGACACTGAACAACTCTACTACTGTATAAAACAGGAGATAATTGCTAAGGCTAATTAAGTAAAGCAAAATAATTATGGTGACCCAGACTACTACCTCATAGAAGTCCACTTTTAGCGTATTTTCCCTGACGTCTAAGATGTTCAGTTACCCCCGTTACACTTAAACCCTGAAAAGTTAAGTATCTATATTAAATATCTATAATAAGATTGAGTTTGTTTACACTATAGTTCTTCTCTCAACTAGTTACACTTTTAATTTGTGGATAAAATTTTTCTATCCAGCTTTTTGCAAATGATAGCGAACCCTCTATCCTGTTAAATTCATTTTTGATTATATTTCTCAAATGTTC
>FZPS01000027.1_pt378 | contig 14468 bp, 12 predicted proteins | sample 1817821 | NCBI WGS metagenome assembly FZPS01 (sample SAMEA104158645, study PRJEB21678) | metagenome | place: Germany | collected 2015-04-21 | reverse complement strand
AAACTACCCCGGAAGAGCCCGAAACGCCGATGAGTTAAGGCAGGATATGGATATAGCGTTAAGCCTTATCCCCGGAACCCACAGGGTCAATATCCATGCGATGTATGCCGAAACGAAAGGAAAGAGTGTTGCAAGGAACGAGCTTGGATTTGAGCATTTTGAAGGCTGGGTTAAATGGGCGAAAGAAAAAGGGATCGGCCTTGATTTCAATCCTACGTTTTTCGCGCATCCGCTGGCAGATTCCGGGTTTACTCTTTCAAGCACGGAAAAAAAAGTTAGGGATTTTTGGATAGAACACGGCAAGCGTTCACGTGAAATAGCCGCAAAAATAGGCGCGGAATTGGGTACGCCGTGCGTTAATAATCTATGGATTCCGGACGGCTTGAAAGATACGCCGGCAAACAGAATTATATACCGAAGAATACTAAAAGAATCCCTTGATGAGATTTATGGCGAAAAGTACGATAAAAACTGCTTGATTGATTCAGTTGAATCGAAGCTTTTTGGTATTGGTTCCGAGAGCTATGTTGTAGGCTCTCATGAGTTTTACATGGGCTATGTTTTAACAAACAGAGATATTATGTTATGTCTTGACGCGGGCCATTTCCATCCCACCGAAACAATCTCAGATAAAATTTCTGCCCTTTTGACCTTTACCGATGAACTTCTGCTTCATGTCAGCAGGGGAGTCAGATGGGACAGTGATCATGTTGTTATTTTCAATGATGAAACCGCTGCAATAGCACATGAGGTAAAACGCAGCGGCGCATATGACCGCGTCCATTTCGCACTGGATTTCTTTGATGCCTCAATTAACAGGATAACCGCATGGGTTACTGGGACAAGAGCGGTATTGAGAGCAATAATGTTTTCACTGCTTGAACCTACTCATCTTTTGTCAGAGGCTGAAGAAAACGGAAATTACGGAAATCGCCTTGCTCTGATGGAAGAATTCAAAGCCTTACCTCATGCGGCAGTATGGAATAAGTACTGTCTTGACTCAAATGTTCCGGTAGGTCCAGCCTGGCTTGAAGAAGTCAGAAAATATGAGCAGTCGGTTCTGTTTGAAAGAAAGTGAGGATATTATGTTTTTTGAGCAGCTTAAAGAACTCGAAGAAATTTCCCAGGCTGTCGGAAACAGCCCCGAATATGTCCAGGGGGGCGGCGGAAATACGTCTGTGAAGCTTGACGACAGCCATATGGCTGTGAAGGCTTCCGGCTATAACCTCAGCGATGTAACAGCTGAGGACGGTTTTGTCATTGTTGATTATAAAAATATAAAACAATACCATGAAAGTGTTAACCTATCCGAAGACAGGGATTATGAAAAGGAAAGCGGCGAGTATGTCAGGGCAAATGTTGTTCAGTTCGAAGGGCTGAAAGCTTTAAGGCCGTCTGTTGAAGCAGGTTTTCATTCCCTGCTTCAAAAATATGTCATCCATACTCATCCTGTATATGCGAACCTGTTATGCTGCACCAATGAAGGACGTAACATTGCCGATGCTATCTTTCGCGATGCGGGGTACGGTTTTATTTGGATACCTTATATTAATCCCGGTTTTATGCTTACCATCGCAATGCAAGAAGAAATCAAACAATATGTAAAAGTGCACGATAGCTTTCCGCAAGTCATCTTCTTGGAAAATCACGGTCTCGTTGTTACTTCCGAAACGGTATCCGAATGCATAAAAATGCATAATTTGGTTAATGATACAATTCGCCGGTATTTTAAAATTGATGAACAATATCCTTCGGTCAGAATAATGCCCCAAGAGGATGGAACGTTTATAAGTAAAACGGATTATTTGAAGGATTATTTTAAACAAAAACGGATATCACAGGAGTTTTTTGATGAAAACGCCCTATATCCGGATCAATTGGTATACTTAAGCGGAAATATATCGATAAATGAAAAGACAAACAAACTGAACATTAACACAAATACAGGGGAGATAGAATACAGGACAAACGAAAAAGAAGCGTGCACAATGGAAGAGATTTTAACTGCGTTAGTGTTTATTTTGGAAAATGCTCGTAAACATAACCTTGAAGTTAAAGCTCTTAACGAAAACCAAACGGATTTTATTAGAAATTGGGAGAGCGAAAAATACAGGAAGAGTATTTTGAACAAAGATGCGTAGCATCGGTTTTTCCCTGTTATATAAAAAACCGTCTTGACAGAAGAACAGATATTGAATAGAATAATGTTAGCACTCGTTCACATAGAGTGCTAATAAGCGTTTTAATATTCCTTTTAATTTGCTATTTATTCTTAACGTTTATGCGCTAACAATAAATATATTCTTGGAAGGAGTTTTGGAACGCTTTTTCATTGTTCATATCGTAGATTAAAAATACAAAAATGAAAGGAGAAGAAGGCATATGAACGTAAAACCATTGGGAGCAAGAGTGCTTTTAAAGGAAATTGAAACGGATGAAAAAACAAAAAGCGGCATTGTACTCCCATCAAACGCAAAGGAAAAACCTTATATTGCTGAGGTGATTGAAACCGGACCAGGTGAGATTAAGGACGGAAAAGAAATTAAAATGGCTGTAAAAAAAGGGGACAAGGTTATCTACAGCAAGTATTCGGGAACTGAAGTAAAGCTGAATGATGAAAACTATCTTCTTGTCAAACAGGATGATATCCTGGCGGTAATTGAATAAGGAGGGTTGGAACTATGGCTGCGAAAACCATAATATATGATGAGAAAGCGAGAAAAGCGATTGAAGCCGGTGTTAATATACTGGCAAATACCGTAAAGGTTACCCTTGGGCCAAAAGGCCGCAATATTGTGCTTGATAAAAAATACGGTACCCCGTCGATTGTTAATGACGGCGTTACAATAGCAAAGGAAATTGAGCTTGAAGATCCGTATGAGAATATGGGAGCACAGCTTGTAAAAGAAGTTGCAAGCAAAACAAATGATGTTGCCGGTGACGGGACTACGACCGCTACACTGCTTGCTCAGGCAATTGTAAGAGAAGGGCTGAAAAATCTTGCTTCGGGTGCGAATCCAATGATAATGAAAAAAGGAATGGAAAAGGCGGTTAATAAAACAGTCGAATTAATTAAGGGCAACAGTAAAAAGATTGACGGGCGTGGAGATATGGAGTTTGTAGCAACCATTTCCTCCGGTGACGAAACAATTGGTAAGCTTATTGCCGATGCAATGGAAAAGGTTACTGCTGACGGTGTTATAACAATTGAAGAAAACAAAACATCCGATACTGTAATAGAGATAGTAGAGGGTATGCAGTTTGACAGGGGCTATATATCACCGTATATGATCACCGACAGTGAAAAAATGGAGGCTGTCTTAGAGGAGCCTTATATCCTTATAACAGATAAAAAACTCAACAATGTTCAGGAGCTTTTGCCCGCGCTTGAGTTAATAATGAAAAACGGAAATAAAATGCTTATTATTGCCGAAGATGTTGAAGGCGATGCGCTTGCAACCCTAATAGTGAATAAGCTGCGCGGAACGTTTGCGTGTGTTGCCGTCAAGGCTCCGGGGTTTGGCGACAGGAGAAAGGAAATGCTTCGCGACATTGCGATTCTTACGGGCGGCCAGGTAATTTCCGACGAAGTGGGTATGGACTTAAAGGAAATAAAGATAGACTGGCTTGGAAAATCAAAATCCGTAAAGGTACAGAAAGAAAACACAATTATTGTTGACGGCGCCGGTGACAGCAAAGCCATAAAAGACAGAATCGAATCAATAAAGAAACAGATTGAAATAACAACATCTGAATATGACAAGGAAAAGCTGAACGAAAGACTTGCCAAACTCGCAGGAGGCGTAGCCGTCATAAAGGTTGGAGCCGCAACCGAAACGGAAATGAAGGAGAAAAAACTAAGGGTCGAAGACGCGCTTAACGCTACAAGGGCTGCCGTTGAGGAAGGAATAGTACCCGGAGGCGGTACTGCCTACATCAATGTTCTCGGTGAACTTAAAGAGCTTGTGGATTCACTTGAAGGCGATGAAAAAACCGGAGCGGCGATAATACAAAAGGCACTGGAGGAACCTCTGCGGCAAATTGTTATAAATGCAGGACTGGACGGTTCCGTGGTAGCCGAAAAGGTTAAAAACAGTGCTAAAGGGATCGGCTTCGATGTAATAAAAGAAGAATATGTGGATATGTTCAAAGCCGGAATTGTTGATCCTGTTAAGGTTACCAGAAGTGCGCTGCAAAACGCGGCTTCCATTTCTGCTATGATACTGACCACCGAGAGTGCCGTTGCTGAAAAACCTGAAAAAAAGAATACTCCGCCAATGCCTGATATGGATTATTAATTCAAAACCTCCGGAAAACCCCGGAGGTTTCATTATTTTATGAGGTTTCTTGAAAGGTAATATTGCGTCTGTTATAATATGGGCATGATTATTTCCCTGTTTCTGCTTTCCGCGAATGGCTTTATTAAGTGGAAAATGGGATAATATATGAATAAAACAAGAAACAAAATTTAATATACAGGAGAACAATTATTATGTCTTTAACGGTTCGTACACGTTATGCCCCAAGCCCTACAGGCTATATACACATCGGCAACCTTCGGTCTGCCCTCTATGAATACCTGATAGCCCGTGTTAACGGCGGACAATTTGTTTTGCGCATAGAAGACACTGATCAGGAGAGGATTGTCGAAGGAGCTGTTGATGTTATATACCGCACGCTGAAAATGTGCGGAATTCAGCACGATGAAGGCCCTGATATCGGCGGGCCTTATACTCCGTATGTTCAGAGCGAACGCAAGGATACCTATCTGCCGTATGCGGAAGAACTGATAGAAAAAGGTCATGCGTATTACTGCTTTTGTACTAAAGAACGACTGGATAAACTTCGCATAGAATGTGAAAATGAAGGAAGGGCATTCCGTTATGACCGGCGTTGTGTTGGTCTGTCCGAAGACGAGGTTAAATCAAGAATCCAGGCCGGAGAACCGTATGTTATACGGCAAAAAATGCCGGATGAAGGCACAACGACGTTTCATGACTCGGTTTATGGAGACATTACGGTTGATAACAAAGACCTTGAGGATCAAATCCTTATTAAGTCCGATGGTTATCCTACTTATAACTTCGCGAATGTGATCGATGATCATCTTATGAATATTACACACGTGGTCAGAGGGAGCGAGTATCTTTCCTCAACCCCGAAATATAATTTGCTGTATGAAGCGTTTGGATGGGAAATTCCAACTTATGTTCACCTGCCTCTAATTGTAAAGCCCGATGGATCGAAAATCTCCAAGCGTAAGGGTGACGCAACATTCGAGGATTTGATCAATGATGGGTATCTTGTCAAAGCAATTGTAAATTATCTTGCGCTTCTTGGCTGGTCACCGGATTCAAACAGGGAAATATATAGCCTCTCCGAACTGGAACAGATATTTTCCGTCGACCGTATCAGCAAATCGCCTTCGGTTTTTGATATGGCCAAGCTGCGCTGGTTTAACGCCGAGTATATCAGGGCGATGACGCCGGAAGCTTTTCATGAAATTGCGCTGCCCTGGATAAAAAAGGGGTTGACTGCTGATTTGCCCACACTTCCCATTGCCCGGATGATTCAGCGCCGTACCGAAGTGCTGTCGGAGATCCCTGAAAAAATTGGTTTTTTGAATGTTCTTGAGGATTATGACCTGAACATCTATATTCATAAGAAGATGAAAACAGACCTTAAGATTTCTTTAGATAGTCTTATAGCCGCTGTTCCTGTTTTGGAATCGTTAACGGATTGGTCGGAAGACAGTCTGCATGAGGCTCTGATTAATCTTGTCTCAGAGCTTGGTATAAAAAACGGTCAACTGCTGTGGCCTGTAAGGACAGCCCTGTCGGGGTGGGAAGTAACGCCGGGAGGCGCTATTGAAATAGCAGCGGTGCTTGGGAAAGCCGAAACCCTTCGAAGAATTCAAATTGGTATTGACAGGCTAAAATCTTGCGAACAGGTTTAATCAAAATAAAAAACAGGCCGGAAACATTACTTTCCGGCCTGCTGGTGACCCCAAGGGGATTCGAACCCCTGTTACCGCCGTGAGAGGGCGGCGTCTTGACCGCTTGACCATGGGGCCTTGAATTATCATAAGCATCAAACGGACAAGTTCTATTTTACAGGTCTTAATAATAAAAGTCAATAAATATCATTTGCCTTGCTCTCAAAAATCTTGACAAGAAAATATAACCCTTGTATAATAAGCAAGGCACAACTTTAATATCATATGCACCATTAGCTCAGTTGGTAGAGCACCTGACTCTTAATCAGGGCGTCCAGGGTTCGAGCCCCTGATGGTGTACCAGCAAATATCAAGGGTCACAATATTTTAACCCTTGATATTTTTTATTTTCGAATTTATTCTTCATTCTCCCATTTTGTTGTGATATGATAATATCATCCACTTGGACAGGAGGTAATGCCGGTGGAAGATAAAACTTTTGAATTACTGGAAGAGATGTATGTTGAGTTTTCAGAATTCCGGAAAGAAACGCGAGAAGAACTGCAAGGGCTGAAAAATGATATTATTCGTATTGAAAACAGGCACGGTAAAAAGCTGGATGCTCTTTTCGACGGATACAAGCAGCTTACGGAAGGGCAGGAAGAAATCAAATCGCAGTTGAAAGAATTATCATCAAGGGTAGAAAAACAGGATATTCAGATTACTGTTCTTAAAGGTGATAAAAAAGCGGCAAAATAACCAAGTTTAAGGTTACGACCTTTCGATCGGGATAAGCAATCATAGAAGAGATAATTCAAGTTGAAATCAGTACAGTTAATTAAAGTTCCGGGTACGAATCCCGGATGGTGTATTATTTAACAGTCGGTTTATATTTCATAAGTAACAAACAGGTCATAAAAACATTCGCATTTTTTTATAATAATAGAACGGGTGTCTGTCTGAAGATTGTATGTGTATTGCCGAGAAACCGACTTAAAGGTATAGTAAATATTGGAGGGAATGATAAAATATGATTGAATTAATCGGTGTAAGCAAAACCTATGGAGGCACTGTTAAAGCCGTCGACAACATCGATCTGACAATCCCGGGTGGTGAAATTTTCGGTTTTCTCGGTCCAAACGGCGCCGGTAAAACCACTACAATAAAAATAATAACAGGAATTCTTAATGCTGACAGCGGTACAATAAAGGTTAACGGAATAGATATAAAAACCGATCCTGTTGAAGCAAAAAGGCAGACAGGTTTTGTGCCGGATTCACCAAATATGTTTTTAAGACTGAAAGGTATTGAATACCTTCGCTTTATGGCGGATGTGTATGACGTAAGCCCAAAAGACAGGGCGGAGGTTATCGATGATCTGGTAAATAACTTCGGCATGGAGGATGTACTAAACGATCGAATACAGAGTTACTCACACGGAATGCGGCAGAAAATAGTGTTAATTGGCTCATTGCTCCACAACCCATCTGTCTGGATCCTTGATGAGCCTATGACGGGCCTTGATCCGCGCTCCTCCTTTTTCCTTAAAGAAATGATGAGAAAACGCGCAGACAGCGGGAAAACAGTTTTTTTCTCCACTCACGTGCTGGATGTAGCCGAAAAGATATGTGACAAAGTCGCGATTATAAATAAGGGTAAAATTCTTTTCAGCGGAACGCTTGATGAAATGCGAAACAGTTCTATGAAGGATGAATCACTTGAAAAATTATTCCTGGAGTTGACCGAAAATGAAGAATAAGACGCTGCTATTAACAAGAAACCTTCTGAAAAATGGTGAAGGTTTCGGCATAAAGGGAATGAAAAATAAAGTATCCAAGGTTTTGTTTTCATTAATGCTGATAATAATTCTTCCGGGCCTTGTGGCTATGTTTTCATTGTTTGTTAACGGTGCTTATAGTCTATTGACTGTTATTGGGCAGGAAGGTGTAATAATAAGCTGGGGAATTGCCGTAACGTCAGTAGTAATATTCATCTTCGGAATATTTTATATAGCCGCAAGTTTTTATTTTTCAAAAGATGTAGAAGTCTTGCTGTATCTGCCGCTGAAGCCAAGGCAGATTGTAGGCGCTAAATTTCTTGCGGCAGCAGTATTTGAATACGTGATTACCGCGGCGGTTTTCCTGCCTGTAGTTATTGTCTACGGTATTAGAAGCGCTTCCGGTATTTTATTTTATCTATACAGCTGTGCTGTTTTTGTGTTTATACCTGTCGTACCGCTGTGCCTTTCCGCGGTGTTGGTTATGGTTCTTATGAGATTTACAAATGCATCCAAACACAAGGATACCTTTAGTATTATTGCTGGTACTCTTGCTCTTGTATTGGGTTTGGGTATAAACCTTACCGCACAAAAGTTCATTATTAATTTAAATCCACAGGAACTTGAAGCCCTGATTATGAAAGGCGAAAACTCCCTTACGATAATAACATCCGGTATATTTCCCACGGCAAGGTGGGCAGTTTCCGCATTATTGGATACAGCAACTGCTGCCGGGTTTTTGAACCTGTTGCTATATGCCGCCGTATCGGCTGCGGTTTATATTTTCCTTCTGTTTTTGGGTGAAATGGTGTATTTAAAAGGTGTTGTCGGGCTGTCGGAAACCGTTTCAAAAAGAAATAAACTAAACAAATCCGAAGTAAAGGATAAATTTCTTAAAAAACACTCCGCGCTCAGGACATACACGATGATAGAACTGAAACTTTTATTCAGAACTCCGATTTACTTTTTAAACTGTGTAATAGTAAATTTTTTATGGCCGGTATTCTTTTTTATATTTACGGTGCTTGAAAGGGACGAAATAGATATATTAAGTATAGCCGTGCGGTTAACAAAAGATCCCGATTATGAAGGTGCGATTTTTCTGTTCGGAATAGCTATATTTGCGGCAATTTCAGGTTTTAACGGTACTGTTGCCACATCAATATCAAGAGAAGGGCAGGAATTATTTATAAAGAAATATATACCCGTAAGCTATAGAACCCAAATACATGCAAAAGTGCTGTCAGGGTCTATCCTGAGTATTGCCGGAGCGGTGCTTATGCTTGTTGTTGCGATAGCCGTGCTTGAAATTCCGCTGTATATCGGCCTTCTTATTTTTGCAATTGGGCTGTTAGGAACGCTTTTAATCTCATTCATTGAAATTCTTCTTGATTTATATAACCCGAAGCTTGACTGGGATTCAGAGCAAAAGGCGGTTAAACAGAACCTGAACGTGGTTTACAGCATGATAATCTCAAGTATAATCGCAGGGCTTACAATCTATGCCGCATTGCAGTTTTCACCGGGGCTCATTGCTGCGGTTTTTTATGCGGTTTTTGTATACGGATTGCTGAATGTTCTGACATATTACCTGATTCTGAAAAAGGGTGTTGAAAGGTTCGGCCAGCTTGAAGGTTAGCCGAATACGGCAAATACCTATTGCAAAACACAGTAAACCTGTGTATAATAAAACTTGCCGTTATCCTGATAATAATAATAACAGGAACGAATATAATTTTATATTATATGGGGGTATAGCTCAGCTGGGAGAGCGCTTGAATGGCATTCAAGAGGCCAGCGGTTCGATCCCGCTTATCTCCACCAAAACACAAAGACGCAAAACCCGCTTGCCAGTAGGTAAAGCGGGTTTTCGTTGGCCTTTTTAAATATTTCAGATGTGATATATAGTTATTAACAGGTTTATTGAGATTTTTAGCGTAAGTAACACACAAGTAACAAATTTGTGATAAAAAAAGACGATTTAAATGGTATTTCCTAATCTCAGGTTATAATACGATGCTGCGTTTTTATCTTATGGCATTATGACAAAACATAGCGAAAAATATCGAAAAACCATTGTAAAAGGCAAACACTTGAGTTAATATACTATTAACTGATATAATTTGGACAGTATGGGTCCAAAGTTTCTACCAAGCAACCGTAAATTGCTTGACTATTAGTGGGAGGATTTTTTTATGGAGAAGTTTTTTAAGCTGAAAGAACACGGAACGAAGTTTTCTACAGAAGTCGTAGCTGGCCTTACAACCTTCTTCACTATGGCCTACATTATCGTTGTAAACCCCAGCATACTCAGTCAGTCCGGTATGGAGTGGGGCGCGGTGTTCCTCGCGACCATCATCTCCGCCATTATTGGTACCTTGGTTATGGGCCTTGTAGCAAATGTTCCTTATGCCCAGGCACCTGGTATGGGGCTAAACGCATTTTTTGTCTACACCGTATGCTTTGGACTTGGCTTTTCCTGGCAGCAGGCTCTATCCATGGTTTTCATTTGCGGTCTTGTTAACATTCTAATTACTGTTACAAAGATTCGTAAGTTTATCATTAAAGCAATTCCCCAAGGCCTGCAGAACGCCATCGGTGGTGGTATCGGTATCTTTATTGCTTATATAGGTCTTCTTAACGTCGGATTTGTTAACTTTGACGCCGGCGTTCCTGGAATGTCCGCTATTAATACACCAACACTTTGGCTGTTCCTTATTGGTCTTGTAATCACAGTTGTTTTGTTGGTTCTGAAGGTAAAAGGCGCTATCCTTATTGGTATTATCGTTTCAACAATAATCGGTATTCCTATGGGTCTTACCTCTACTGCAGACACTATTTCTTTTGCTGACGCCTGCAAGGTTCTGCCCACAACCTTGGGAGTTATCTTCACAGGTGAGGGAATTCCTTCACTGTTTAATGACCTGAGTAAACTTCCGCTTATTCTTGTTACTATCTTCTCATTTACACTGACTGACACGTTTGATACAATTGGTACCTTCATCGGAACCGGTCGTCGCAGCGGTATTTTCAGTGCGGAAGATGAGAAGGCTATGGAATCCAGCGCCGGCTTTAAGTCCAAGATGGATAAGGCTCTCTTTGCAGACGCTATTGCAACCTCCATCGGTTCCATCTTTGGTACTTCCAACACCACAACATACGTTGAGAGCGCAGCCGGTATCGGCGCGGGCGGACGCACCGGTCTCACCAGCGTAGTTGTTTCAATCTGCTTCGCGATTTCCGCATTCCTGGCTACCTTTGTAAGTGCAATTCCTTCCGCAGCAACAGCTCCTGCACTTGTTCTTGTCGGTGTCATGATGCTGGCTGCATTTAAGGAAATCGACTGGACCGATCTGGACGACGCAATTCCCGCTTTCTTTGCCGGTGTCTTTATGGCCCTGTCCTACAGCATTACCACCGGTATCGCAACCGGCTTTATCTTCTACGGAATTGTAAAGCTCTTCAAGAAGGAAGCCAAGGATGTTCATCCCATTCTCTGGGGTTCAGCTGTGCTGTTCATCCTGAACTACGTTTTGCTTGCAATTATCGGTTAATAATATATTGTTTCCGTAAACATACATTCAAGAGGCAAGCGGTTTGTTTCCGCTTATCTCCTCGAAAAAAAGAGCCAGGCGAACATAAACTTTGTTCATCTGGCTCTTATTTGTATAAGACATCTTTATCTTTTAATTGGAATATATTATAATAATAAATATTGGTAAAACATGGTATAATTCAGTCGTACATTAGCAAAAAGCTATTTGGGAGCTTGATATAAACCCATTTTAAAGTGTGGTACACGGAGGTTTATCATGTGGTTTTATATAATAATGGGTGCATTTTTTATCTTTGTGGGATTGACTGTTCATGTGTTTAAATGGTATTTCCTAATCTCGGGTTATAACACGATGCCGAAAGAGAAAAAAGCTAATGTCAACGTAAAAGGCCTCGGCCGTCTGATAGGGATATATTCCTATATAAATGGCGGTGTTTTAATCGCAATGGGTGTGTTGAATGCTTTGGGTATTAAACAAGTTCTAACGCCGGCTATTGTATTTATTGGTATTTCGACAGTTTATCTGTTGATTAAGGCTCAAAAGTATGATGGGAATATTTACGATGAAAATGGAAAGCTGCGAAAGGGAGCATGGAAGCAATTTATTTTGCCCGTTGGTATTGTCGTTGCCACAATAGTCTTTGTTGTTGTGCTGATGTTTTTTTCTTCTCAGCAGACCAACGTGACTTTTACTGATGATGGAATACAAATCCACGGTATGTATGGCGATATTTATGCCTGGGATTCCATTAAGGCCGTAAAATTGATGGAGGAATTGCCTGCTATTGAGTGAAGAACTAACGGCTCGGCATTAGGACCAAACTTAAAGGGGTATTTCAAAACTAAGAAATTAGGTTCGGTGAAGTTATTTGTTAACACCGAAAAGCCCCCTTTCATTTACCTTGAAACAGATGACGGGATTACTATCTTAAACTTGAGTGGTGAGGATGAAACAAAGGAAACATACGAAAAAATACTTGGAAAAATAAAAAAATCGTAGGTTATCGGAAATAGTTATAGATTTATTTAAAAATAATTGCAGTAAATGAACATACAAACCTTGTTCTTCCGGTAATAATTATTTGCCTTGTATTCTTAACTTTTTCGCTGTATAATGTCCCTAATAAATGGTTAGATTGGCATTTGACTTTATTGATTGGAATATAAGTATAGAAGAGATTTACCATTTATAAATGATTTCGACGTTACCAATAGAGAGTGAACACTTTGCATCTGCGGTGATGAAGCGTAAAGTGTGACGTATTACATACGTGGAGCAAAAAATGAGAAAAAATATTCTTACTTCTTTTTTTGCACTGTTTCGTTCAAAAGACAACATCAATATTCGCAATGTGCGCCTCGATCATCTTCAGTATATGTTAATATTTCCCTTAGCGCCTGTTTTTGCGAATATGCAGGACGCTTTATTCAGCAATTCGGTTCGGCTTTTCGGGTTGGACGCAATGACGCTCATGGGAAGTGCTTATTGTATTGGTGCGGGGGCGTTGTTTGCGTTTTCGGATGTTAAAAATATGGCAAAGGTTTCCCGTATATCCGCGATCGTTATGACGGCTGCCTATATCCCATGGATAGTGATGGGTGAAAGCCTGCTCAGACTGGTGCTTGCGATAGTATTCATGTTCTTTTTGGGCGGCTGTGCGGCATGCTCGGCATTTGCCTACACCTTTGCGCTGAATAATACCGAAAGGTTGCTCGGTGCGGCAATGATTTCCACTTTTTTTGCGCTGAATCAGATCGATTCCGGCCTGTCCCTTCTGTCCGGATTTTTCGATAAGCTCTATTTGACGGCGCTTGTGGCGGGTAGCTGCGTCTGCCTTTTCCTATATAAAACGAGTGATTTTTCAGCAGCCGAAAACAAACCGAAAGCGGTACTTAATCCCGCCCTTAAGCTAACGCTTTATTTCTTTGTCGCTCACTACTTTGTTGAGATATTTTATACGTATCTGCCCGGGGCATCGGAGCCCGATGCCATGATCGCGAACGGAGCAGTCGGCATATTGGCGGTATGCCTTGCGGTTGCTTTGCAGCTTATAACTAAACGCAGTGTCTGGAATATGTGCAACCTGTTCTTTGTCGCTGAAATTGGTACGTATATACTGTACTTTACACCGGAGGGTTCCGTTTTACGAGGCTTGGCCCGTTTCCTCCACGGCTTCGAACAGATAGGGTATATAGCGGCTTATTACCTTCTCGGCTGCGTTTTTAAGAAGCACGGTGATTTTCGCATTTTCAAGCTGAGCCTTGTTACGATCCTGCCGATCAGCATGCTTTCCTATGTAATCCCGGGGGTTTTCGCGTCATATGCGCCCGCGCTGCTGCCGCTGGCGGCAACACTGACTTCCGGTGCTGTGTTTATTGTGTTCATAATGATGTCTCCCGCTTATTCCAAACACCTGTTTTTTTCCGAATGGTCCGATGATTTTTATGGGGCGGACATGGCCGAAGCAGAGCAGAAGATCAAGCAATCAGGGATGCTGGAAGGCTTGGGTCTGTCACCGCGGGAAAAAGAAGTTGCCTCACTGCTTTTGCAGGGCCAATCGGCAAAAGAGATTGCGGTTAAATTGGAGATTACCATTAGCACTGTAAATTTCCACATCAAAAACCTCTATAAAAAACTCAATATTGGCAGCCGTTCAGAATTATTTGCCCGATTTGCTACATATACTAATATTCCGGGCTATAATGCAGGTTCGAAATGATTGACTGAAAGATAACCAGTTATAGTATAAAAAGCCTTGATCTTGTTCGAGGCTTTTTTTATGCCTACCTACCATAATTGATAGCTATTAAATTTGTTTTTTTTTCTGTATGATTGGAAAGGAATGGGGGTGTTTTCATGGCGGCGGACAATGAAAACCAGTACGGGTTTGATTCCGTTAAGATATTAACCCCGCGGGAAAAACAAGTCTTTTATATGCTGCTTGAAGGCATGAAAGCAAAAGAAATTGCTTTAAAAGCGTCCATCAGTGTTTCAGGCGCTAACTATTTTATCAAAAATATATACAGGAAATTGAATGTCAACACCAAAACAGAGCTCGTAATACGGTATTTCGAATTACGTAAGCATAAAGGCAAGTAAGAGACAACGACAGGCAACGCATAAATGTTTTGGAGGTAAATGCAAATGCTTTTTGAGACTATCTTTTTAGCTTCCGGGATATTGCTGATTGTAATGCCGG
>FZPS01000197.1_pt136 | contig 14478 bp, 10 predicted proteins | sample 1817821 | NCBI WGS metagenome assembly FZPS01 (sample SAMEA104158645, study PRJEB21678) | metagenome | place: Germany | collected 2015-04-21 | reverse complement strand
AGCGGATGAGTTTGCGCAACAAAACGAAGTCCAATACTACCTGAACTCTACACAGTAAATGTGGCGGTTGCATGGGAGGAAGGTTGTTGTTCTTACCTGGGGAGGTCTCATGGACATGGGAAAACATTATTTACCTCCTACCCGATTGTTTAAAAAAAATGCAATGGGAAATATTAAATTTATATTAATTTTTGATAAAAAGTTTGTTAAGCATGGGATAAGCGGGGTAATATTATTTAATAATGGTAGATAATTTCATTTTTATATGCTATAATGAATTTTCGGGGAGTACATTTTGAGGAGGTGTGACATCATGAACGAAAATACAAATAATTTAGAGAAAAGAATTGTTGAGAAAAACCTGCTTATTAATTCTTTTGATAAACATGATGATTCTCAGCAAACAAAGATCCAAGATGTTGAGATTGAGTTAGATGGTCTTTTGTATCAGTATTATAAAATGCTGAGGAAAAAAAAAGAATAAAAAATTTCTTATCTAAAAATCTAATAAAATCTAATAAATACAATTTAAAAAACTGGTAAGAGTATAGCAGGTACTTTTACCAGTTTTTTTATTAAACAGAAATATTGATATGCAAAACAGCAGGGTTTGAAGTTAAAATTATCCCTGGCATATAAAACGAGAAAAGTATATGGAAAAAAACATTTTTAAAAGATATAATAATAGTTAAGCAAGAGGTTTCCAATACTCATTGAAGTGCTATACATTTTACAAAATTCACAAAACAAAGAGGTGTGTACATTGGAGCAAAAAATAAATAAGAATGGATTAACTGAAGAACAGTTTCTTGCAGCTTATGACCCAAATAAATTTGAAAGACCATCTGTAACAGCAGATGTCCTTGTTTTTACAGTAACTAGTGAAGAAAAAGAAAATTACAGGAAACTTCCAAAGAAGGCTTTAAAATTGTTAATGATTAAAAGAGGTGATCATCCTGACATTGGAAAGTGGGCACTGCCAGGAGGTTTTGTTAACATGGATGAGAGCTTGGAAGAAGCGGCATTAAGAGAGCTTAAAGAAGAAACAAATATTGATAATGTATATATAGAGCAGCTTTATTCATGGGGAGATGTTGGCAGGGACAAAAGGACAAGAATAATAACTGCTTCATATATGTCACTGGTGGATAGTTCCACCCTTAATGTAAAAGCTGCTGATGATGCAGATGATGCAAAATGGTTTACCGTTTCCTGTAAATGTTGTGAAGAAAATAAAATTTCAAATGAGAAAGGATGGGTTTTTGAAAAGCTTTTTAAACTAAACTTAGAAAATGGTGAAGATAAGCTTACGGCAACTGTAAAGGTATCAAAAATTATTGAAGGAAAAGCAGCTAAAATAAAAAGGGAGATAATAGAATCTAATGGAATAGCTTTTGATCATGCAAAAATTATAGTATATGGAATTGGAAGGCTCAAAAATCAAATAAAAAATACCGATATTATATTTAATTTGATGCCTGAGCTGTTTACATTAACAGAACTTCAGCAAGTATATGAAGTGATTTTAGATACTAAGCTTTTAAAAGCAAATTTTAGAAGAAAGATTTCAAATGTGGTTGTTGAAACAGATAAGTACGCTAAAAATGGAGGACACAGACCGTCAAAACTTTATACATTTAATCCTTATTATAGCGATTTTGAGATATATTGACTAATACCACAATTTACCATGAATTGTGGTGAAGTCATCTTCTTTTCTATATGCATATTTCTATATGCATATATTAAGAAGGATTTTTTTTGATTTTGTAGAATTATTATATATGACTGATTATTAAAAAGCCTAATCTGTCATTCGACAGAAATGATACCATGTATATTTAACATCTAAATAGTTTACCCTAATGGTGCTATTCATACCTTACTTTAACGATACACTAGATACTTTATAACACTTAACAATCTTTTTGTTGCAATTAAACTTTCTAGGAAAGGTTGGAGAGAAAAATTACTACTACAGGCACCGTTACATCTGGAAAGTCGCATAAAAATTTAATATTATTGGTAGCATTAGCGGCCATGAGCTTTGTGTCAAGGATTTATGATTTGCCTTTTTCCTATGGCATAAATTTTGCTTTTGGGAATGTATTTATTTTTCTAATTTTAAGGTATTATGGAGTGGCAAAAGCCTTTACAGTGGCTATTATTGTCAATTTATTGGAATGGCATTTTTTAAATCCTAACTTTTATATACTCTTTTTTACTTTGGAGATTTTATTTGTTGGTGTTTTATACCAAAGGACAAAATATAATGTCTTATTTCTTGATGCTTTATATTGGATTTTTTTTGGAGCACCAGCTATTGCTGTAGTTTTTTATTTACATAGAGGAGCCATGGGGAATGAGTGTTATTTAATAGTAGTAAATAAAAGTATTAACGGCTTTTTAAACATGCTGGTTGCAGATATGATTATATCTTACATTCCTATCCAAAAAATTGCAGGAATTAAAAAAAGTAAGTTTGCTGATTTAAATAAAATGCTGATACATTTGACAATTGTATCGGTATTTGGACCTTTTTTACTGTATACTTTAATTGATGGATGGTTATCCCAAGAAAAGATGAATGCAGAAGTATGTAGTCTTTTAGAAAGGACTGCTTCTAGCATTATGGCAGAGGCGAATGAATGGGATATATCAGAACTTCGTAAAGTAAGGCTGAAATCTCCAGTACAGTTAAATAAATTTAATGCAATTATTGAAAAAAACTCCATAGAGGAAGAAATAGAAATATTGCTGGTTGATAAAAGCCATAATCTATATATTACAAATACAGATGAAGAACAATACCAAGGTGTATATAACTGGCAGGAAAATGGGGAAGTTACAAAAGTTGATGAAAACACATTTCAATGGCTTCCTAGTCACAAAGGATTAAGTTTTGATTTAAGCAGATGGAGTCAGGCATTTTATATATCCAGTAAAACTTTTGATGATGTTGATTTAGAGATTCAGGTTAAAAAACCATTGAAAAAACATATTGAAAATGCATGGGTAAACTATCTAAATAAACTTTTGGTTTTACTAGGTTTTTCTATAGCATCAATATCTGTTGCCATTGCTATGAGCAATTTTTTATCACGGGATTTATCAAAGCTTACCAGAAGCACAACAGGGCTTCCTGAGAAACTAAAACGGCAAGAGTTAATAGAATGGCCTAATATATCCTTTTCACAAGTAAATTCACTTGTAGAGAATTTTAAAGTAATGTCAGACAATTTAGTAAATTTATTTTCTGAAACCAGAATTATGAATAATCAACTGCTATTGCAGACAAAAGAACTGGAAAGTTCCAGAGAGCAAATGAGGCGGCTGGCATACTACGATACTTTGACAGAACTTCCCAATAGACTTTGTTTTACAGAGTATTTAGAAAACTTACTTAATTCACCCGACAAAAAGAAATTAGCTGTAATGTTTATTGACCTTAACCGATTTAAAAGAATAAATGATACATTAGGGCATGAAATAGGAGATATTTTAATAAAAGAAATAGGCAAACGGTTAAGTTATTTTTTAAAAGAGGATAGTTTTGTTGCAAGGCTGGGAGGAGATGAATTTGTTGTCGTATTGGAGTATTTGAAAAAAGATATGGTTTCAAAAGCTGCTTCCCGCATTAATAAAATGCTTTCTGATACCGTTGAAATTAGTCAAGATGGAAAAGTCCATGAATTGCATGTAGCAGGAAGTATAGGAATATCTCTGTATCCAGATGATGCTTTAGAAAAATCTACATTGTTAAAGAAAGCGGACATTGCAATGTATGCAGCAAAAGAAACAGGTGAAAACACTTATAAATTTTATTCTGAATTGACTGAACTAGATACTGTTGAAAAGCTGTTTTTAGAACAAAATCTTTGTAAGGCTTTAGAAAGAGATGAAATTATAATAAATTATCAGCCTAAGATGGATATCAGAACAGGAGTTATTTCAGGTGTAGAAGCATTGATTAGATGGAATAATCCTCAGTACGGTTTAGTTTCGCCTGCAGAGTTTATTCCATTGGCAGAAGAAATAGGAATTATTAACCAAATTGGAGAATGGGTACTTATTGAAGCATGCAAACAGAACAAAGTATGGCAGGATAAAGGATACCCTAAAATGCGTATTTCTGTAAACTTGTCTTTGAGACAACTTAAGGGAAATAATTTTGCAAAGACTGTTAAAGAAGCTTTAGAGATTTCAGGCTTAGAATCAAAGTATTTGGAATTAGAGATAACAGAGGGTTTCTTTATGAAAAACTCTGAATATGTTATTGAACTTATAAAAGAAATAAAGAACATGGGAATATATATATCTATTGATGATTTTGGTACTGGATACTCATCCTTAGGAAGAATTAAAGAACTTCCAGTTAACATTTTAAAGATAGACAGAAGTTTTGTTACCAACATTTGCTGCGAAGAGAGCAATAAAGCAATAGTGGTTGCAATTATAGAACTGGCTCATTCCCTTGGGCTAAGGGTCTTAGCAGAGGGAGTTGAGACAGTTGAAGATTTGAATGTTTTAAAAGAATTGCATTGTGATGAAATACAGGGTTATTTTTTGTCCAAACCTTTACCAGCAGAGGAATTTGAAAAATTTATCAGTGACTTTATAATTGAAAAAATTGATGAAATTGATGAAATTAAAGAAATGGAGGTAGCTTATTATGAGAAAAAACACTAAACTAATAACTTTATTGATTGTTGTGGTTTTTTTAGTTTTTGCAATAGGGTGTGCAAAAGAAGTAGAGGGCTTTGACAATGATGTACAAAAAAAAGGACAAGGAAAAGAAGAGAATTCTGAGGAAAAAAATGAAGATACTGTTGTATTAAAAATTTGGAGTTGGTACAGTTACGATGAGACAATAAAGAATTTTGAAGAAGAAAATGAAGGTATAGTGGTAGAACAAAAATTATTTGGATTTGGAGAATGTGAAGAAGCATATATGGAGGCAATAACAAAAGGTGAAGGCCCTGATGTATTAATTTTAGACAGTAGTTTTTTTGGTACATTTACAGCAAGTGGTATCTTGCAGGACTTACTTCAGGAACCTTTCTTAGCTGGTAAATACGAGAATGACTTTTTAGGTTGGGAAAGTGGATTTTCAGCAAATAATGAATTACTAGCCCTTACAATTAATACTTCTCCATATGTTGCTTTATACAGAGCAGATATCATGAAAGAATATGGTTTTCCCTATGAACCTGAAGAATTTGGAGAATTTATAAAAGAACCAGAAAACATACTAGAAATTGCTAGAAAATTAAAAGAAGATGATAAATACATATTTCAATTTCCAACTGATCTTCCAGATTTAGTAGGCGGCACTTTGGGATTTTTTAATGATAAGTTTGAGTATACTCGCTTTGGAGATTTGTTTGAATTGGCTTTAAATATGGCAAAGGAAACTTTCCAAAATAATTTAGAATCAAAAGTAAACTTTTGGGGGGAAAGTGGAGAAGAGGCCATAAAAGAAAACAAGATTGTGATGGTAACTGCAGGGTCCTATGCCATGTCCAATATAAAAAGATATGCTCCAGAACAAAGTGGATTATGGAGAATAACAACACCACCTTTAGGTTTGGCATCATGGGCATCAGACTCAAAAATAGCTATAAACAGCCAAAGTGAGCATAAAGAAGAAGCCTGGAAATTAGTTGAACATATAGCAACTTACAAAAACGGTGGGGAATTTATAGATGTAGTGCCTGGATATATTCCTATGCACGGATATGAGCGAAATATGAATAGAGAAGAAGAGTTTTTTGGAAACCAAATTGTATATCCATTACTAGAGAAACTTGCTACAAATATGACTCAATACAGGTTATCACCATTTGATGCACAGGCACTACAAATGTATAGAGATGGAGTTTGGCAAGCAGCCGGCAGTTCTCTTCCAGCTAAAGCTCATATTGAAAAAATGAAAGAAGAAATAGAAAAAGCTATAAAATCAGTGGAGTAAATAAAGATAAATTAAAGACCTTAAAATAGGAGGTAGTTTATTATGAAAATAAATACAAGATTTGCAATCTTAATAGCTGTCAGCATGCTTTTGTTTTTGATGATGGGCTGTGCAAAAGATGTAGAGGGTTTTGATGGAGATAAAATGGAAGGACAGCAAGGTGAAGTAAATTCTAATGAAGAAGATGGACCAGTTGTACTGAAATTATGGAGTTGGTATAGTTTTCAAAATATAATAAATAGTTTTGAAGAAGAAAATGAAGGTATAACAGTAGAGGAAAAATTATTTGGATTTGGAGAGTGTGAAGAAGTATACATGGAGGCAATTACCAGTGGAGAAGGGCCGGATGTATTAATATTTGACAGCAGTTTCTTTGGAAACTACACAGTAAGTGGAATACTTCAAGATTTACTTCAAGAACCTTGCTCAGCCGGCAAGTACGAAAATGATTTTTTAGGTTGGGAAAGCGGATTTTCTATAGATGATACTGAGCTATTATCTCTTACAATTACCACTTCCCCCTATGTTACTTTATACAGGGAAGATATTATGAAGGAATACGGTTTTCCACATGAACCAGAGGAATTTGGAGAATTTATAAAAGAGCCAGAAAACCTATTAGAAATTGCCAGAACCTTAGAAAAAGACGGTAAATTTATATTTCAATATCCGACAGATTTAACAGATTTGACAGGAGCAACTCTAGGTTTTTTTGATAAAAACTTTGAATATAATCGTTTTGGAGATTTATTTAAACTGTCATTGGATATAGCAAAGGAAACTCATCAAAACAACTTAGAAGCTAAAGCAAACTTTTGGGGTGAAGATGGAAGAGATGCTATAAAAGAAGACAGGCTTGTTATGATTACCCTGGCCTCATATGCAATGCTGACTTTAAGAAATTCTGTTCCTGAACAAAGTGGGTTATGGAGGATAACAACACCGCCTTTAGGTTTGGCAGCATGGGCATCAGATTCAAGAATAGGCATAAATAACCAAAGTAACTACAAAGAAGAGGCATGGAAATTAGTAGAATATATTGCAACCCACAAAGGCAACGATGGCGCAGCTTTTGATGTAGTTCCTGGCTATAAGAAAGTTCACGGCTTTGAATTTAATGTAAACAGGGAAGAAGAGTATTTTGGAAACCAAATTGTATATCCATTACTAGAAAGGCTTGCTGTAAATATGTATCAGTATAAATTAACACCATTTGATGCACAAGCTTTACAAATGTATAGAGATGGTGTTTGGAGGGCAGCAAGTGATACCGTTCCATCTGAAGAGCATATTAATAGAATGAAAAAAGATATAGAAGAAACTGTAGAATTGATGAGTAAATAAAAGTATTAAAATTGCTATAACTTTGGCTATTATCTCTAATTACAGGGATAATGCCAAAGTTATTTTTTTATAAAATATCAGTTTTCTATTATCTGACCATCTGTTGAAATAACAATAATTTGCCATGGAATTAATTTATCACTGTTTTTAAGAGCTGTTTTAACGGCCATTTCCAACCCACCACAGCAAGGCACTTCCATTCTTACCAATGTTAATGATTTTATATCATTCATTTTCAATATAGCTGTTAGCTTTTCGCTGTAATCAACGCTGTCTAGTTTAGGACATCCAATAAGGGTAATTTTATTTTTCATAAATTTACTGTGGAAGCTGCCATAGGCATATGCAGTACAATCTGCAGCAATAAGCAGATTAGCGTTATTAAAATATGGTGCATTAGGAGGAACTAGTTTTATCTGCACCGGCCATTGGTTAAGATGAGTGCTTACAGCATTATCCCCAACATTATCACTTATATTACTCTTTGTGGCAGTGTGATTAATTGTCCTTAAACGTGTACCAGGGCACCCTTTGAATGTTTCCTGGGGCTTTTCTGGATTTTCCTTGTGGGTACTTTCCTCAAAGGGAAGAGCTTCCCGCTTTTCAAAACTAATTGCACCTGTTGGACACACTGGCAAACAATTTCCAAGTCCATCACAGTAGTCCTCCCTTAAAAGTTTTGCCTTTCCGTCAACAATTCCAATTGCTCCTTCCTGGCAGGCGGATACACATAATCCGCATCCAACACATTTATCTTCATTTATTTTAATTATTTGTCTAACCATATTTAAAACTCCTTTCCTCTTGATTTTCTAATTTTATTATAGTAGAATAAAACAAAATAGTCTGTTGCATTTGCAACAAAGGAGGGATTGTGATAGATTATCAAATAATAAAGAAAAACGAACTTTTTAGAGGTATTGAAGATGACAACTTAAAAAGTATACTATCATGCTTATCTGCAAAAGTTTTAGTATATAAAAAAGGTGAATATGTATATATGACTGGTGAAAACATTAATCATATAGGAATATTGTTAAAAGGCCAGGTTGTTGTTTTAAAAGAAGACGAAGATGGAAATACCAATATTCTTTCTGAAATTTCTCAAAGTGAAATGTTTGGGGAAGCTTTGGCATGTGCAGAAATAGAAATAAGTTCTGTATCTGTCCAGGCAGTGGAAACAAGTGAAATTTTATTAATTGACTATAAAAAGATAATAAGGACATGTTCTTCTGCATGTATTTTTCATACCATGCTAATAGAAAATATGTTAAAGATACTTGCAAGAAAAACAATAATACTTAACCAAAAGATGGAGATTTTATCTAAAAAGACTATTAGAGAAAAGCTTATGGCATTTTTTGCACTTCAAAAGAATATTGCCAATTCCAATGTATTTACCATACCTTATAATAGAGAGCAGCTTTCTAATTATTTGTATGTAGACAGAAGTGCTCTATCAAGGGAACTTGGGAAAATGCGTGATGAAGGATTGATTAGATTTAAAAAGAATAAATTTGAATTAATAGAATATTAAAAGAAAGTCATAGAAACAAGATGAATTATTTAGCATATAGAGAAAAAACAGGATAAAACCATTAAAAATTCATATTGATTTTTATCTGAAGATATGATAGCATATACCTATGTGCTATATGAATATAATGGATTGATTTTCTAAAAATACTCTCCTTAATTTACTGGAGTGGGAAAAATTAGAAGAGTGAAATCCGAATAAATTAAGGAGGTATGTAATATGGCAGACAAGGTATTAAAGTGCAAAGATTGTGATGCTGAATTTATTTTCAGCGAAGGAGAACAAGAATTCTACAAGGAAAAAGGTTTTGATAATGAACCACAAAGATGTCCAGATTGTAGAAGAGCAAGAAAGCAGCAGAGAATGCAGAGAAACAACAACAAGTCTTTCGGTAATAGATGGTAAAATTGCAAGGAGAGTATGTACTCTCCTTTTATAATATTTAAATTTAAAGAAAGTTTTTCCCTTATCATTTCGTATATAATAAAATTCCATTTTAACTTCTGAATCAAGGAAAATCAAAGGAAGTCAAGAAAAATTAATCACAATATTTTATATTGACAAATATTTAACAATGTGATATTCTATACTTTACAAACATTTAACAATATTATACTTTTAAAGGAGTTTTAAATGGAAGAGAGGGATTAAAATGCCAGAAAAAAAAGAAAAAACGACAAATGTTAGCGAAATGATAACCAGACTTGTAGAAAACGGGAAAAGGGCTCTTGAAGAGTACATGGAAATGAACCAAGAACAAATTGATAAAATTGTACACGCCATGGCTATAGCTGGGATAAATGATCACATGCGTTTGGCAAAGTTAGCTGTTGAAGAAACAGGAAGGGGAGTTTTTGAAGACAAGGTAATAAAAAATATATTTTCCACTGAATACATCTGGCACAGCATTAAAAATGAAAAAACTGTTGGGATAATTGCAGAAAATGATTTGGAAGGTTTTGTAGAGGTTGCAGAGCCAGTAGGGATAATTGCAGGAGTTACTCCTGTAACCAATCCAACTTCAACCACTATGTTTAAATCTCTTATATCTGCCAAGACAAGAAACCCTATTATATTTGCTTTTCATCCATCAGCTCAGAAGTGCTCAGCAGAGGCAGCAAAGACTCTTAGAGATGCGGCTGTTGCAAACGGGGCACCAGAGCACTGTATACAGTGGATAGAAGAACCTTCTATTGAAGCCACTAATGCACTTATGAACGACCCAGGGGTGTCATTAATTCTTGCAACAGGTGGTTCAGGAATGGTGCATTCTGCATATAGTTGTGGAAAGCCTGCACTAGGTGTAGGACCAGGAAATGTACCATGTTATATTAATAAAAATGTTGATATAGAAAGGGCATGTACAGATCTTATTTTGTCAAAAACATTTGACAATGGAATGATATGTGCTTCTGAACAAGCGGTTATTGTGGATAAGGATATTAAATCTGAATTTGAAAGTATAATGAAAAAATATTCATGCTACTTCTTGAATGAAAAAGAAACTGAAATGGTTACAAATTATGTTATTAACACAGCCAAGATGGCTGTTAATCCAGAAGTTGTAGGTAAAAGTGCAGCAGTGATTGCTAAAAATGCTGGAATAAAAGTTCCAGATGATACAAAGATACTTCTTGCAAAGCTGCCAAAGCCTTCAATTGAATATCCACTTTCAATTGAAAAATTATCCCCAGTTCTTGCTTACTTTGTAGTTAAAGACTCAAAAGAAGGATTTGAGTATGCAAAAGAAATGTTAAAACTTGGAGGATTAGGACACTCGGCAGTTATTCATTCAGATGATGAAAAGCTATGCAAAGAATATGGAGAGGTAATGAAGGTGGGACGTGTAATAGCAAATTCTCCTTCTTCTCAAGGTGCAATTGGTGATATATATAATACCAACACACCATCATTGACACTTGGATGTGGTTCTTATGGAAGAAACTCCACTACATCAAATGTGTCTACAGTTAATTTAATTAACAAAAAGAGGATTGCAGAGCGGAGGGTTAATATGCAATGGTTTAAGATTCCACCTAAAATATACTTTGAAAATGGCTCAGTACAGTACCTAGAGCATATGCCTGACATAAGCCGTGCATTTATTGTTACTGACCCTGTTATGATTAAATTAGGATATGTGAAAAAAGTTTTGTATTATCTTAGAAAACGTAAAATATATTGCCATAGTGAGATTTTTTCAGAAGTTGAGCCAGACCCTTCTGTTGAAACAATTATGCGTGGTGTTGAGGAAATGAGGAAGTTTGAGCCTGATGTTATTATTGCACTAGGTGGAGGTTCTGCAATTGACGCTGCTAAAGGTATGTGGCTCTTTTATGAAAATCCAGATACATCTTTTGATGGACTTAAATTAAAGTTTCTTGATATAAGAAAACGTGCATTCCAGTATCCTAACTTAGGAGTGAAGACAAAGCTTGTAGCAATACCTACTACTTCTGGTACTGGTTCTGAGGTAACATCCTTCTCAGTAATTACTGACAAGGAGAAAGGAAATATTAAATATCCATTAGCAGACTATGAACTAACTCCAGACGTGGCTATAATAGATCCACAGTTTGTAATGACAATGCCTAAAGATATAACAGCAGATACAGGTATGGATGTATTGACACATGCAATTGAAGCATATGTTTCGGTACTTGCTTCTGATTTTACAAATGGATTGGCTATGAAAGCAATAGAACTTGTATTTAAATATTTGCCTCGTTCCTATAATGACCCTACTGATAGTGTTGCTAGGGAGAAAATGCACAATGCATCCTGTATAGCAGGTATGGCTTTTACAAATGCTTTTCTTGGCATAAATCACTCACTAGCCCACAAGCTAGGAGGAGAGTTTAACATTCCTCATGGAAGAGCAAATGCCATACTTTTACCACATGTAATTAGGTATAATGCACAAAAACCTACTAAGTTTGCAACATTTCCTAAATACGGTAAATACGTGGCGGATTATCGTTATGCTCAAATTTCACGTTTCTTAAACTTTGGAGGAAAAACTCAAGAAGAGCAAATAGAGAGTTTAATTGAGGCAATAAAGGAGCTTATGAAAAAACTTAATATGCCTACTACTATTGCAGATTGTGGAATAAATGAAGCAGAGTTTTTATCAAAGCTTCCTGATTTGGCAGAACGTGCTTTTGAAGATCAGTGTACAACTGCAAATCCAAGATATCCTCTTATAGACGAGTTAATAGAAATATACAAGAAAGCGTATTATGGAGAGTAATTGAAATTTATATATTTACAGACAAAAAACTTCATCTTTTGAAAGGTGAAGTTTTTTTATTAGTAAAAAAATTTATATAAATTATACAATTTTAGAGGATTTTATATTGCCGATGTAGAATTATTTGTTAATACAATATCTTCTAATGCAAAGTTTGTAAAAGTAAAGCTAAAATTTTTTAATCATTAGCATCATAAATATTTGCCAGTCAAAAAGTTTTCTTTTAAAAGTAGTTAGTGTTCAAGTTGTACTCCTTTTGTAAGAAATATATTTTTATTATAAATAACTTCACTGTACTCAATAAAGGAGGAAATATCTAGACATGAAAAAAATAACTGCTAAATTATTAAAGCTTTTTAATTACATAAAAAGAAAGGTACAGACAATAGATTTAAAAAGCTTATCTACAACACTATCAATTGCTTTTATAACAGTAAGCGGAATTATTCTTTTAGGAAATTCAGCAATTAACACTTATATTAACTATAATAGCAATTGTGAACTTGTAGAAAATCAACAACATATCATTGCAGATGAAGCTGTAAAACAAGTAAGAAACTACATTCACAAAAAAATTGATATGATGTCATCAATAGTGCTTGTAAGTGATTTGACAGAAGAGGATGTAGAAAGTCAAAAACGGATAATGAGCAGGCTCCTCAATGTTGACAGTTCTTTCAGACAATTGGCTTTGCTAAATCATCAGGGAAATGAGGTAAGCAGAATTTCACGTTTAGCCTCATCGTTAGATGGTCAGCTTACAGAAGAAAATACTAAAGAATTATTTTCTAATATAGATACTAAAGATTTTTATATAAGTTCTGTTTTCATAGATGAAATGTCTTTTGAGCCAATTATTCTTTTGGCAACACCAATAAAAGATGTACTTGGAGATTTGAAAGGTGCATTGCTGGCGGAAATAAATTTAAAATTTATGTGGGATGTAGTAGCCTCAATGGAAATAGGAGAAGAAGGAACAGCTTATGTAGTGGATAGAAAGGGTGACCTTATTGCCTTTCACGATGTAAGCCGTGTAATAAAAGGAGAAAACCTTTTAAATATTAATTTAATTTCAAAGTTTGCAAAGGGCGAAAATAGCCAAGAGGATGAAATAAATAGCGAAAGGTCAAAGGGGATTTTGGGTAAAAAGGCTGTAATTACATATGTACCTTTAGGAGAGCCAGATTGGGCAATTGTGGTTGAAATACCTGTTTCAGAAGCTGATGCTCCAATAATAAGAAGTATTTGGATAACAATCCTTATAATATTTTTTGGGTTTGCATTTGCAATATTTGCCGGAATTTTTATATCAGATAGAATTACCAAGCCAATAAAAAAACTTAGAGATGCTACAAGGGTTATTAGCAAAGGTGATTTAGATGCACAAATTAATGTTGATTGTAATAATGAAATAGGAGAATTGGCTACAAATTTCAATTATATGGTTTCAAATATTAGCAATATTATAATAGATATAAAAGAAGTTTTAAAAGTAATAATGAACCAAAGTTTAGAATTAAAAAAGAGTTCAACTGAGTCTGCAGAAGCTGCAAAGTCAGTTGCAATTGCTATGGAACAAATTAGTGCAGGTACAGAAGAACAAGCACACGAAGCAGAAAAAACATCCGAACAAATACATAATCTTGGTGATGAGATAGATTATGCTGTGTCTAAAGCGATAGAAGTAGAGGAAATTACAGAGTCTACAAAAAAACTAAGCATTAAATCTAAAGATACAATTAAATTGTTAACTAAGAAGTCCAAAGAAACAGATAAAATAACAAAAGAATTTACAGAAGATACGAGAAAACTTAATGAAAGCATGGAAAAGATTCAAAAAATTACAGATGCCATAAGTGCTATTACTAAAAAAACCAGTTTGTTATCATTAAATGCAACCATCGAAGCAGCTAAAGCAGGAGATGCAGGTCAGGGATTTTCTGTAATTGCAAAAGAGATAAACAGCCTTTCAACTCAGTCTAAGGAATCAGCAAAAATGATAAAACCTCTTTTAAAGGAAATAAAGCTTCAAACAGAGGCATCTATAAACACATCTAAACGGGTTCATAAAATTGTAGAAGAGCAAATGCAGGCAGTGTTTTCAACACAAGATGCATTTGATGAAATAATTGTTTCTATGGATACTGTTACAGAAAAAATTATAGAATTAAATAATATAATATCTAAAATAGAGGATGTAAAAACAAAGACAATTAATTCAGTAATAACTATTAGAAGTATTATAGAAGAGACAGCGGCTTCAACTGAGGAAGTAACCACATCTTCAGAAAACCAAAGTTTAATTGCAGAACAGGTGAATAAATTTGCTAAAGGTCTGTATAGCATGGGAGAAAGGCTTGTTGCAACTACTAATAT
>FZPS01000194.1_pt23 | contig 14483 bp, 13 predicted proteins | sample 1817821 | NCBI WGS metagenome assembly FZPS01 (sample SAMEA104158645, study PRJEB21678) | metagenome | place: Germany | collected 2015-04-21 | reverse complement strand
GCTCTAGCGCCATGCAACTTCACGGGGAAGTAACACCACTTCCATAGAATAAGAAATGCCCTCCCCGGCCCTTTGAGATACCGGGTAGGGCATCTATCCGTAAACACCGTGTAGTTCCAACCAGCCTGCTAGTTTATCAACCAAGAATGCGCATCAACCGTTAACCGTCTACATGATACCAGCCTGCTAGAAGGTAAAATCTATCCTCACTGAACCTGTAATCACTACTTCGCCGGGCTCAATAGGAGTTGCTTCCACCGCCATGTCGGAAATCATCTTGACTGCCCCACGCACTGACGATACAGACACGTAACCGTCAGAAATCTTTGAAATCCCGGTGATGTTGACACCTGCAGCCCTGGCGATAACTTCGGCCTTGTGCCTGGCATTGGTCACCGCTTGGGCCAGCATTTGATCTTCATACTTCTTGGAATCCAGAACCCCAAATACGATGCTGTTAACATTGGTTGCGCCTGAACTTACAGCTGCATCTATTATGCCGCCTATGTTTCCGATATCCTTGACCCTTACACTGACTGTGTTGTTGCACCTGTAGCCGCTTAGCACCTGTTTACCGTACAGCCTGTCGGCAACGGGCTGGGTTTCATACACAGGATACAGGCTGAAATTGGATGTCTGGATGTTTTCTTTAGCTATCCCCTGTCCCTGCAAAGCAGCTATAACCTTATTCATAGCTGCGGCGTTGAGTTGCTGTGCTTCCTGTGCAGTAGCCCCGTTGGTTTCCACTCCGAAGCTTATCGTTGCCACGTCAGGTTTTACATAGATCTCCGCCTGGCCTGTTACTGAAATCATCCTCCCTGCGGGTTCCTGGGCGCTCACCGCCTGGGAGTCTGAAACCAAGAAAGCTGCAAGACCAATCAAAAGGAAAGCAGGCAACACAAGTTTCCTTAAGTCCCTAACCTTGTCCATGAACATCTGTTATCCTCCTTGAATACTCTCTCGCCGGTTCACAGGGTTTCCGGATCCGTTCACCCGCTGGTGTTTTGACGCACCTCTATGAAAATTGTTCCTGGGTTCTTAAGAATTTACCCTTGTAATCTGATACACTTTACTTGCAGGCTTGTTGCCAGAGGTAATAACAAGGTCCAGGCGGGTGTTGTAATGGAATTCATCGCTCCGTCGAGCCACGCAAAGGCAGAAATCATAATCAAGAAGTCCAGGTTTATCGGGCACGTATTTCCAGCCTTCTCAGAAGAAGAAGCTATCGGGCACATTGAATCAGTGAAACAGGAGCACCAGGCTGCAACCCACAACGTATATGCTTACTCAGTGGGTGTAGGTAGCTTTGCTGAAAGAGCTTCTGATGACGGGGAACCCAGGGGCACGGCAGGATACCCTGTGTTGGAGGTAATCAAGAAGAGAAACCTCCAGAACGTGGTATGTGTTGTCACCAGGTATTTCGGAGGAACCAAGCTGGGAGCGGGCGGCCTGGTCAGGGCCTACAGCAATGCAGCATCCCTTGCCCTGGACAAAGCAGGAGTAGCAGTCTACAGGTATCATGACCTTATCACTGCGACCGTTGACTACGACCGCTTTGGAAGGGTACAGAGAGAACTGGAGGTTGCCAAAGCAGTCACCCATGACATATCCTTCGCTGAGAAAGTGACTATACAGTTCTTCGCGGTCCCCGAACTGACACAGGCACTCAAATCGCTGATAGAAGACATTACAGCCGGCCTGGGCGTCGTATGTGTATCTCAAGGCAAGTACCTACCTGTAAGGCAACTGCAGCCCGGCTAGCACGGTTCACCTCGCAAGATTCTTGCTCATGCCCAAGACAACCGGCATACTGTAATAGCCAGCATACTCCAATAGCCGGTATGCTCCGGGACTGTATTTCTACCCTCTCCCTGTTTTCCATTTTGAAGAAGGGATAAACCCTTCGTGTGCGGAAATTGACACACATCAGCGTTTACTGTAGGTTACTTCGGTTTCAGGTAAAGGAGGTACTCAGTCTTGTCCACAAAAAGGAGGCTTACACCTGACGACTTATATAAACTGGTGTTTGTGTCAGACCCGCAAGTCTCCCCTGACGGAAAGCGAATCGCATATGTGAGGACAATAATAGACGAAAAAGCCAAAGAGTACCGTTCGCAGATTTGGATAACGTCTACCTGCGGCAAGACCAAACCAAGACAGTTCACATCAGGCCCCAAGACAGACAACAGCCCGAGATGGTCGCCTGACGGCAGTAAGCTCGCTTTTGTGTCTGACCGCAGCGGCGACCGGCAGATTTGGGTTATGCCCACCGAAGGCGGCGAAGCTTTCCAGTTGACAAAGATGCGGAGAGGTGCATCAAACCCTGTCTGGTCACCGGACGGCACCAAAATCTGTTTCACGGCCCAGGTCAACCCTGATGACAGCCCGGAAGACATTCAGAAACCCTTAGACGAAAAGGCCAGGGAAGAAGAAAGGAAGAAGAAACAGGAAGAACCAACTCTGGTAACCCGGGTAAAAATGAAGGCAGATGCAGCTAAAGGACTCATAGGCAATGGCAGGACCCACTTGTTCGTGCAAAACATTGAAGGAAAAGAACCGGCAAAGCAAATCACTTCAGGGGATTTCGACCACCACAGCCCAGTTTGGTCTCCAGATGGCAATTACATCGCATTTTCAGCCAACCGGCAAGAGGAGGCCGATTGCGATCCATGGCTGGTAGACATTTTCATAGTGCCTTCAGAAGGAGGAGAACCCCGCAAACTCACCGGTACAAAAGGCCCTTCCGCAGCCCCGGCCTGGACCCCTGACGGGAAGTACGTTGTATATGCAGGGCATAGGAGGGAGTTTGGCGCTGCAACCTTGTCCCGCATATGGCGAATACCGGCCGAGGGCGGCGAAGCCGTGATGCTCACCGGCGATTTCGACAGGGCTATAGGGGACAGCATGGCCGGGGATTGCCGGTTCGGACCGTCACCATCCGGGCCCACCCTGAGCCCCGACGGGAAAACCGTCTACTTCCTGGCAAACGATAGCGGCGAAACGTCATTGTTCTCAGTGCCGGTTGAAGGTGGCAAGGTAGAACTGGTATTGGGTGGCAAAAGACAGATCTTCGGGTTTACGCTGGACAAATCAGGGAAAACCTTTGCGATTGCCGTCTGCACACCTGCAATACCGGGAGACATGGGGGTATTCCACCTGGATTCAGGAAAGGAAACTCTCTTGACCTCGGAAAACAAACAGCTGCTCGATGAGGTTTACCTAAGCCAACCGGAAGAGTACAGTTTCAAATCAAGTGACGGCAAAGACAGGCTGGGCTGGATAATGAAGCCTGTGGGCTTCAAAGAAGGGCACAAGTATCCAGCCATCCTTGAGATCCACGGAGGCCCGGCAGTCATGTTCGGATGGAACTTCTTCTTTGAGTTCCAGCTACTCGCAGCAGCAGGATACACAGTAATCTATACCAACCCCAGGGGTGGACAGGGGTTTGGCCAGGAGTTCCTCCATGCGGTAATAGGCGATTACGGCGGGATGGATTACGATGACCTCATGACATGGACCGACTTTGCAGCTGCCATGGACTTCATCGACAGAGACAACCTGGGTGTAACCGGAGGCAGCTACGGCGGGTTCATGACGAACTGGATTGCAGGGCATACAGACAGGTTCAAAGCTGCCGTAACCCAAAGGAGCATTTCAAACTGGATTTCCTTCTTTGGCGTATCTGACATAGGCTACACCTTTACAGAAAACCAACTGCTTGGCAATCCATGGAGGGACCAGGAACTGTTGTGGAAGCACTCTCCCCTTGCGTATGTGGAAAACGTCAACACTCCGCTGCTCATAATCCACGCAGAACAAGACATGAGGTGTCCCATTGAACAAGGGGAACAGTTCTACGTAGCACTAAAGAAACTACGGAAGCAAGTTGAAATGGTCAGGTTCCCCGATTCCAATCACGAGCTTTCAAGAAGCGGGAAACCTGTCTTGCGGGTACACAGGCTGAAACATATTCTGAGGTGGTTTGACTCTTACCTTGAAAAGAACACCGACAGTTATGATCCACCGCTTGCACAAGCGGACGGTCCTGAAGGACAATAGCTGAAACAGGCAACCGGTATTGGCATTCAAGCAAAAAGAGGAGGCCAACACATGCTGAGAACAAACAAAGATAAGCTGGTAATGCTCTCGGTGATGGGAGAAATATCGTCACCCGGAGCCCGCCCCAGGATGTGTTATGATGGGCGCATTCGCGTCATACCTGGAACAGGTGGGATAGCTTACAACGTTAAAGTGGGAGACCCGGCTTTTGGATGGGCCGGCGACCACATTGAACCAGGAGTAAGCACTAAACACAAGGATGAGAACGCGAACCGGGGATATAACATCCTGTCTTGCGTTGGAAACACGGCACACGTGATTTCAGGAGATGCAAAAGGGGCAACAGGAACGGTAACCGGAAAGCACGGCGGCATAGAGCATGTGCTTATACACTTTGAACCTGACGTCCTCCAAAAGCTCCAAATAGGAGACAAGGTCCAAGTAAGGGCGATTGGCCAAGGGCTCGAGCTTCTTGATTATCCAGACGTAAAGTGCATGAACATGGATCCCGGATTGGTGCACAAGATGGGCATCGTTGAGAAGGACGGGGTGTTGGAAGTCCCGGTAACCGCGATGATCCCTCCGGAGTTCATGGGAAGCGGGCTGGGAGCCGCATCAGCCGAATCAGGAGACTATGACATCACCTCCATGGAAAAAGGACGGCTCAAGGAGCTGGGGCTTGACAAGATCAGGCTTGGCGACATCGTTGCCATCATGGATTCTTCATCTTACTACGGCAGGAGTTACAGGCGGGGAGCGGTGATCATCGGGATCGTAGTCCACGGGGATTCGTTCGTGTCGGGCCACGGCCCAGGCGTAACATCGCTCATGACTTCCCTTACAGGTAAGATAAAGCCGGTCAAGGTAGAGAAGGCAAACATTGCAGACTATCTCGGCTTGAGCTGATATCCCTGCTGCAAGAAGCCAAAGGAAGCGGCCAAGGGGGACACCGGGACAAGTGTCCCCCTTGCTTCACATCTTGACATAATAACATTCTGTAACCACTTACCTCCCACGACATATTATGTATCGATTCCTAAACCCGCGCGGGAGGTGAAGCAATGAGAAACAGGGAACTCATCAAGGCGGCCCAGGAGTTGGTACCGGAGAATCCGGAAGCTGCCCTTCTCCGCCGTCATCACGATGAATGCTGCTGCCCCAACAGTATAACGTATGTTATTTTCACCAACTGTCTGACCATCAACAACGGTTCATGCCAAGATTGGGAATTCTGCGAGGCAGAAGGTAATCTTTGCGGCGGTGGACCGCTTTCCAAAGGCTAAACCAACTGCCGCCACGTACGAAGTAATGTCAGACTGAAAGGGGTTCAAACATGTCAGCTTGGGATGCCATGTTTGGCCCCTTTCGTCTCCCCTCCTTCATAGACCACAAGCCTTGGATACGGGACTTCAACACCGGCAGCATCAAGCGCTTCTTTCATCCTCAGGCGGAGTTCTCTTTCAACGCCCCACTGCTTCATAGGCTCAGTCCGGGCCCATACTGTAAGTACGACCCCAGACTCACACAGCTGTGATACACCCAAGACCCTGGGGCCTTCACGAATATCCGTGAGTTCTTCCGCTGCCTGCCGGCAAACTTGCTCCAGAACTTGCATTACCTCACGCAGGTTGGCTGAATACGGTACCGGCACTTCAATAAGGGCCCGGGCTTCCCTCCTGCTTTTGTTAGTAGTCTTTTCTACCAGCCCATTGGGAATCGTATGAACATCTCCTGAAAACTCCCGGATAATCGTGGTCCGGAGCCCGATCTGCTCCACAATTCCAGACACCCCGGCTAGAGAGACATAGTCACCTACGTCATATTGTCTCTCGTATATGAGAAAGAAGCCTGTAATCACATCGCGCACCAGGTTCTGGGCGCCGAAACCAACTGCAAGCCCCAATACTGCTGCGCCTCCTAGGAGCGCCTTAGTATCAATGCCCAGCAGGTCCAGGATCATCAGAAAAGCCACTATGCTGGTCACATATCTCAGAGTGCTCTGTAAGAGACCCGTAAGCGTTTTTACCCTGGATTCGTCAATTGCCATTCCTGGAACTCTGCCATTTGTAGCCATCAGCCTGCCGATCAACGAGTTCCCAATCTTCACCACTAGGGAAGCTATGATGATCACCGCAGCTATCTTAGCCGCAGTAGTTCCTATACTAAGCCCGATGCCCGCGTCGAAAACGCCTGCTACATACGAGGCAATTCCCATAATTTGCACCCCCCCGAACCAACATAGTATCAGATTCCCAGAGTTTGAGAAAGACCAGCGTTCCCGTGATCGGCTTGAATACACGATAGCCAAATGTGTCATTACTACCCATAAGTTGGCTTCAGTGTCAAGACCGTGATCAAGATACACAGAATTCTTGGTGAAAGCTGAGGTAGCCTATGATAAGAAGGCTTGCGAAAAAGATGCGGGCAGTTGCATGGTTTGGCGGGAAAAAGCGATCCGGCAACAAGAAGGTCTGGCAGTCTGGACCATCCATTACCATTTCTGACGTGCTTGAAGTAAATGAACGCCGCATCAGGCAAGCTTTCAAAGGCAGCTTCGACCTGGTCTACAGGCGCATAGCCATAGGAAAGGACGGCTGCATTGCTGCGCTCGTGGTTCACATTGATGAAATGGTAAACCCCCAGTCTGTTATCAGCGCTATTGTGGAGCGGATAGTAGACAAGACCGGAAGTCTAACTGATCCCAACACTGCGTACACTCACATCAGGGACCGGTACTTAGAACTCACAGGCGTAACCGAAGAGTGTGATTTCCACAAGATGGTTCAAGAGATCGCAAACGGCAACACCTGCATCTTCATACATGGAGTGGCAAAGGTACTGGTATGCGAAACTCAAGGATATAACCAACGGGAAGTTTCCCAACCCACTACCGAAGCTACCATACGGGGCTCAAAAGAAGGATTCGTAGAGGCCTTACCCACAAATTTGAGCCTGATAAGAAGAAGGATCAGGAATCCAAGATTAACGATAGAGCAATACATATTAGGAAAAGTATCCCGGACACCTGTGGCCCTTATCTACATCGAAGGAATCGCAAACTCGCGCATCGTCGAAGAGGCCAGGCGCAGGTTGTCAAGTGTGAACATTGACTCTGTTCAGGAAAGCGGGCAGCTGGAAGAGCTCATTGAAGACGCCCCTCTTTCCCCTTTCCCTACACTCTTGAGGACTGAGCGGCCTGACAGGGTTACGGGCAACCTGCTCGAAGGCAGGTTCGCCATACTCACAGACGGTTCACCCTTCGCACTTATCGGGCCTGCTACCTTCACGATGTTTCTCACCGCCCCCGAGGACTATTTCGAGCGGTTCTTTGCAGGCAGCGTCATCCGGTCTCTGAGGTACGTGGCATTCATCATATCACTCACCTTGCCCGCTCTATATGTAGCTATCACCACCTTTCACCAGGAATTACTGCCAACGCCTTTGATTCTCAGCATCGCTGCACAAAGAGACCGTATCCCGTTTCCTGCAGTAGTTGAGGCAGCCCTAATGGAAATCGCGTTTGAGCTGCTAAGGGAAGCCGGGATACGTTTGCCGGCGGTCTTGGGGCAGGCGGTAAGTATCATAGGAGCTTTGGTCATAGGCGAAGCAGCCTTAAGGGCAGGGCTTGTATCAGCGGCAATGGTAGTGGCGGTAGCTCTTACAGGAATCTCCTCTTTTGCAACACCTATCTTCAGCCTTGCCATTTCAATTCGCCTTCTCAGGTTCCCGTTGATGCTGTTGGCATCAGCCCTAGGGCTTTTCGGGATAGTGGCAGGCCTAGCAGCTATGGTCACTCATCTGCTGACCCTCAGGTCCTTTGGGGTACCCTATATGGAGCCGCTTGCGCCCTTTGTAGCCCAGTCCCAAAAAGATGAGGTGTTCCGCGCGCCATGGTGGGCGCTGGATGAGCGTCCTAGATTCGTAGGAGAGCAGGATGATCAGAGGATCGCCCCGGGACAAATGCCCAGACCACCTGCACCTGATGAAACATACGAGTCAGACAGATAATGCGAAACCGCAAGAATCCAAATGCCAGAAGCTGCGGGGCATGGGGCACAGAACATGATGGAGCCAAACCGTATCCAGGAAGGAGGAGACTATACTGTGCGGCAAATGGAGGCAGGCAGGATATCATTGTTTCAGACCATGTGTATGCTGCTAGTGATACGCTTGACCGCAACCACAATCGCGTTCCCGTTTATGGTACAACACGAATCTCCCTCTGATGCTTGGATCGGAGCGGCAATCAGCGTTGTCACCGCATTAATAGTATTTGAGCTGATGGTGAGATTGTCTCTAAACTTTCCCAACATGACAGTAGTTCAGTATAGTCAGACTGTGCTTGGCAAGTTTCTTGGAAGTATTGTAGCGCTCCTGCTCATACTGTTTTGGATTCTTGACACGGCAGTAGCAGCAAGAGCTATGGGCAATGCCCTGGTTAACGCGTTCATGCCTGAGACACCCGCCCTGGTATTCATAATAATGTCTGTATTTCTAAGTGCAAATGCAGCCAGAAACGGCATTGAGATCATTGGCCGGTGGAGCGAACTGGTATCTGTAGGTATACCCTTAACTACAATCATGCTCGTATTGCCGTTCCGAGCCATGGATTTCCAAAACCTCCTGCCCATATTGCCTTACGGCTTTGGCATCCATCTTAAGCGCTCTGTTGTCGCACTGGCTATATTCCTCAGGCTTAGTGTGCTGGGAATGATGATCCCCTATGTCCACAACAGAAAAGAGATACTGCGCTATACACGGTATGCCATCCTTATAAGCGGGTTCTTGTTGGTAGCCCAAGCTATCGTCCTTGTGGCGATCTTCGGGCCACAGGCCACAAACTCTGCAGTCCCCACCCTTCAACTGGTAAGGCAGATAACCATAGGAGAGTTTTTCGAGAGACTCGAACTCATCCCGGTAGCAATATGGGTGCTGATTACCGTGGTAAACATGGCGGTGTTTGTCTGGGCCTCGGCGCTGGGGATTGCCCAGCTGTTCAATCTCAATCGCTTTCAACCGTTAGTCTATCCGATAGGAGCTCTGGCCACTCTGTTGAGCATACTGCTCTTCAAGAACTACCTTGAGCAAGTCCTGTACTTCAAATATCTTCAGTCCGTGTTCGTGCCATTGCTGGTGCTAGGGGTCTATGCCCTCCTCTATGCGGGCTTCGCTCTGAGAAAACTAGGATTCAATAGACCTACTGGTTCTGTAACCCCTATGGGCTTGGAGGCAGAAGCGGATGAAAACAAGTAAAGCGCTCATGTATACAACCGTATACCTTACAGTGACCGCTTTGCTTATGACAGTGGCCACAGGCTGCTGGAGCCGCAAGGAGATAGAAAGCCTGGCGTTCGTTACGGCAGTCGGGGTGGACAGATCACCATCGGGCAAGATACAAATGACTGCCAGCTTTGCCAAATCAGGAGCACTCGGTACGGGTGAGAGACAAACATCCCAGGAGAAACCGTTTTGGGTAGAGACTGTAGAAGGTAATACCATGTTCGAGTCTTTCCGGAATCTGAGTTACCTTTCACCTAAACGGCCATACCTACCTCATAACGACATATACCTTTTTGGAGAAGAACTGCTCAGAGAAACCGGCCTCAAACCGTTCATAGACTTTATCAACAGACAACCTCAACCACGGTTGACGGCACGTATGATCGTAACCAGAGGTGCCACGGCCAGAGATTTCCTTCAGGCTGAATTCGAAGGAATGACGATGCCATCTGAAGCATTGCGGGCAATTATCAACAATCTGGTAAATGCCTGGGGTACTATCCCTGACCTCACTATAAGGGAATTTATGTGCCGGATGGAAAGCGAGGGCATTGAGCCTATTGCCATGTGCGCCGAGCTGATTCCCCTTGAACCTGACATCCAATTAGAAGGCGAAGTAACCCGCGAGAAAGTGAAAGCTACGGCGACCCTCGGAGGGACAGCAGTCTTTAAGGGCAACTACCTGGTAGGCTGGCTTGACAACTTTGAAACCAGGGGGCTCAACTGGATACTAGGTAAGACCAACAACACTGTGATCGAATTTCCTCATCCAGGTGCCGAAGACAAAATAGCCAGCGTCGAAATTCTCAGAGCAACCGGTAAGTTCAAGGTGGAAGTGGAAGATGATAACGTACGGGCACTAATCGAAGTGGAAGTAGTTGGGAACATAGGGTGCGTCCAAGAATCTGTGGATTTCCTAAAGGAACCCGGGCTTTGGACCAAGTTTGAAAACGGTGTGAAAAACACCATTGAGGACGAGATTGCAGGTGCAGTTGCAACACTACAACAGTTGGGAGCAGATGCTGTAGGGTTCGGGCAAGACATCTTCAGGCGGAAGCCCAAGGAGTGGGCAAGACTAAGAGACCGGTGGGACGAAATCTTCCCCACAATTGAGGCGGATATAAGCGTCGAGGTACACCTGAGGGGAATGGGCGTGATTCTCAAGAGCATTGAAAGCCGGTAGGAGTAGTTGCTTGGCGGCTAATAGGGCTTGGGAGTCTGGATCTGTCCACAACAACAAGGAACGAGACTTGGTAAGGAGAGTTTGGATTTAACTTGATATACATGGTGCTCTTGGTAGCAGCTCTGGTATTAGTGTTCCTGTACGAGGTACCCGTAATGGTCAAACACAAGCACTGGCGGGACCTGGTGGTCTTTTCTGTCCTATCGCTATCTGTTTTCATCACCAGTCTCCTGATGCTGATCAAAGTCAACGTGCCGAGCCCGATGAGACTAGTAGAAGCAGTGGTAAATGCATTTATGAGACTCTGGGGAAGGCCATAAACGTTTCATCCCCAGGTTGCCAACTATTTCTCAGATCGCTACTTGTTCCTCACCAGACGGTTGCTGTTTCAAAGAACTGATTTTTGAGATGAGTATGCCCGCCAAAATCAGCACAGCCCCTACACTCTCACGCGGGGTCAGCGTTTCGCCGAGTATTAGCCAAGAGAAAAACGAACCAAACACCGGCTCGCCTGAGAACATGAGAGCGGCAAGGGTAGCGGAAGTGTACCTCTGGGCAGTAGCTTGTATCAACATGGTGACCGCCGAAGCCAGGATGCCACAATAAAGGATAGCGCTCCAAGTTTGCCTTGGAATCACCAGCGGCCGCTCAAAAAGCATGGCTGCCACCAAAGATCCTATACCGACGACCATCACTTGGATAGTGGCGAAAACTACCGGATCGTTGTCTTTGGAGTACACGCCAACAAGCAGGATGTGAGCGGCATATCCAACCGCGCTCAGGAAAACCAGCAGGTCTCCTGTGTCAATCCTGAAAGGCAGGGTCAGCGACATAAATCCTAACCCCGCTGCAGCCAGAAGCACGCCGGTACTTGTGCTGGTATCGGGAGTTGTCTTAAGCAGGATCGCCGAAACCACAGGAACTATCACTACTGACATCCCAACGATAAAAGCAGCTTTGCCTGCAGGAATGGTGAGCATTCCGAAGGTCTGGGTACAGTAGGCAAATAGCAGGACCATGCCGGTAATCACACAACCTCCAAGGAACCCTGGACGTAACCCTGGATGTTCCCCCGTAGCTGTCCTTGTGTCTTTGCCCTGTCTTTGCCTGGAAGTCCGTAAGCATCTCAACCGTCTGACCATCAGGTACAATAGCAAGGCTGAACTAGCGGTAAGGAATCTTGCCGCAAGGAACGTAAAAGGCCTTACCGATGAGATTGTTTCTTTAACCATAGGAAAAGTGCTGCCCCAGATTGCTGTTGCCAGGAGCAGCAACAGATCAGCAACTACCTGCGGCATATACATTACTCCATTCATATAGCTACATTTGGAACTGTATCTTAAACGGCTGCTTTTTCACCCTTCTCCGGCCACTGTCTGTTCTTCAGCCAACTGTCGCCGCTTCCACGGAGTGATTTCTGAAACAAGCATACCTGCGAGAATCAACACTGCCCCCACAGTCTCACGTGGACTTAGCATCTCACCGAGCGCGATCCAGCCGAAAAGTGCCGCAAATACAGGCTCGGCAGAATATATGAGTGCAGCGTGGCTGGCAGTGGTGTATTTCTGTACAGTAGACTGGATCAACACTGTAACCGCTGTGGCCATTATTCCGGTAAAGGTTATGGCTCCCCAGGTCTGGCCCGGGATGACAAGGGGCCGCTCCAAGAGCAGGGCACACACCAGCGAACCTGCTGCTACTATCATCAGTTGGATCGCTGCAAAAACCGCCGGATCGTTGTTCTTTGAATGTATTCCTACAAGCAGGATGTGAGCTGCAAACCCGATAGCACACAGGAAAATCAGCACATCCCCTGTTTCCACTCTGAACGGGAGAGTAAGGGACATAACCCCTAACCCTATCGTAGCTAAGATCACTCCCATGGTGGTACTCCACTCAGGAACCACCCGGAGCAACAAGGCCGATCCGACAGGAACCAGCACCACCGACAGGCCTGTGATAAAAGCAGCTTTGCCTGCTGCAACGGTTAACAATCCAACTGTCTGGGTGGAATAAGCGAAAAACAAGGTAATTCCTGTAATCACAGAGGCCCTAATGAGCTCCCTGCGGACCCGGGAATCGCCCCGGGCGCCGGCATCAGCACCACCCGAAGCAGCGGCAGCACCAAGGGATCCCACCGCACATGTACCGGCAGGAAGGCCGGCTACGCCACCGGCTGCACCGGCGCCGTTTGAACCGTGGCGGGTCTCGCCGGCCTTGAGCCTGCATTCCCTGTCACTGCCGGCTTCGCCAGTTGCCCTTCTGGAAAGCAATACGCGCCTTAGACCTAGCCATAATAGCAAGATAACGCTGCCAACGAAAAACCTCACTGCCAAGAAGGTGAAAGGCTTTATTGAAGCAATTGCATCTTTAACTAATACGAAAGTTGTGCCCCAGATGATCGTTATCAGGAGCAGCAGCAAATCAGCGACCACTTGCGGCATATACCCTACTCCATTCCCAAAAACGTGATAAAGTGCAGGCCTGTTGCCAGCCATATTCCATGACAGGCCTATGTAACAACAGGCCTTGCAGAAGGTGCGGACCGTATTCAATCCAAACACTTACAAGTAATATTGTCCCGAAAATACCGTGATGGCCGGTCCTGTCTGCCAAACGCGGCCGCCGTGCTTCCACTCAACCACAAGGGCGCCACCTTGCAGATTCACCTTTACAGGCACACCCCTGTCAACCTTTCCGTTGAGGATTGATGCAACAACAGAGGCGGATGATCCTGTACCTGAAGCCAGGGTAATGCCTGAGCCCCTTTCCCAAATACGCATGTCTATTTCATCTCTTGATTTCACCGCTACAAACTCAATATTGGCCCGCTCAGGGAACATGGGATGGAACTCGAGTTTAGGCCCGATCTTCTCCAGTTCCACCTCCCATACGTCGTCAACAAAGAACACCATGTGTGGGTTCCCCATGGATACGGCCGTTCCATACAACACCTTTCCCTCATATTCAATGGGTTCGTTCACCACCGGCTCAGGCCCGTCCAGCTTTGCCAAAGGAATTTGAGCTCTATTCAAACGGGGAATGCCCATATCCACAGAAATCGTCTCTACTATCCCATCTTTCACTGTAAGGTAAGGCTTTATCAGGCCTGCCTTGGTTTCAACTACCAGGGAGGTCTTGCCGGTCAGCCCGGCTTCATACACGTACTTGGCGAAACAACGCATTCCATTGCCGCACATTTCACCTTCCAACCCGTCAGCGTTAAAGAAAACCATCCTGAAATCGGCGATCTCAGAGGGTTCTATGAGAATCAGACCGTCAGACCCTACTCCGAAGTGACGGTCTGACATCCTGCGTGCCAGTTCTGACCAATCGTGTTCGTGGGGGTATGAAAACCTGTCGATGTATATATAGTCGTTACCTAATCCGTGCATTTTTGTGAAAGGTATTGCCTTCACTGTATCATCCTCCCTGCAAGTATTCGCGGTTCCCCGGCCCGTTTTGTTGTAGAAGGGCATTGATCCAATTGTACCCCATGTCCGCCCTATTGCACATAACGCGAACCGGGTTAGTCCACCAAGATTGTATTGGCCAACCTGCATCTGATTTCCTGCTAGAATAGCGCATATTTTTCAATACGCTGAGCCACTGCTAATTGCCATTTATGGCAGGACACTCACCTGACACCAATATATGACCGGGTTTGCAAATGGTCCTCTAGCAGGAGTTTTGCAGAGCAGGTCGAATACAGTGTAAGGGAGATTCCATCTAGTCTGCTATTTACCCTTTGTTTACTGGAGATTTCGGAGGAGAGCCGTGGCAGAATTTTTTCTTTCTCATGGGAAGCATATTCTGGCAGCCGTGACTGTTATTGCCCTCGCGGTGCTTGCCACCACTATACATATCAGCCTGTACACTAACAGCCGGTCTCTCGGAATGCACCACGACTCAAGGCAGGATGAGCCGGTAGCCGGAGCTGCTTCCAATCCCTCTTACCTGA
>FZPS01000076.1_pt304 | contig 14487 bp, 14 predicted proteins | sample 1817821 | NCBI WGS metagenome assembly FZPS01 (sample SAMEA104158645, study PRJEB21678) | metagenome | place: Germany | collected 2015-04-21 | reverse complement strand
CCATTGATGTTCTCCAGCAGCCGGCCCATGGCCCGGAAATTCAGCGAGTTTCCCTTGATGGTCAGACTGTCTTCGGGTGTAATCTCTACTTCTGTCAGCCAGATCTCCTGGGGTACGGTTGCGGCCAGGCTCCAAAAAAACTGTTGGTGCGGAGGGTAAAGACCGCCAATCTTCTCCACTTCCCTTTCCCACTGGCGGACCTTCTCAATGAAGGCCTCAATCCCTTCAAGCTCCGCCATGGCCGGGTCGTAAACAGCGATCTGCCCTTCAAGCGTAGCAATACGCTCGGCCAAACTATTACAGGTCAGGTAATTCCAGCCCAAAAAAACCAACGACGCCAGGAGGAAAATAATTGCGCCGGTAAGCAGGAATACGCGCCTGAGTTCGACCAGTGGCCGCGGGCGGTATTCTAACGGTAGAAGGTTAATCCTCACTTTCAGTCACCTCCCGCATGGCCAGCCCAAGCGCAACAGTGTAAACCGGAGATTGTTCTTGAAATCTCTCAAAAAGCGCTTGCGGGCAACGGAGACGTTCGTCGAAAACTCCAAGATCTACTTTTGTCTCCAGTTCCTTGGCTAAAAAGGCGGGGAAGTTTCTTATCAGGGCACTGCCGCCGGAAAGAATCAGTCTGGAGATGTTTTCTTCTTTATGCTGTAATTGGTAATAATCAAAAGAGCGGCGCAGTTCTAGCGCGAGGTCCTTTAACCCCTCCCTGATTCCCATATTGACCTGGTACTCCCTGCTCTCCGGAGAAAATTGCCCCGGTTCGCCAAGGGCGTCGCCAATGGTCTCTTTAGCCGTTTCCGCCCCGTCCCTTTCCAACCCTGTATACTTGGCCACCAGTTCGGTCAGGCGGTTTCCTCCTACCGGAAGAATCCTGGTAAAATAAGGAGTGCCGGCCTTGGCGATGACCAGATCGCTACTGCCGGCGCCAATATCCAACATGGCCACACTCTCCGCTGGTCGGCTGTATTCGATCCCTAATCCCCTCATCATGGCAAAAGGCTGAATATCTATGGCCACGGGCTGCAGCCCTGTTTCCCACAGGACATCCAGGTGGCTGTGGATGATATCATTATGGGCACAGACCAGGAGGACTTCCATCTCGCTTTCATCCTGGTCCCTGCCGATGATCTCAAAATCAAGCGTTACTTCGTCCACAGGATAAGGGATGTAACGTTCGGCTTCCCAGCGGATGGCGTTTGCTACTTCCTCATCATCCATTAAGGGCATCTTTAGGTGACGCACCACCACAGCCTGCCCGGCAATGGCCACCACCACTCTTTTTTGCTTAATCCTGCTAGCCCGCAAAACCTCCCTGACCGCGGTGACCACCGCCTTCCGGTCGGCCACCACACCGGCGTCTAAGGCCCCTTCGTCCAAAGACACGGCGGCAAACCTGTTTACCTGAAAGGTTTTGTTTCCCGATACCCGGACCGCCTTTACTCCCCCGGTCCCGATATCAAGGCCCACACCCACTTTGGCCATGATTACTCCTCGCTTTTCATAGACTGTCTACGGTTTAAAACTCCGTGGGATCGATTTCCTGCCAACTGACAACGGCAAAAATACCCTGATTTGGCCCTTTGTTGTTACTACCGCCATCTTGACCGCCAATGATAACCCCCGGGATATCAACGTTCATAGGAGCGACATGAATTTCAAATTCTTGGTTTACGTGCACTCCTTCTTTTGCCCGCAGGCGACCGACAAAACCACCCACGGCAGAATTTAAACGAATATTCCTTCCTGAATAGAGGAAAGCCTGCGCCGTATCATTACCTGCGGCGTGCATTCCGCCGTTTATATGCAGATCACCCCCGGCAATCAGATTAAGGCTGGCATCTGGATGATTCAAAACCGCCTGTGCACTGCCGTTAAAATGAAGATTTCCTGTTGCGATGATTGTCAAGCTCTGGAACTTTCCTGAAAGAGTCACGCTTTTGTTAATATTTAAATCCCCATCGACAAAGATCATTTTGTTTTCGTATGCCGAGGGTAGTCCGTCGTTCCAGTTTTGGGGGCCCTGAAGGTAAATGAAGCCCATATCCTCTATTTCTTTTTTCTTAAAGGACTTTTCAAAAAATTCCACCTCAATTTCCTGCGGCTTTGGCGGGTTTGTCATTTTATTAACGGTCCACCGGGGTTTTATGTTTTGGTCCTCCACTACTCCTCCGGGCCCTGTACCTACATAAATTGTTCCACTGCGGTTATAATTATCGTTAAGAACAAGCCTTTTTTCGGCATAATAGTAATTATTGTGAATCGGGCATTTTATATCCAATTCGCCCTCCGTCGCCACCACCCACTCGTCATCAAAAGGTGGCGATGGTAGATTTACCTCCACCTCTTCCCGCACCACCCGGGTGATATCCCCGAAACGGCCCCGGCTAGTAATCTGCAGGCGGTTGTTGGAAAGCAACTGCGTCTTCACGCTGAATTCACCGCCGCCAAATTGGTCTGTGAGCTGTTCTGTCGAAAAATTACTAAGATCTTTACCGTCCATAATATGAGCCCGCGCCTGCTGACAGACGGTTTCCAAGCCGCTCTCCGCCAGATCCAAAGCCCTGGTAGATCTCTCCTGAGCTATAGCCGACGATATACTATTCTGTTTTGTTTGCGCCAAAGAAATAACGAGGGCGGAACCTACTGCCAAGACTAAAATAGCCAGGAGGATCGTGGAGCCTTTTTCCCTTCGCCAAATCTCCATTTTCTTCCCCTCCTTCTTTCCTTTTAAAGAGTTCGCCCCAACACCTATAACCTTACTCAAACCAACCGCCGCCAACGTCTTCACTCCGGTACATCCGTGGCCGGATAGTCAAAGACTCCCCTTTAAGTTCTAAAACGATCTGGGAAAAACGGGCAGGATCATTCTGATTGCTGACACTATACGCAATTTCCCAATCGCCAACCCGGATGTTATCGATCATGGGCACCCACGATCCTGCTGATCCCACTCGTCTTTCTAGCCGGTTATTGCTGGAATTGCGTCTATAACTGATTTGTTGATTGTTCTCATCCCTAAAGACCAATTGGTCTGTTGTGGAGTTTTTATTAAATCCCTTGGCGGAACGAAGCTCCCGGGCCATGAAGTTCAGAGCCGTCCAGACCTCCTCTTTCCCTTCCTCCTCATCCCGCAGATCCCGGTAAAAACGGGGCAGACCCGCCAGCATCCCGGTGACCGCCAAAACCAATACTGCAAGGAGGGTAAGGGCAATTAAGAGTTCTACCAGGGTGAAACCATTCTCGTTTTTTCTCATGAATTTATTCATGATTTCACCTCCCCCGCAGTACACAGCCGTCTAATCAACGCGGACCTACCCGGATGATCCGAACCACGGATATGTCTTTACGGCTTGTATGGGTTACGGTAATAGTAACCTCTTTGAGATATACAGTATCGCCGGTTTGCGCATTGACAACATTCCCCGCGCTGTTGATAGTTAAATCTGCTACCGTCCAGGTGATGTTGTACCCCAAATGTACATCGGTGGTATCGGCAATACTCGCAAAATCCCCCCGGGCCGCCATATCTTTCAAGACTTCCACCTCGGAGGTGGCCACCCGTGAGGCACGATTCAAGAGCCTGGCTGTTTCGTAATCCCTCCCGGTAAACTGGAGGGCGCTGCTGAAGACCAGACCAATTACGGCCAGAAGCACCAGGCCGATCAAAACTTCGACCAGGGTAAATCCGCTCTCCGGCAGCCCAACAATCTTTCGCTTTATCATTTGCTTAAGCAAATGCTTCTTCACCAAATCGCCTCCTGCGCGCAGATCAACGGATCATCCCGGTGGCGGCATAAACAGTGAATACCCGAGTTCTCCCGGACCCGCCGGTAATCGTCACATTTCCCCCCACCGGATTACCGCTCCCGTTATGGGGCAGGCCTTGGCTGTTGAAGTAGATTTGTTTCGCACCGCCAAAGGTTATCGTCCAGCCGGCGTTACTTTCCGGATAGTTCCTGTTACGAAGCTGCCGTCCTGTCGCCACCACGGTAATGGTATAATCAACCCCGCTCGTAAAACTCACTCTTATATCGGTATTCAGGTCCATCGCGCTCTTGCGGGCAAACCTGAGATCATTCAAAAGTTGGTCGGAAATAGTATCAAACCGCATTGCCCGGTAGGTATCGGCAACACGCGGTGCGGCAATCATCCCCGCCAAGGCGATAATAGCCAAAACAAACATCAATTCCACCAGCGTAAAGCCGGCGGTTGCGTTTTCTTTTTCTTTTTTCCACATTTTTTCTCCTCAGGCACAGGTCGCGCCGGAAAATCCTTTGTTTTCTACAGGCAAGCTAAACCCTGCCCGCTTGTGTTTGGGAATTGGGGGGTGGTTGCACCCCCCTTGACTCCCAATTTACCTCGTAAGCACCAAATAAAAAGAGCTGAGTATAGCAATGATACAATGGTGCAACGCTTAGTGGTCGCTACAGGTTACCGAATGATTTGAATTCACTGTATAAGTTCCTTTACCAGGACATTCAGGCGCACTTTTCAATAGCTGGATGCTTTGGCCCCGGGTAGTAAATGTAGTGGAGAGAGCAGTCGCCCAATCTGATGTTGATGAAAAGCCAGAAGGATCATCCATTGTACCAGTTCCGTCATCCAAGGCCCAGTAATACAGATACTGTTCAATCGCTGTCTCCATGGACTGCCGCGCAGCCCGGCAGGCTGAAGCCTGAGCGTCATCCCGCATGTCGATGAAACGCGGTACTGCCACCGCAGCCAGAATCCCAAGGATCAACATGACAATCAAGAGTTCAATCAGGGTAAACCCTTTTTCCTCTCTGAAAAGTCTTTTTAACATTCTGTTTCACCTCCTTTCAACGGTCTATGCCGTTTATTTTATTTAAAGTGTACTCATCTAAATCTAAAGCGCCGCTCCGCTGCTGAGTTGCATCATGGGCATAACCACCGAGATGACGATGACGCCAACAGCCAAACCCATAAGGATGATGACCGCCGGCTCGATCATAGCTGTCAGGCCTTCCACTGCATAGCCCGCTTCTTTCTCATAGAAGTCGGCGATCTCATTGAGCATGGTCGAAAGTTCTCCGGTCTCCTCGCCCACAGCAATCATCTGCGTGACCATTGCCGGGTATACCCCGGTATCGGCCAGGGGACCGGCCAGCCCGCTGCCTTTTGTCAGATTTACGCGGGCTTTTGCTACAGAAGAAGCGATTACGCCGTTGGCCACCGCCCGTTCAACAATCTCCAAGCTGGTAGTGATGAGGATCCCGCTGTCGAGGAGGGTGGCCAAGAGACGGGAGAACCGGGCGACCACTGTCTTTTGGACCACCGGCCCGATAATCTTCATCCTGTAAAGCAGCCGGTCAATGGCCATTTTCCCCTGGGGGGTTTTCCGGTAAAAATTGAAGCCAACACCTGCCGCTACCGCAAGAAACAGAAACAGGTACCAATAAGCGCTCAGGAAATTGCTGATGGCAATGAGTACTTTGGTCGGGCCTGGGAGTTCGACCCCTGCTTCTGTAAACATCTCAACAAAAACCGGCATGATCAAAACCATAACCAAAACCACGGCGATCACCGCCACCACGGCAATAACCACCGGGTAGGCAAGGGCGCCAATAATTTTCTTCCGTAGCATGAATTCACGTTCAAAATATTCTGCCAAACGTTCCAGGACCGTTTCCAATTGCCCGCCGGTTTCCCCGGCCTCCACCATGTGGATGTAAATGGAAGGAAAGACCTTAGGAAAGCGTTCCAAGGCCTGGTGGAGAGGGTTACCGCTTTCCACATCCCGCCGGATGCCAGTGATCACCTCAGCGAGCAACGGGTTTTCCGCCTGCTCTTCCATAATCTTTAAACAGGCGCTGAGGTTGACCCCTGCCCTGATTAAGACAGCAAACTGGCGGGTAAAAAGCAGGAGGTCTCTAAGGGCGATCCGTCTTACCCTCCCGCCGGCTCCTTTTCTTTCCGACTGCGCCCTGCTCTCACCTGCCGGTCGCAGGGAACTGATGAATAATCCCTGATCCCTAAGTTTAGCAGCGGCTTCACGGATCCCGGCCGCTTCGATCTCTCCCCTGCTGATCGCCCCGTTCCTATCTCTTACCTGGTAAACAAAGGATGGCACCTTCTCCACCCCCTCTCCTGCAAAACCGGTTAAAACTCAACCATACGCTTAAATTCTTCCGGATCGGAGGCCCGCAGGAGCGCCTCCTGGATCGTAATCTTCCGTTGCCGGTAAAGGTCCCGGAGAGAACTGTCCATGGTCTGCATCCCCAATTTCCCGCCGGTCTGCATCACCGTGGGCAGCTGGTAGGTCTTGCCCTCCCGAATAATATTCCGTACCGCGCTGGTGGCCACCAAAACCTCACAGGCCAATACCCGGCCCGGTATGTCGGCTCTGGGTAACAGTTGCTGCGAGACAATCCCCTGCAGGGTCAGGGAAAGCTGGATCCGGATCTGCGCCTGCTGGTGGGGGGGGAAGACATCAATAATCCGGTCGACGGTTTGTGTGGCGTCGTTCGTATGTAAAGTGGCAAAGACAAGGTGACCGGTTTCCGCCGCTGTCAAGGCCGTCTGGATCGTCTCGAAATCCCGCATCTCTCCCACCAGGATGACGTCGGGGTCCTCCCGGAGCGCCGCCCGGAGGGCCCCGGGAAAGGATGCCGTATCCGTGCCGATCTCCCGCTGGTTGACGAGGCTCCTCCCATGGTGATGGAGATACTCGATGGGATCCTCCAAGGTGATAATATGGCAACTCCTGTTGGTATTGATAATATCAATCAACGACGCCAAGGTGGTACTCTTCCCGCTCCCGGTAGGTCCGGTAATCAGCACCATCCCCCTGTTTTTCTCGGTAAAATCCCTGACTACCTCCGGCAAGCCCAGCCGCTCAAAGGAGGGAATTTCATGGGGGATCAACCGCATAACCGCGGAAACCGTGCTCCGCTGGTTAAAAACATTCACCCGGAACCGCCCCAAACCCGGCAATCCGTAAGAAAAATCCACCTGGCCGTTGCGGTCCAGTTCCGCCTTTCTCTCAGCGGTAAGCGCCGGTTCCAGGAGGTTTGGGATCGTCTCCTTTGTTAATACCGGCTGGCCTTCAATGAAGGTCAACTCCCCGTTGATCCTGAGAACCGGTGGCCGCCCGGTTGTCAGGTGTAAGTCGGAAGCTCCTTTTTCCACAGCTATGCGCAGCAGATCGGCAAGCTCCAAAACTGGTCCCCTCCTCTTACATGCTGTATGATGCCCTGACAACCTCTTCCAAGGTTGTCTTGCCCTGTAACGCCTTTAAGAGCCCGTCTTGGAAAAGGGTTTTCATCCCCGCTTTGACAGCCTCCTCTTTTATGGCGCCGGCAGGGACATCCCTGCTAATCAAGGTCCTTAGTTGCGGGTCTAATAAAAGAACTTCATGGATGGCAAGACGGCCGGTGTATCCCGTCCCGTTACACTGACGGCAACCCTTCCCCCGGTAAAAGATTAATTGTTCCTCCGGATGATCCGGGAGGTTCTCCCGAACGCTCCGGTAAAAAGTATGCACCTGCTCCAGGGGGTACGGTTCTTTGCACCCGTCGCAAACCCCCCTGACCAACCGTTGGGCTACGACCCCAATGACGGTTGAGGCGACCAAAAAAGGTTCGATTTCCATATCAATCAGCCGTGTAATACTACTCGGCGCATCATTCGTATGCAAGGTGGAAAGTACCAGGTGCCCGGTGAGGGCGGCCTGTGTAGCGATGCGGGCGGTTTCGTTATCACGGATCTCCCCGACCATGATGATATCCGGGTCTTGCCGCAAGAAAGAACGGAGGGCGGCGGCAAAGGTCAGCCCGGCCTTTTGGTTTACTTGTACCTGGTTGACCCCGTGAATCTGGTACTCTACCGGGTCTTCAACGGTCATAATATTGACCTCGGGCGAGTTCAACTCATTTAAAACCGCACTTAAAGTTGTGGATTTACCACTACCGGTCGGTCCGGTGACCAAAATAATTCCGTGGGGTTGCCGGTAAACACTCCTGAATTTTTCCAGGGTCTCCGGTAAAAAACCGAGCCTCTCCATTTTCGTGAGAACACCGCTCTTAAAAAGGATCCGCATAACGATCTTTTCCCCATGAACGGTGGGGATAGAAGAAACACGGATGTCCACCGGGATCCCTTCCACCCGGAGTTGGATCCGCCCGTCCTGCGGCAGCCTTTTTTCGGCGATATTCATCCCGGAGATAATCTTCACCCGGGAAATAATGGCCGCCTGCGTGTTTTTTGGTGAAGTCATCACCCGGCGGAGCACCCCGTCCACCCGGTAGCGGACGGCCAGTTCCTTTTCGGAAGGCTCCAGATGAATGTCGCTGGCCCGTTCTTTTACCGCCTGGCTGATAATGAGGTTCACCAGGCGGACAATGGGCGCGTCCTCCACCAATTCTTCGGCTTCCGGCTCTTCTTCTTTTTTTTCCTCTTCAAACTCAATATCCAGGTCTTTGAAGACCTCCGCCACAGTACCTTCGATCCCGTAATATTTGCTTAACGCCCGTTCCAAGTCTTCCTCAGTCACAATCACCGGTTGGATCTCCATATTCAACAACAGGCGGAGGTTGTCCAAGGCCACCACATCAGTGGGGTCAATCATCCCCAGGACCAAGCGATTTCCGTTTTGTTCCACCGGGAAGACCTTGTATTTTTTCGCTATGTGTTCCGGAACTGCCACCAGGACCTCCGGGGGGATCTCTCTTTTCGCCAGGACCACATGGGGGATGCCCAACTGGAATTCCAGGGCTTCAATAAGGTTTTGTTCGGTTATATGTCCTTTGCTAACCAAAATCCGGCCTAACCGTTCCCCGGTCCGGTTTTGTTCTTGTAAGGCTTCCTGAAGTGTTTCTGCGGTGATATATCCTGTTGCCACCAACAGGTCGCCCAGTCTTTTTTTTACCAATGCCACCGATAGACCTCCTGGATGATATTCTCCCGCACATAAATACTACCACATAATTGCATAAATGTCTATGTTATGAATCATATCAATCTCCGTGGCAAGGGTGGTTTCGCGCGCACGCGAGCCGATAGTTCTGTGTGCCAATTTGTTCCTCAATGGTTTTATTTTTCCCACCGGACCTCCAGGCTTAACTCCCGCAGGTGGGAATCGGTCAAGGGGATGTAGGTATTTTTATAAGCAGCGTAGACCCCTCTGGCTAACATAACTTCAACATAATTGGCGCATATGGTATTGGCGTCTGGAAGAGCACTGAATTTTGAAAACTGGTAGCAGCGGTAGTCAAATCCGGCGGAAACAGCCGGAACCGGTCCTAGCCGCAGTAAGTTAAGTTCCAGTTTGCCGGTGAGGATCGGGAAATAGATATCTTTCCTGTTTCCATTCTCAAATGAAAGGTCGAGGGAGAGGATTTTCCCTGCCGTAACCCCAAAACCTACATAGTAACCGGTTTCTGGTGTATAAACCGGGTCATCAAGCAAGGCCAGGGGTCTCCCTGGGAAACTGGGGTCACCAAGAAAGGCCAAGGCCCATAAGGTACTGAGCGTATTCATATCATAATCGCCACCGAAGTAGTTGGGGTGAAATCCTTTCCCCAGGTAACGGCCGGCTATCCGGTAACGGAAAGCGCCTGCCTTTCCCAGCACGCCGCTTTCCATCCCCCACCCGTAACGGGAAGATTTCAGAGCAGCCGCTTCCATATAGGGCTGGAAGGCCTCTGTGACGAAAAAGCCGGCATCAATGGCCAGGCCTTGGCTGGCAAATCCCGGTAGTAAGGACCGCAAATCCTTAATTATACTGTTATCAACAACATAGGTAAGACCCAACTGCAGGTTAAGGCGGTCAGAATTGAAAGTCTCCTCGATCCGGCCGGCATACAACGAAGCGCTGTCGAAATCCCAAGGGTTAATGCTCCTGATATTCCAGGGGGCCAGCACCTCAACCCGCAGGCCCTCGCCGATGTTTAGCCCGAAGTGGGTTCTTCTTGTGAATTTGCTGGTATAATCCCCAAGAAGCAAGCCGTATCCATAGGTCAATCCTTCTTCTATGAAATCGTAATTGAGGGAACAAACCTCATTTTCAAACCTCAACCAGTCCAGAAGGGGGCCGGTTCCCTGTCTGCCATTTATGCTCTCACCAAACTTAACTCTACCGGTGGTTTGAGCAAAGCTGAAAGGCAACACAAGCCCGAAACTATAGTCTGAGCCGAAGACATTATAAAACTGGGGTTTCAGCGACATTGTAGTTTGGGAGACGCCCTCCAGTCCCCTCACGGTCATACTCCCGCCCATCTGGTAGGCGGAACCAGAAAAGGTCTGCATTGCGGTGGATTTTTTACCCAAAAAACCCTCGCCCCGCAAAATATCCTCGCGCATTTCTGCGGTTAGACGGTGGGAAGAATAGCTTGGGATCCCGCCCCCTGTTGGCAGCAGCGCTTTTTGCCCCTGGACAACCGGGAAGAGAAGGCCGCTCTCCCCATCCTCCATCAGCAATTCTCCTTGATAGGTAATGGCCTCTGTCCCCTTACTGGAGACGGCGACCTCGAAAGCTCTGCCATAAGCATAGAGTTCTGCGCCAGGGGTACGAATCTGGAAAAGACTGCTTCCTTCTGTAAAAACCTGGGAGGCAACAAAGAGTTGCCCGGAAACCAAATTAAGCCGGACCTCCTTACCGGTTGTCGTAATCCCTCGTTTTACGGAAACAAGGCGCAAAACCGTACCGGGCTGTACGATTATCTGCGAACCGTCAAACAACTCCAGGTTGAGCCAGGAATCGGCGGCGGCGGTCACTGTAACGCCGGCGACCAGTTTTTCTCCGGAACGCAATAACCGGGCGCCGGGTTGAATCTCTGCCTTGCCAATGACTTGGGTGACCAGAACCGACTCGTCCTTCCGGGTGGGCGGTTCCGGCTCAATAATATAGAAAACAATAGCCTCCAGTACCTTTCCGGTTTCCGGATCAATAATCCGGATCTCCGCCAAACCGGGCGTGGCCGGAGTGATATAGACAAAGTGGCCGATCCCGTCTTTAATACGCAGCCCGGAGGTTAAAACTGCCGGATCCTTCAATCCCCCCTTGGTTACTTCGATCGTCACTGTCTTCTCTCCGGTCAGCGGCTTATTTTCCTCATCCACCAACCGGAGATTCACCGGCACTTCGGTCCTGGGCGGCATCTCTCTCATTTCGGCTGCTCCAGCCGGACCCGCTATGCCAGTAATAAAGAGCAATATCAGAAAAAACCCGCAAGTAAAAAGAGCAGTTTTTTTCATCTATGTATAAGCCCCCCTATTTTTTTCATCTCCCGTATGACTCTTAATTACTTGTTTCATTTCAATATCAATATTTGACATTAAAGCAAGTTTTCCTTTTTTTTCAGCAAAGATTATTTTATTAATTTAGAATATTTCTTAAAAAAAACCGGGTCAAAAGACCCGGTACGGGAAGCAGTCGTCCACGCGCGTACGTGGTTTATGGATGCAGAGCGGCCAGCGCTAATACGGTCTCTCCCGCAAAGACAGTCGTCCACGCGCTTGGATGCGCACGCGTTTGGATGCGCGTACGCATCCAAACGCGATTAATCCTAGGTTATACTAAATACACGCGTATCGATCAACGCCGCCCCTTTCTCTGCAGCCAAATCCTGCCTTCGGCCGACTCCAGCCTTGCCAATTGTTCGGGAGTAAGCACCTTTTTGGTCTCTTCCCATGTTGCCAAAGCCATAGCCCGCAGCTCAATTTTGAGCGGCGTCATTTCAATTAATTTCTGGTTTATTGCGGCTTCATCCGGTTTTTCTTCCGCCCAAAGCCGCCGCAGTTCCAGCCTGAGCCGTTGCAAGTTCTGGCGCAAAGGCAGGCTGTTACGGTAAAATTCCTGGTGGACAGCAAGAATTTGCCCTTCCTGTTCTGGTGTGAGGTCTAAACCGCTCCGGTGTAAGTACCAGAGGCACCTTTCTCCCCCGTCTTCACCTTTTACCCCTCTGCCAATGTGCGCGCGTGCGACCCCGCCGCCCCAACCGGCCGCCATTACACCGGTAGATGCCAGGAGAAAGATAATCATTCCAACGCCAACAATAGCCCTTCTTAGCCGCATATTCCCATCCTCCTTATTAGCTTTTTTCCGTTCTTTTAAAGGCCCGGTTTCCGTTTCCCGCCTCTGGCCTTAATTGTAACAGGAAAATATGATAAAGCCGTGGAGGAAAGATGACAATTCTGTGGCACCGGCCGGCAAAGGGATTCGATCCTCTTTCCTTATAACTGGTTAATTTCCTGCCAAAGATCCGGGGCTATTCTTTGCACAGCCAATTCCAGTTCTTCATCGCCCATTACCGTATTCCGCCCGGCGGCATACTGTTCATCTATCCATTCCTTTAGCGGAAGCAGGCGCGGGTCCTTTTTATCAATCGCCCGGTTGCCCTTAAGGTTGAAATACTGATTAATCCAAAAAGTCAAACCGGCAAGCCCCGAGTATTCGTTAACCGCCACCACCACCGGACGGTTCAGGAGTTTTTCCGTGTCAAAGATATTATAGATCTCCTCATCTTTCAACAGCCCGTCGGCATGAATCCCCGCCCTGGTAAAATTGAAATCCCTGCCGACCAGCGGCGTCATGGGAGGAATCTTATAACCGATTTCGTGCCGGTAATAATCGGCGATCTCTGTGATCACCTGGGGATTCATCCCGTCCATAGTTCCCCGCAAGCCGGCATATTCGAAGACCATAGCCTCCAACGGGCAGTTCCCGGTCCGTTCACCAATCCCCAGCAAAGTACAGTTTACCGCGGCACACCCATAAAGCCAGGCCGTCCCGGCGTTAACCACCGCCCGGTAAAAATCATTATGCCCGTGCCATTCCAACCGTTCGCTGGGGAAGCCGGCATGGTGCCAGAGACCGTAAATTATCCCTGGAACACTGCGGGGCAAAGCGACGCCAGGGTAACTCACCCCAAAACCCATAGTATCGCAAGCCCTGATCTTTATCGGCACCCCGCTCTCCTCCGAAAGCTTGTTCAGTTCAATGGCAAACGGCACCACAAAACCATAAAAATCGGCGCGGGTGATATCCTCCAAGTGGACGCGGGGAACAATGCCAATCTCCAAGGCTGCCTTGATAATGGAAAGGAATTGCTCCATCGCTTGTTTTCTCGTCATTTTCAACTTCTTGAAGATATGATAATCGGAGCAACTGGCCAAAATACCGGTTTCTTTGAGTCCCATCTCTTTGACCAATTGAAAATCCTCTTTAACCGCCCGGATCCAACTGGTGATCTCCGGATATTTATAACCCAAGGCCAGGCAACGCTCAACCGCTTCTTTATCTTTCTTGTTATAGAGGAAAAACTCGGTCTGGCGGATGATCCCTTTGGGCCCGCCCAGTTTATGCAGGAGCTTATATATATGGACGATCTGTTCCACCGTATAAGGTTCCCTGGCCTGTTGCCCGTCGCGAAAAGTGCTGTCCGTGATCCAGACCTCAGCCGGCGGGCGCATCGGCACATGCCTGTGGTTGAACGGGATCTTGGGTGCTTCTTCATAACTATACAAGTGTCTGTATAAATTGGGGTCAGCGACATCCTGAAGACGGTACTCATAAACGCGTTGTTCCAGCGTGTTACTGCGCTGATCAAACTTTAATTGCTTTTCCATGGTTATACCTCCAAATCTTAAGAGAGTGCTTCTTCTGATGCATATTATATATTTATTCAACTATTATTCAACACCGCCCGGAAAACTCCTTTCCGGGCGTTAACAGAAAGTATTAATAAATAAAGAACTTATGACTGCCCTTCCCCTTCCCGTCCGGGAAACACCCGGCCGGGGAGCGCTCATGCGCGGTCTTGACCGGTCACGTTTTGGTCTCCCACACTGCTTTTCTGGTGTGTTTGCGCATCCTGGCGTTTTTGTGCATCCTGGCCTATTTTTGTATCCTGGCCTATTTGCGCATCCTGGCGTTTTTGTGTATCCTGGCCTATTTTTGTATCCTGGCCTATTTGCGCATCCTGGCGTTTTTGTGCATCCTGGCCTATTTGCGCATCTGTCAGGATGTGCAAATAATAATCCCGGAGGATCTCCGCCACTTCCGGTCTGGTGAATTCAGCCGGGAGCATCTCCCCTTTTTCCAACAATTCGCGGATACGGGTGCCGCTCAAAGAAAGGCGGAGGTTTTGCGGGTGGGGACAGGTGCGGGCTGTTGCCGTCTGGCCGCATCTCCGGCAATAAAAGGCATTATCAAACCTGAGAATAGTTATTCCCAGTTCGTCTCCGAATTGCTCGCAAAAATCCTGGGCCTCGTCGGGGCGGTAATACTCGCCGGCGCCGGCATGGTCCCGGCCGATAATCATATGGGTGCACCCGTAATTCTTTCGTACCAGGGCGTGAAAAACCGCTTCCCGTGGGCCGGCGTAACGCATAGCCGCGGGGAATACCCCCAGCAAGACCCGGTCCCGGGGGTAATAATTCTCCAGTAAAACCCGGTAACAACTGAGCCGGATCTCCGGCGGCAGGTCGTCTTCTTTGGTCACACCCACCAACGGGTGGAGA
>FZPS01000181.1_pt74 | contig 14489 bp, 14 predicted proteins | sample 1817821 | NCBI WGS metagenome assembly FZPS01 (sample SAMEA104158645, study PRJEB21678) | metagenome | place: Germany | collected 2015-04-21 | reverse complement strand
GTTCTAGCTTAATCTCAATATTTAACTAAAACTTTCCTACTTATTCAAGTATAATCCACAACAGTTCTTTAGTCTCAGGATAAAAGATAAGGTTCCCACCAATCGGTTATACATACCGAAAGTCTGGAAACCCTATTATAACTCTTTCCTGTAAAAGAATATTATGTTTATAGCGTACGGTATTTGTTTATTGTTTCATCACTCCAGATATGAGCTTCTATATATCTTTCTGGACCAAATTTACCATCGTTATTCCAATCTTGTGGTAAACCATACTTTTTCATAATTATCAATATTTCATCATATGTATATAGCTTTCTACGGTATTCTTTCCAATCATCATCTCTTGGCCAAGGGCTGAATGTTGGATGAGAATCGCCGTATGTAAAAGAAACTGTGTTTAAGTCAAATTCTTCGATAGGAATCTTTATATAAGCGCTGTCTTCAAACCAAGTACTTAGCCATGAACTCTTCTCAACTATCATATAATGTGGTACATGTCTAGTTATAATTCCACCTTTTTTCAGAAATTCTTTTCTTATGATATCTTCATACATATGTCTTCTAAACATATATTCTGCATCACGCTGTGAACTCTGTGTAGTCGGTTTTTCTTCCTTGATTTTGTTAAGAATATTATTTGCCTGCTCCATTGACAGTTCTGATAAATTCATAAAAGGACCAGTCTTTTTATCAAAATAATGATATAAAAACATATTCAATCACCTCTGTAGTATATAATTTATTTCCATTGCTTGAATTCAAGTCACTTTTTTTGATGACCAAAACACATATACTATCCAAAGTAATTTATGGGTATAAAAAATATATCAATTATAGTTTCCTTGCCTTTATAACAAAGGTTACTGGAAACATCTTTGCTTTTATTATTTCATACTTTTCCCTTTTAGACATCATAAAACAAAAGCTTAGCTGGAATCTTCGATATTTTTCGTTAGTTGACTGGTGAGGCTGTTAATCAATTAAATTATCGATATCAGGATATTCATTAAGTATTTTTTCATTTGCTATTTCCAACTGTTTATAGATTGTATTTCAATTTATCTTTTATTCCGCGTCAAGATTATTCCGACAATCCCCCCAACAATGATAATAGGTGCTACCCTGAAAAATAACCATTCAAACGCATGATAAGTTACTCCAACTACTGCAGTTTCAGGATCACTATAGTTCCATCCTAAGTAAGGGCTGCCTGATGCAATTAATGCTGTAGCAATTATTATTATGACAGCACACAGCGCAATAAAAAGCCATTGCATTACTTTTCTTCTAGATTCCTTTCTTTGAGCTAATTGTAGATTAATAACCTCAAGTTTTTCAGAAATAGCCTTTAAGTCATCAGGCTTCTGTTCTACAATATTTTCTCCAAGCAAAACACTAACTGGCGTATCGAGTACCTCTGACATAGTAATTAACAAATCCGAATCCGGAACCGACAATCCCTGCTCCCATTTAGAAATTGTCTGCCTTACCACATTCAGTTTGACGGCAAGTTCTTCCTGAGAAAGTCCTTTTGATTTTCTGATTGTTTTTATGTTTTCATTTAACACTAGAAAAACTCCTTTCTATAATAAACACGAATATATATGGTTTTGGAGACTAAAATGCAATAACTTCCTCTCTTAAAATTGTTACTGCAATTGTATCCATTACTTCCCGTTGCCACAAGCAACGCATATTAACATACCTTTATTAGAGAAAACCACTGATAATAAATTAATCCGTGATTGATTGAAAGACAAACAATCTACAACTCTATAGTATTAATGCTCAAAAAATATGGATTTTACATTAACTGCTACATAAATAATTCTAATTATAATTGTATGTCAGACCACGTATTAAATCAATTAAAACTAACCTTTAAGAAAACTTCAAATGGATAGGCTATACTAAATAGGACAGTTTTTCCCGCTCTTATATCTAACCAGGTAGAACCTGCAAAATCAAAGCTGTCCTTTGGAATATCATACTGGTCAAAAGAGAGTTCACCGTCTTTCCAAAAACCATCTGCATCTATCCTAATCCATCTGCCTTGTTTCTCATTATAATATTCAGTAATCCAGTGGTCTAAGCTTACTCCTTCTTGAATATAAGGCGCATAGCCTGCTCTGCAGCGTGCAGCATAGCCTTTCGTTTTTAAAATTGCAGTCATTGATACAGCCGTCAGAAATACATCGTCTTCGCATCTCATTCGATACCACGGATACCTATCCATATCTCCATACCTTAAGTCTGCATTTGCATTGGTATTTCCTTCACGAAGTGTAACCCTATGTATAATTTGTCCACACACCAAATTCCCAAGCTCTGCTATATCATCAGGAAGTTGTTTAAAGTATTCTTCATATGGTCCTGCATATGTAAATCTGCTGGCTTCTTTGTAGTGATTTAACAATTTTTCGTTCATTTTAAATCCTCCTGGTCTTGTGTAGTATAAGCCAATTTTAGCCTTGATCTGGAGGATTTGCCTGTCATTTCATATTCAGTTTTGTCAGGTTTACAGCCGACATTGGACATTTTCATGTTTTTCCTGATTCTGCTGTAAATCCCAAAATGTTCTTATGCCAAGAACTTCAGAAACTGTTAATCTTGGTTCCCATTTTAAAATGTCATTATCTAAATCCACCCTCCAAAGTTTCTTCAGTTTCAACCCCGTAGATGAGTAAAAATTTTATTCAATTCAATATAGTTCATAAGAGTCTACTTTCCTAAGATTACGATTAATTCTAATACATCAACTCCACTGCCTTTATCGACTCCTGCTCCACCTTGCAATTATGGTCAAGCATAAACTGGAGTACATCTGCATATGCCGCAAGCTTAGTATTCCTCTTTCCCCCAATCACCTTTACATCAGATGCAGTCAACTCTTTATAAAGTCCAGCTTGATAAAATTTCTCAAGCGTTGCCACATCCATCATAAGTGGTGCAAATGGAATACCTGTCTTTTCCTTCAGATTCTCTAATATCAGAAATCCATAAACATCCAAATCTCCCTTGTGGAAGTATGCACTGTTTTTATTATCCACATATATCTTTTCAAGAAGAATCTGCTTTGAATGATTATGATATCCACCAAGATAAATATGTACCGAGTCACCTTCGTCTGAATCATGATACGTCGTAAGATTTTCAACAGTAATCACCTTACTTGCCTTTACTGTTATCTTCTTAATCTTTTCAAGTGATGCATTTGATAATGCAATTCCATCAGGCATCTCGACCACATTAATCACTGATGAATCAAACTGTATAACAACATTTCCTTTTATCAGCACATATGTAGGATTTTCATATAAATTATAAAATCCCAATATACTATCTTTTTCTACAACTTCATCGGTATAATCAAATAAAATTGATTCAACCGTACTTCTAAATTCCTTTTGAAATCTTTTAGAGTCCTTAAATAACGCTGTTGAAAGATTACGGATATATGTTTCTGTATTAAGCTTTAATATTACCTGTAAAACAAGAATGATTTCCTCTACACGCTTGCTATCATATTTCAAATCATATGGTAGCTTTTTATACTCTACTAAACAATTCAGCCAATCATTTATGACTGCCTGTAATAAAGCCCATTCGCAATTCTGATACTGAACTAATATTTTTTTTACTTTTTCGCATTGCTCAGGAATACTTATTCTTTTCAATTTCTTGTAACATTTCAGAACACTGGCAACATTTAACTTTACCTTCGAATATTGACCAGCACTATTTTTCTCAGCAATGATAAATCCGTCTATACAAAGTTTTTCTATTACAAAATTAATATCTTTATAGGCATCATGATTATAGCGATCTGCATATGCAGGATAGACTTTCTTGACTTCAAGCTGAATGGCACGCAAAGAGGAAGCATCCTTATCAAATGCCCCTCTTCTTTCATACATATCTAATAATCGATTTAATATGTCTTTTCCGTAATCCATTCAATTCTATCCTTTCAAACTCTCACAATTATCCAACAATTCCTATACTCTTTCAAATACACCAATAGCATTTCTATTACCCGATTTCACAATTGAGTATGTAATATCACAATATGGCAAAATCGATGTAGCCTTTTCTGCCGTAGCAATGAGCACTAACTGAAGATTTAATTTTTTAAACATATTCATCATCGGCTCAATTCGGTCGCTTGTCATATTATTAAAAGCTTCATCAAGTAGGATAAGTCTCATACAACCGTCTGGATTCTGCTCATATATCTGTAGTAGTGATGCGCAAATGGCAACATAGAATGGTGCCTGATTCTCTCCACCACTGCCTTCACCACTTACCTTAGAAAGCGGAACCTCAATTTCAGTAACGGAATTTTTAACAATAATGTCGTAATCCAGATATGTTCTATAATCCACATACATACCCATGTTCTTTGCACCAGACCTTTGTCCGGTCAGATTCTCCTTTGCGTGTTCCTCCACATCCATCATGATTCGGCTCATAAAGTCTTCAATCTGACTTTCAAACACTTCTGATTTATTAGCCTCTGCCAGGAATGACATAATCTCATTATCCTGGTCTATCTGCTGATTATCTTTATCCATAATAATGTCATAGAAAATACCAAGTTCTTTATCCTTACTCTTATCAATTCCGAAGCGATAACTCTCTTCGCCATATTCCAAGTTTTCCATAACACGATTAATCTGCTTAAATTGCTGTCTTGCGCGAAGGATATCGTCCTTCATTCTAAACAGTACTTCCTTGCGGAATCTATCCTTACAACGAATCTGAGCCTGTGCTAACTTTTTCTTATGACGCTCCAGTTCAATATTCTGCAACGACAGATATTCCTGCTGATATCTACTTGCACCTTCGATTCCTTCAGGATAATCACAAGTATAGGTAGCAGTATATTTTTGCTGCAACGGAATCAGTTGCTGATTCATATAGTTATTAAAAGCTATGCTATCTTGAGAGGCACGATTTCCAAAGTTATATGCTATAGATGATGCTTTCTTTGTCTTTCTCTCGTCCCTATACTTCTTTTCTACTTCGCTTGCATGCTCTGGATATTCTCTAATGATATTTTCATAATCCATTTGCATCCCACTAACAGTTGCTTCGAGTTCAGCAATTACTTTTTTTGCCTGCGTTACACTTGCCTCAAGGTACTGCCTGTTTGCTTTAATATCGGTTATTTCATCTTGAATATCAGCAACATTCTTTTCACATTCACTAACACGATCATACATTGCAAGTAAAATAGGATTCTTCTTAAATTCTTCAATCTGCTTTTTAATCTCATCGATTCTTATACCCAGCGCTTTGGCCTGACACTTAGAATCAATGTATTTTTCTAATAGTGCGAAATTATTACCTGCTGTGAATTTGTTGTAATCACCATAAACTGCATCAAAAGCTTTCTTATTAGCATCCAATTCACCCAATAGCTTTTGAACACTAATAAGTTCCTTCTTGGCATTGCTTAGTTGCTTTGCAATAGCATCAACACCGATAAAATGTTCCTTCTTAGCCATTCTCTGCAAACAGAAATTTTGGAATCGCAAACGATCTTTTGTTACACTCTTTCCATATTGCTCAAGGGTATCTGCACTTTCACAGCACAAAACATCTCGCATAACAAATCTTGCATATCGCTTCGCATAAATATTCTCTGACTCAACCTTATCTCCAAGATAGGCTAAACTCTCACCGACATATTCGATATCTCCTATCTTTCGTGTATCAATAAGTCCAATACCTTTAACTTTATCTCCCAAGGAAATAAATACCTTCTTTGCAATAAGATAGTTTTCAGGGGCAACAATAATATTAAATCTCTGTGTATTCAGATAACTCTCTACTGAATCCTGCCAGCTATCATCAGTCATATAAAGAAGCTCACATAAAAGCTTTGCATCTGCTTTCTTACTCTGCTCCCCTAATTCTTCGTTGATCTTATCTCTAACAAAAGTCGCCTCACTTGGATAACACATTACACCTGCTTCAAGACTTTTGACTTTTTCCTCAAGTGCTTTAGCCTGCTTTGAAAGATCATAAATTTCCGTTCTAATTTTGGCATCATGATTCTTTATCAACTCTTCTAGATTTCCAAGAATTACTGATACCTTTTTAATTTCAGCAATACGCTCTTCAACAGGAACATTTGATGTATCATCACTTATTGTCCAATCACAAGAAAATCCAATTCCATTCAATCTCTTCTTAAGTGATGACAGCTTTTCTAGGACATCTGTAAATGCAGCGGCCTCACCTTTAAGTCGCTCATAGTCTTTTTCATTGTCCTTATTCTCTACTTCTAGTGAAAGCATCTTTTTGTTTTCTGTATTATCCTCGGCTGCTCTTTTTGCTTCGTATAACAAATCAGATGCTTTTATTTCCTTCTCAGATAATTCGGTTAGTTTATCTGTTAATACACTAATGCTGGCTGTCCATTCGGATATGAGTTGCTTCTTTTCCTGCTGTTCTTCCACATTGCCCTGATATTTTGCATATGCAACAAGGATTTCATTTACTTTTACTTTAGAATGACGAGTCTTAGCCTCATCTATTTTATCCTTAATCTCAGCAAGCAATTTTTCTCTATCTAGCGCCTCTTGCAGAACCTCCTGAAAGCGCTCCAACTCACGCATATCCTTCTGAAGAAAGTCAATGTTCACCTCTGGTTCAGGTAAAATATATGTGTAGATAAATTCGCGGATATCCTTGATATCCTCAAGGCTTGTACCCATATGAAATACTTCATTGAACTTCTTACCAATCGGCGAATCAGCCTCTCCAATACCAAGCATTCGGCAAATTCTTCTTCTAGCATCTGCCTGATTAGAAGCTCTATCCATACCCTTGTTTTCAAGTTTAAACGCATCCCTTGATGTAGGTTTCTTACCGTCTTTTACCTGTGTAAAGAATGGAATATCCTCAAGGCAATATCCAGGTTTTGTAATATACCAATCCTGATATACACCTTTCAAATCCTGCTTTGGAGTTTCAGATTCTACACGAACTATGATAACAAAATTCTTATTAATATTCTCATCCAAGAACTCTATTCCAATATAAGAAGCTGTATGTCCTGGACGAAGATAACTATTCTCTGCTCTCTGCTTCTGATGAACAGAGCCAAGTAAGGTTCTTCCACTTTTCTTATTGCCTGCAGTATTAAAATCCTTATTAGTAGTAAGACAATATCTTATGGCATCCATAATCGTTGTTTTCCCCACCGCATTCACACCAAGAAGATACGTAATATTTTTGAAATCGATTACATCATCCTGAAAGTTATGCCAATTAATCAGATGGAGCCTGGTCATTCTAATCATCGCTCTCATCCTCCTCATCTGAATTTGCATACTGTGCAAGCAATTTACTTGTCTGCTCATATGCTTTTGAAATAGTAGTATCCGGCATGGCAAGCATTACAGATGGATATATCTGTATCTTTGCATCCATATCCAATAATTTATCAAGTGGCTTTACCAAATTGTATCTCTTGATATTTCTAAGAGAATCCTCCAATAACACTTTGTCAAATCGCCTTGGAAGATTCAATTTTTCGTATTCATTTTTTATCTCTTCTACAGTTACTACGACTTTTTCCTCACTTGTAGACAGACTCTCTCTTTTCTCAACATACATTAATCTAAATATAAGAAGCATAATGCTTTCATATTTTTTAAGTGCAAGTCTACCTGTTCCATGATTATTAACAAGCTGTACCACACGTAAGTTTCTATGAATAACCAATGTATATCCAATAGGCTGGAATATCTGTCTGAAGCTCTCTTCATGATTTATAACGTAGTAATATTTCTCTCGTGTCGAATCCACATTTCCGATAAGGAAGCAGTTATTCAACAAATAATTAGCAATTTCTTCTTTGATATCAATAGCCATCTTTAACCCTTCCTCTCCTCAACAATAAATTCCTTAAAACGAACACCATTACATTCCACAAATGCGTCCTTCACTCTTATCTCATACTCACGCTCTGACGTCTGCGAATATGTATATAAACCTATAACCTTCGTCAGTATATCCGGATTGTTTTCAAATACACTGCTAATTAATACAGCCGTTTTTCCCTGCAAGATATCTTTCGCAAATGCATTTACATTTTCTGATGTCAACGCATTCTTAATATACTCAAGCATCTTTCGATTCTTTTCTGCTACCAAATCCATATCCAGCTCGTCGATTGCCACCATTAATTCAATTGGTGATGAACGTCTCTTATTCACTGGTGTTGCCAGAGATGCACTATCAAAGAAGTTTTGACCATATACCTGAAACGCATCATAACAAACAGTGTCATCATCCTCGTACAAATCTTCCTTTGTCTCAATCTGGCTTGCATAGTACTGAAGCATGTTATTGATTTTGCTCTTAACGCTTCCATCTGACAGCAACAAGAACTGTGCTCTTTGTACTGCTCTTGTTCTGTATATAATATGCCTATCATCAATGGTTCTCATGATAGCTTCCATCTCTTCGATGTCCATGCGAACCTTTGTAATAAGCTCCTTTATCTTTACAGAGGCCTCTGATTTATCTGCTCGCTCAGCATCCATATAATCCATCACAAGAGCATCAAATAAAATGTCCTCACATTTATCCAAACTTTCATAAAGACTCGTTCTGTAATAAAAAAGATTATCATTAGTCTTGAATCTATGATAAGAACCGACAACAATCTTCTCCTCATACTTTTCAAAGAACTCCAACACTTCCTCTGGCTTTTTACCCTGTGTTAGATTATTAATATGATCCTCGATGGATGCAGCCAGAATTCTAAGCGCCTGATTTAGATTGTCAAAATCTTCCGATGCTTCTTTTAATACCCCTTCATAAGGACTACCCTGCTCGGAAATATGCTCAAACATAGAGTAAATCTTAAACAGCTTTCCCTTGTATGTAATAATTGTTGGACTAATTATTTCCTGAAAAGATTTAAGCAATGGAATAACTTTATAATTTATAGTGAGCTTTGATTCTTCCTCATACTCGCCTTCCTTTTCAGTGAGCCATCCCGTATCCTTAAGTCTTCTAACAAATCCACCTGCTATCACACGGGCATCCGCTGTATTACCATCAGTTTCTTCCTGTTCATCTATATCAAGTTCCACCTGTTCATCCAAACCATAGAAGTAATCTTCGACCATATCAAAGATGGTACTTTTCTCAATGGCATACATAGGCATGCGTTTACACTTGTCCCAGATAAGAGCAAGAATATCAACATATTTTCTTTTATTTATTCCAGTTAACGGACGAAATAGGTTCTCATCCACTTCATCAAAAATGTTCACGTTCTCACTCCTTTCCATACCATTTTTATTTATAAAATATCAGCAAGATAACATTAATGCCTAAATTTCTTTCTCATAACAAGTCCTTGATCTGTTTCCAAATACACATAAAACCCACAATTTTTATACATTTCAACATAGCCGCCATAATCTGATGACATATATGTCAATTCATTATACGGGTATGCCTCCACAAAATCAAATCCTTCCTTAGCTAAATCTTAACATACACACACGTTCCAATAAAAGTGTGGCAATTCCCTTTCTTTTCATTTCAGGAGCAATTACGAAGCAAAATACAGATTTCTCTTTTAAAACAGAATTAGTCATGTGGTGTTGTATCAAAGAAGTGTACATAGTCATCTACAATATCTGGTGTTAATTTTCGTATCTCAATATTATTACCCATACATTATCTCCAACAATTTATAGGAAAATCATTATCTTATGCCATTTCTTTTTCTTTGTCAGTTTCTTCAATAAGTTCTTCAACAATAAAATCATTTCTAGCTAAAGAGTTTATATATGTACTCAACATACGATTAGAGAGCATAATTCCTTTATTGATATTTTAATCCAAATAGTATAAATTTACAACAGTTCTATTGTCTCAACCCTAACTCATATTTTACTTTCTAAACTTTGCTCCAAGGGCAAAAAACAAGGCTCCCAGCAATCGGTTATTATACTTCTTTATTTAATAGTATGATCCTTGACAAAAACATATGGAAAACATATAATAATTTCATAAAGTTTTATGACTAAACTATTATATATTTCCTAAGAAAGGCTGGGTAACTGCAATGAAAAATGTACCTAATGTTAAAGTTGGAATTGTTGCTGTGAGCAGAGACTGCTTCCCTATGAGTTTATCAAACAGGAGAAGAGCTGCTGTAGTTGCAGCATATCGCGAGAAAGACCTTGATATTTATGAATGCCCAATCACGATTGAGAATGAGAAACATATGTTAGACGCTCTTGCTGATGTTAATGAAGCAAATTGTAATGCTTTGGTAGTATACTTAGGTAACTTCGGTCCTGAGACAAGTGAAACCTTGCTTGCAAAGAATTTTGATGGCCCTGTTATGTTTGTCGCTGCTGCAGAAGAATCTACATCTATCCTAGCAGACGAACGTGGAGACGCTTACTGCGGTATGCTAAATGCAAGCTATAACTTAGCTCTTCGCGGTATTCGTGCTTACATACCAGAGTATCCTGTTGGAACTCCTTCAGAAGTTGCTGATATGATTGAAGAATTTATTCCTATTGCAAAAGCTATCATAGGACTTGATAATTTGAAAATAATATCCTTTGGTCCAAGACCACAGGACTTCCTTGCTTGTAACGCGCCAATTAAGCCTCTTTACAGCTTCGGTGTGGAGATTGAAGAAAACTCTGAATTAGATTTATTTGCATCATTTAATGAGCATGCCAATGATCCAAGAATTCCAGATGTAATTAAAGATATGGAAGAAGAGCTTGGTGAAGGAAATAAAATGCCTGGCATCCTACCAAAATTAGCTCAATATGAGTTAACTTTACTAGATTGGGCGGAAGCTCACAAGGGTTCTAAAGAGTTTGTTGTATTTGCTAATAAATGCTGGCCTTCCTTCCAGACACAGTTTGGTTTCGTTCCATGCTATGTAAACAGCCGTTTAACAGGCAGAGGTATACCCGTATCCTGTGAAGTTGATATCTACGGTGCATTAAGCGAATACCTTGGTGTATGTGTAAGTAATGATGCCGTAACACTTCTTGATATTAATAATACCGTACCCGCTGATATGTATGAGAATGAAATTAAGGGTAAATGGAACTATAGCTTAACTGATACTTTCATGGGCTTCCACTGTGGTAATACTCCATCTAAGAAACTATCCTTCTGCTCTATGAAGAATCAGAAGATTATGGCTAGAAGTCTTGAGCCAGATCAAGAGCCTAACATTACAAGAGGTACCCTAGAGGGTGATATCGCTCCAGGTAATATCACATTCTTCCGCCTTCAGAGTACAGCTGATACAACAGTACGTGCATATGTTGCAGAAGGTGAGGTACTTCCAGTTGCAACTCACTCCTTTGGAAGCATAGGTGTATTTGCTATTCCTGAGATGAAGCGCTTCTATCGCCATGTTTTAGTCCAAAAGAACTATCCACATCATGGTGCTGTAGCATTTGGTCACTTCGGAAAGCAACTATTTGAGATTTTCAAATACTTAGGTGTTGCTGATATTAGTTTCAATCAGCCAAGTAACATGCTCTATCCGACAGAGAATCCATTCTGCCGTTAATTGGGGCAAAACCGAGAGTAGTCGGCCTAATTGATTATAATAAAAACTCTGCGAGTTTTAAGTAGCTCGCAGAGTTTTTTAGTATGGGAAATGAGCTGTCTAAACACAATAAAGTAGGGTAACCTATTTCTAGGTTACCCCCTTATCAAACCGAACGTGCCCTATTAAGGCATACGGCTTACCAATTGTAGCTTTCATTCTGAATGATTATGTCGTGACCAGACCTTTATTTACTGCTATTCCGTCTAGTCTATTTTTGGTATAGTATTCTTTTCCTTGTGCTTTCAGCTTTTCTATACGAGTTTTCTGTTTCTTCTTCCATTTCTGAGTATGCCGTTCTACATACTGTTCTATACTATATCCATACATTTGGTTATAGTACAACCAGTTTGACGGTATTAACTTTATACCGCAGAAATAACTGACACTCCACTTATGTGTCTTTTGAAACCCTTTTCTGACGTTGGGGTGTTTATGTTGCATACAGACCCTTAATCTCTGTCTCGTGTAAGCATCTATTGCATGAAATTGATTGCTGAAACTTTTTAAATAACAATGACTTTCAAGACCATGCATCTTGTTCTTTTCTACTTGTTTCCATGCCAACATTAATTTACGGTCAAATAAAATCTGTCCATAAATACTATGCCATTTCATTTTTAATTCATCATTCATTACTATCCTTGTCCTCCTTACGTACTTTTGGCTCGTTTTTGCTAGGTTATTCACCTTAACATCGTTACCATTTGCATTACTATAAGTTCTTGACTTGGTCTACAAAGGTTAACCCCCTTCCATTCATTATGTGTTTGGTCACATAATTACTTCTGTACTATGAGATTATCTGACTCCCTTATATGTTGATATAACTTCGAATTACTCTTATATATATCAACCCTTTCGGCAAATATAAGGGTCTCACAGGGTCATCGCACCTTCCCTTTTAACATACCGAGCACCTTCACATGACAACCTCCATTTATCCGACTGGTTCATTTAAATAAATGATTTAGATTTCCCGATATTTCGCACGGTCATCAACTTGCCCTGCCGCTACATGTGCTTCACTTTTCGTTTCGGTCTGCTAAACCGTCTATGGGTCTCTCGACTTTCCACATCTCCTTCAGACACCACCTTACGATAATGCCCTAGATTAGACTTCTCGATTTGCACCAGTGCTCACGAGTGGAGACTTTCACTCCAGAGAAATCTTGCTTTTCAGAACTCTTAATCCGTTTTTGCCTAGGCATTTATGCCTTTTGCATCGTGACTGCTGTTCCTAATACTCAAGATAGTTCTAGCCTAAGCCAGAACTGGTGCGACTGCCTGTCGCACAAAAGGAGCACCTGCATTGTTAGCAAGTACTCCTAAATTTTTATTTTGTAATGTTATAATTTATATTAAAACTCAGTGGCTATAATTATGTAGTAATAGATGCCATATCTTTTAACAACTAACCATTACTTGGATAGATCCAAAGACTCGTAACTTCCTCCTAAATACATACCTGTCTCTACATCATATATCCCTGTAGATAAGCAATTTTTAATAAACCCAAAACGTGGATGCTCAAAGCCATCTTTATAATATACTTGAGCTACTAGAACTAATCTGTTATTATCAACTTCAGTTGAACCTGAGTCTATAAACTTATCTATATATTCCCCATAAGCCATATATTCAGCTTTTCTTAAAACAACATTGTTATCTCTTAAATAATCTTCATCAATAATACTACTTTCATTTACCTTATATAAATTTTTGCCACCCATCAGTGTATCGATATTAGCTTCCAAGACTGGCTCAGGCGTCATATTTAACTCAGCACTATCAGCATACATTTCTTCTGAATTATCCACTCCTCCAAAGTTTTCTACTCCTGCGTTTTTAACACTAGCACTGATTTTTGAACTATTAATACCAGTATAGGCAGGATTCCATGATACGCTTATTCCTGAACCAGAATTATGAAGCGAGCCAGTTGTCCAATTCTTCCATGTTGTACCATTGTATAATTGGAAATTCCTATTATGCCATGTAGCAGAAGTTGATACTGTATTGTTGGTCTCTAGACCAACATCTATACCATCTGAAGATGTTGCAAAGTTTGAATATGTCCTTCTCAAAGTATAATCGACATACATCCCCCAGCTATTGTAGCCATCTCTTTGTATTTGAAAGTTATGATTAGTTCCAATAGCTGTACTAGGACCAATTATTTTATATTCTTGATAGGTTGATCCTTTCCCCATAGCTGTATAATATCCACGATGGTATCCTATAGGGCTTCCTGGTTCCGCTAAAGCACCATCCATAAAACCGACTTCAACCCAGTCACTACCATTCCCAGCCCAAATAGTATGTAAAATAAATCTAGTATTATTTGTACTTGTCCTTTTTGAATCCAATGCTTGAATTGTAGTATAGAAATAACCCCCATGGTTTGTAGTAAAATTCCTTCCTATACCATAATAATTAGCATAAGCTGTCACACTATTAGTAAATAGAACTGTAACTGCTTTGAAAATCTAATCGGATACGATGAGCAGCTTGTCCGGCGGTTGATTGAAAAGGTCACCATATACGAAGACAAATTCATCGTGGAATTCAAGTCTGGCGTGACGGCAGATGTGGAATAATATAGCAAAAAACGAGCAAGGCACTCTACGAAGTTAACGTAGGGTGTCTTGCTTATAGTTTAACTGACGGGTTTACTCCCCACATTCATCATGATGCTGATGTTCATGACAAACGGAAGCAGTAGATTTAAGCGAGCCCTGCAAGTACGCTTCTACTGCTGCTTTAGCATCACCTTTTGCTCCTACAACAACTTCAACGTTCCTTTCATTAAAAATCTCAACCGCGCCTCCGCCCATACCACCGCTGATGATGACATTTA